>Ga0157366_1000025_pt1 | contig 100118 bp, 85 predicted proteins | sample AttbisABBM1_FD_113149 | JGI IMG/M metagenome (GOLD analysis project Ga0157366, IMG submission 113149) | Fungus gardens microbial communities from leaf cutter ant in Botucatu, State of São Paulo, Brazil - Atta bisphaerica ABBM1 | ecosystem: Host-associated > Fungi > Mycelium > Unclassified ...
ATGAGATTATGCGATCGCGATATCGAAGCCTGGCTGGACAGTGGCAAGCTGGCGATTGAGCCGCGTCCGCCGGTCGAGCGCATCAACGGCGCCACGGTCGATGTGCGCCTGGGCAATCAGTTCCGTACCTTCAGCGGTCATACCGCAGCCTTTATCGATCTGAGCGGCCCGAAACAGGAAGTGAGCGCGGCACTGGATCGCGTGATGAGTGATGAGATCGTGCTGGCGGATGGCGAAGCCTTTTTCCTGCATCCGGGTGAACTGGCCCTGGCGGTGACGCTGGAGTCGGTGACGCTGCCGGACGATCTGGTGGGCTGGCTGGATGGTCGCTCTTCGCTGGCCCGGCTCGGACTGATGGTGCATGTCACGGCGCACCGCATCGATCCCGGCTGGCAGGGACGGATCGTGCTGGAGTTCTACAATTCCGGTAAACTGCCGCTGGCGCTGCGTCCCGGTATGCTTATCGGCGCGCTGAGTTTCGAGCCGCTTTCTGGCCCGGCTGCGCGTCCTTATAACCGTCGTGAAGATGCCAAATATCGGGGTCAGCAGGGCGCTGACGCCAGTCGTATCGACAAAGACTGATCTGAGGATTTGATGAAAATAGTGATAACCACGCTGGCCATCCTGTTAGTGGTGGTCGTAACGGGAATGAGCGCGCTGGTGCTGCTGGTCAATCCCAACGACTTTCGTGCCTATATGGTGCAGCAGGTCGAACAACGCAGTGGTTATCAGCTTCAGGTCAGCAGCGATCTGCGCTGGCACGTTTGGCCGCAGCTGAGCATTCTCTCCGGCCGGATGAGTCTGACCGCGCCGGGTGCCAGCCAGCCGCTGGTCTCGGCCGACAATATGCGGCTGGATGTGGATCTCTGGCCGCTGTTATCCCATCAGCTGAGCGTCAGCCAGGTGTTGCTGAAAAATGCGGTGGTGCGTGTCACGCCAGACAGCGCTGCCCGGCTGAGCAAAAATGCCCCCCAGGGACCCCGTGATGCCGATCCGGTTGCCCCCTCCGGCGGCTGGTCGTTTGACATCGCGAAACTGCGGGTGGCAGACAGCCTGCTGATCTGGCAGCAGCCAGGCGGCGACGAATACAATTTCCGCGACCTCAACATGAACATGGAGCAGGACGCGAACAAACAGGCGACGCTGGCGCTGAGCACCACGCTGATGCGCAACCAGCGCAACGCCACCGCCATCCTCAAAGGTCAGCTGGATGCCGCCCAGTATCCTCATCGTCTCACCGGCCAGCTCCAGCAGTTTGATTACACCCTTTCCGGTGCCGATATCCCGCCTCAGGGCATTAAAGGTTCGCTGACCCTGCAGGGTGAATGGAATGGCGACCGCCAGCAGTTTGCCTTCAGCAACCTGCAACTCACGGCCAATGACACCACGCTGACCGGGCAGGGTGAGGGCCATATTGCGCCGCCGCAGCGGCTGGCGCTGGATCTGAAAGCGACCACGCTGAACCTCGATAATCTGCTGAACGGTGCCCCCGTTGCCGAGACGCCCGGCGTGCAGCGTGCGACCGTCGCACGGTCGCCGGTGATTGCTGCGCCGCGTGAAACCCGCAATGCCGATTCCCCGCTGAACGAGATGGATCTGGCCCTGAAATTACAGGCGGACAGTGCGGTCTGGCGCGGACTGTCGCTCACCGGCCTCACCGTCGATGCCAGCAACCAGCAGGGGCTGATGACCCTGAACACCCTGCGCGGCAAACTGGGCAATGGCAGTTTCTCGATCCCTGGCAGCATTGATATCCGTCAGCCGGAGACGCAGGTGGCCCTGAAGCCCCAGCTCCGGCTGATTGCCATTCAGCCGCTGCTGAAGGCATTTGCGCTGCCGGAGAGTCTGCAGGGCAATCTGAGTCTTGATGGCGAACTGGCCGGCGACACGCTGAATGTCGAAGCGGCCAAACGTCGCTGGCAGGGCAGGGCGACGATCAGCGCCAGTAACCTGAAGCTGGCTCAGATTAACCTTCAGCAGATGGTGCAGCGCGCCGTGGCGCGGGTGAGCGATAAAGTCAGCAATACAGAGAAGGCCGATGAAGGCATTGAGTCGATCAGTGCGCAGGTCGCCCTGAATAAAGGTGTGCTCAGCTTCAGCGACATCGAAGGCAATGGTCAGGATCCCGGCTTACAAGGCGCGGGCAGGGTGGATCTGGCGCAGCGTCAGCTGGACGTCACGCTGGGTCTGAAGATCAGCGGCTGGCAGGGCGACGACGCGCTGGTGAAGACGCTCTCTGCTCAGCCGATTCCGCTGCGTATGTATGGCGACTGGGACAGTCTGCAATATTCACTGCCGGTGGATGCCGTGCTGCGTGACCGGTTGCAGAGTGAAGCGAAATCCCGGCTCAATCAGTGGATCGATCGTCAGAAAGATGACGAGAACAAACAGAACCTTAAGAAAATCCTGCGCCCGTAACGGGCGCAGGATCTTACACCTCCTCAACAACAGGGGGCTGGAAGAGGATCTCCACCTTCTGAACCCGGTGGTTTTCAACCTGCAGGGTTTTCAGCTGATAGTCGCCCAGCTGCAGCGCATCGCCGGCCTGCGGGATGTGTTGCAGCTTATCCATCAGTAATCCTGCCAGCGTATGATAGTCGCGCTGTTCATCCAGCGGCAGCTTCACATAGAGCGCCAGATCTTCCAGTGGCATGTGGCCGTTAGCCACCCAGTGGCCTTCAGCCAGAATCTGAATATCGTAACGGGCGTCGATTTCACCGGCTTCGTTCGGCAGATTGCCGGCGATGGTTTCCATCACATCACTCAGGGTGACAACGCCCTCCACCGAACCAAACTCATCCACCACAAAGGCGAAGTGCGTGTGCGCCTGGCGAAACTGCTCCAGCGCCTGCAGCAGCGTCAGGCGTTCAGGAAACACCAGCGGCTGGCGGATCAGGGCGCGCAGGTCGAGCGACACGTTGTGCAGTGACTGATGCAGCAGATCGATGACGTGAACCACGCCGAGCGGTTCGCTGGAGTGGTCGGTAATCAGGATTCGCGTGTGCTGATTGCGGTCGAGGCGTGACATGATCTCTGCCGGATCGTCACTGAGATCGATATGTTCGACGTCATGGCGCGAGGTCATGATGCTGTTGACGTGGCGCTGACCCAGGCCCAGCACCCGGGCAATCATCACCCGCTCCTGCCGGTTAAACAGCATGCTGTCATCGCTGTCTGCAATCAGTGACGAGGTCTTTGCGTCCAGCTCCGCCGGTTCTGCCGCGCCACGCAGCAGTCGCAGCACCGCCTCCGCCGTTCGCTGACGCAGCGGGCGGCCCGCCGAGAGGACCCGCCTGCGGTTGAAGTGAGCCAGCTGGTTCAGCGCCTCAATAATTACCGAGAAGCCAATCGCAGCGTAGAGATACCCTTTCGGGATCACAAAGCCAAAGCCTTCAGCCACCAGACTGAAGCCAATCATCAGTAAAAAGCTTAAGCAGAGGATGACAATCGTCGGATGGCTGTTCACAAAGCGGGTTAAGGGCTTACTGGCCAGCAGCATCAGCAGAATGGCAATGGTGACCGCAATCATCATGACCGGCAGGTCGTTGACCATCCCGACGGCCGTAATCACGGCATCCAGTGAAAAGATGGCGTCCAGCACCACAATCTGCGCCACCACCGGCCAGAATTTAGCGCCGCCTTTTTGTTGACCGCTCTCTTCATCATGGCCTTCCAGCCGCGCATTCAACTCTGTTGTGGCCTTAAATAGCAGGAAAATCCCGCCTGACAGCAGCAGCAAATCGCACGCACTGAAGGGATGGCCCGCCAGCGTAACCCAGGGTTCCTTCAGCGTAACCAGCCAGGAGAGCGAAGCCAGCAGCAGCAACCGGCACAGCAGCGCCAGCAGCAGCCCGATCACGCGTGCCCGGTCACGAAGGGGCCCGGGAAGCTTTTCAACCAGAATGGCGATGAAGATCAGATTGTCGATACCTAAAACCAGTTCCAGAACGATTAGCGTTACTAATCCTGCCCAGAGCGAGGGATCCGCTATTACGTCCAGCATCTCGTGTTCACCTGAATATTTTAAATTGCGTTTTCTCTGATGATAGTGGAGTGCGAAGCCCGGTACAAATGGCAGGGCAGGGGCGTTACAGCCGGATAGCCCGGATTTATCGTGCAAAAGATGAGCACAACGGTGTGACGGTTTGATTAACTCTGCAGGGGGGAGGGGAGATAATTCTTACTCATTCTGCAGCGTGAAAACGATATTCACCTGCGGGGCTTATGCGATTTATCGCAGCGGGAGTATGGCATTAATCCGAATTATTACGAAAGGATTGCACTGCCTGTCTGGCTTCAATACTAATCGCTGGTAGTCTTTTTCCTAAAATAGTCCAGGGATAGCGGGACCTGCTTGTAAACAAGCCAGTAATAACTAGTATAGCAACAAGTTAGCAAACTCTTCCCCAGAGTCGTAATTTGCGTACCAATTCGACATTAATCGCAATGTCCGGATTGCGTAATTTGAGCGCGAACGTCTGTATGATGCGTTCCGGTAACGCTGACGCATTATGGGGAGCAATATGAATGATGACAGCGATATTGGCAGCGACAGCCAAGGGCGGTAGCGTGCCTGAATCGTGTTTTTCGTTGATAAAATGAGCAGCGCTGGCGGTGATTAAAGTCAGAGTAATCTGTTGGTATTCATCACAATATTATTGGATTTATGGTTAAGATCATGGGCGTAAACGCCGCAGGAGCTCCCCTTAGAAACGGCTCAGTCTGAAGAGGCTTCATCGTTCAGCGATTAAACAGGCGATAGCCGTTGCGGGTTAAAGGAAATAAAATAAAGAGTTAAATATGCGCGATACACAATTTACGTTTAAAAGTCTTATTACCAAATTAACGCTGGCCTGTTCAGATTTAATTTGTTTCAACGCAGCTTTATTTATAGCGATGATGCTAATTAATGTTCAGTCAGATTCGCCGCTGGCAGATATTTCTGAAAAAGAAATGAATCTACAAATTGCCACGCACATTTGTCTGTCAATTATTTGCATCGGCTGGTTCTGGGTAAGACTTCGTCACTACACTTACCGCAAACCTTTCTGGTTCGAATTAAAAGAAGTTTTTCGTACCATTCTTATATTTTCTGTTATTGACCTGTCGATTACCGCGCTGTCGCAGTGGCAGATGTCGCGTTTTGTCTGGCTGCTGACCTGGGTACTGGCGCTGATTTTCATTCCAACCTGTCGCGCCCTGGCAAAACGTCTGCTTAATAAAAATGGCTTGTGGAAAAAACAGACCATTATTATTGGCAGCAGCAAAAATGCCCACGAAGCCTGGCAGGCGCTGCAAAGCGAAGAGGTGATGGGCTTTGACGTGGTGGCCTTCTATGACGTTGATGGAACCTGCCCGCAGGAGATCATGAATGGCGTGCCGGTGCTGCGCGACGAGCAGGAACTCTGGCATCTGGCCAGCAGTGAAACCCAGTTCATCGTGGCGGTGGAGTTTGAGCAGAGTCAGTACCGCGATATGTGGCTGAAATCGCTGGCGATGCACAACTGCCGTTCCGTCTCCGTTATCCCGACTCTGCGCGGTGTGCCGCTCTACGGGACCGACATGGCCTACATCTTCAGCCATGAAGTGATGATTCTGCGTGTTCAGAACAACCTGGCGAAACGCACGTCTCGCTTCCTGAAGCGGACATTCGATATTGTCGGTGCGCTGTCGATTATTCTGATGCTGATGCCTGCGCTGCTGGTGCTCGGCTTCCTGGTTGGCCGTGATGGTGGACCGCCGATTTATGGTCACGAACGTGTAGGAATGAATGGCCGTAAATTTAAATGCCTGAAGTTCCGCTCGATGGTGATTAATTCCAAAGAAGTGCTGGAAGAGGTCCTTCGTACTGACCCGATTGCACGTGCGGAATGGGATAAAGATTTCAAACTTAAAAATGATCCACGTATTACTAAAGTGGGCCACTTCATTCGTAAAACCAGTCTGGATGAGTTACCTCAGCTCTGGAATGTGGTGCGCGGTGATATGAGCCTGGTTGGTCCTCGTCCGGTCATTGAAGATGAACTCTGCCGTTATGCGGGTGATGTTGATTATTACCTGATGGCTAAGCCAGGCATGACGGGATTGTGGCAGGTCAGCGGTCGTAATGATGTTGACTATGAAACCCGCGTCTATTTCGACTCGTGGTACGTAAAAAACTGGTCACTGTGGAATGACATCGCCATTCTGTTCAAAACAGTGGGTGTCGTCCTGAAACGTGACGGTGCGTATTAAGTGTGAGTCGAAAGGAGTGCGTTAACGCGCACTCAGAGGTGTTGTGCCGTTGTCAGGCGTGTCGTTGTTGGCGCCATCGTCAGGGATATCGTCGTGCATTATTGGTCTACTATGATGCACGGCACGCAGATTCGCCCTGACAGATGGCGACAACGTATAACAAGTGGAGCAAGGATAATGAACGACAGGTTCAGAGCTTAAGTCAGGCAGGATTTACTTTTTTTGTTGGACGCTTACACAGCGGCGGTTTCGCCTCTATCAATAAATAACTGATAGCGAAGATCTAAATGATTACAATCAAAATGAAATTGATACCCTTGCTGGTATCCGCCACATTCCTCAGCGGGTGTACGATCGAACCAGGTCAGCGCCTTTCTACGTCGGGAAAAGATGTCATTGAGCAGCAGGATAGCAACTTTGACATCGACAAATACGTCAACGTCTTTCCGTTAACCCCTTCACTGGTTGAGAAGATGCGTCCTAAGCCACTGGTGGCCCAGGCGAACCCGACTCTCCAGAACGAAATTCAGAACTACGAATACCGTATCGGTGTGGGCGATGTCCTGACCATCACGGTCTGGGATCACCCGGAGCTGACCACCCCAGCCGGTCAGTATCGTAGCGCCAGCGACACCGGCAACTGGGTACACTCAGACGGCACCATCTTCTATCCTTACATCGGTCGTGTGCGTGTCGCGGGCCGTACCGTCGGCGACGTTCGTAACGAAGTCGCCCGTCGCCTGGCACAGTACATCGAAAGTCCTCAGGTTGATGTCAGCATCGCCTCGTTCAAATCACAGAAAGCCTACGTGACCGGTTCTGTCACCACCTCAGGCCAGCAGCCGATTACCAACGTGCCGCTGACGATTCTGGATGCGATTAACGCCGCGGGCGGCCTGGCTGCCGATGCAGACTGGCGTAACGTCGTGCTGACGCACAACGGTCGTGAGCAGCGTGTCTCTCTGCAGGCGCTGATGCAGAATGGCGACCTGAGCCAGAACCATCTCCTCTATCCGGGCGATATCCTCTACGTTCCGCGTAATGACGATCTGAAAATCTTCGTCATGGGCGAAGTGAAGCAGCAGGCGACCCTGAAAATGGACCGCAGCGGCATGACGCTGGCGGAAGCGCTGGGTAATGCGGCCGGGATGGATCAGACCACCTCTGACGCCACCGGTGTCTTCGTTATCCGTCCACTGCACGGTACCGATCGCAGCAAGATTGCCAACATCTATCAGTTGAACACTAAAGATGCGGCATCCATGGTGATGGGCACCGATTTCCAGCTTCAGCCTTACGACATCGTTTATGTCACCTCTACACCGCTGACGCGCTGGAACCGTGTGATCTCGCAATTACTGCCAACCATTGCGGGTATCAACGATGTGAGCGAGAGCGCGCTGCGTATCCGCAACTGGTCGAACTAAGGTCTGACCATGATTACGTCCGTGTTAGTCGTTTGCGTCGGCAATATCTGCCGCTCTCCCACCGGAGAGCGCCTGTTTAAACGCGCGCTGCCCGATTTGGATGTTCGTTCTGCTGGCCTGGGGGCGCTGGTAGGCCACCCGGCCGACCAGACAGCCTCTGACGTCGCCGCTGCGCAGGGTCTGTCGCTGGACGGTCACCAGGCGCAGCAGCTGACGGCCGAGATGTGCCGTCAGGCCGATCTGATTCTGGTGATGGAAAAGCGACAGATTGAACAGGTGAATCGCATCGACCCCGCTGCGCGTGGCAAAACCATGCTGCTTGGGCACTGGCTCAATCAGAAAGAAATTGCGGATCCGTATCGAAAAAGCCGTGAGGCCTTTGAAGAGATTTACGGGTTACTGGAAAACGCTACCCAGAAGTGGGTCAACGTATTAAGCCGATAGTTGGGATTATCCATGAATATAAAAAATAAGGTCAGAACCGCGCCGGGAGAGGAGTCGAATGGATGGGATCTGGCGCATCTTGTGGGACAGCTAATTGATCATCGCTGGATCATTGTTGCCGGTACCGCTTTTTTCATGCTGGCGGGAACACTCTACACACTGTTTGCGACACCGATTTACAGCGCAGATGCGCTGGTTCAGGTTGAGCAGAAGAACGCCAGCACCGTTCTGAACGAAATTGACAGCATTCTGCCACCGACCCCGGCGTCTGATACGGAAATCGAGATCCTCGAATCCCGTATGGTCATCGGCAAAACGGTTGACGATCTGGGTCTGGATACCGTGGTTGAGCAGAACTACTTCCCGGTTATCGGTAAGGGTCTGTCGCGCCTGATGGGGAATAAACCTGCCAGCATCGCGATTTCCCGCCTGGAAATCCCACGCACCATCGACAAGCGTAACGTGGAACTGGAAGTGACCGGCCCGCAGAGCTACACCGTTTCTAAAGATGGTGATGAGCTGTTCAAGGGTAAAGTCGGTCAGCTGGAGTCGCACGGCGACGTCACCATGCTGGTCAGCGAGATCCACGCTGACGAAGGCACCAGCTTCACCGTCACCAAGCTGAACGACCTGCAGGCGATCCGTTCTGTTCTCTCCAACCTGACCGTAGCTGACAAAGGTAAAGATACCGGCGTGCTGGGTCTGGAGTACCTGGGTGAAGATCCGGAGCAGATCAGCAAAGTCCTGAATCAGATCGTGAACAACTATCTGCTGCAGAACGTTGAGCGCAAGTCTGAGCAGGCCGAGAAAAGTCTGGAGTTCCTGCGCACTCAGCTGCCTGCCGTTCGCAGCAAGCTGGATGATGCGGAAAACAAACTGAACGCCTTCCGTCGTCAGAACGAATCGGTTGACCTGTCACTGGAAGCGAAATCTGCCCTGGACTCCTCTGTCAGCGTGCAGAGCCAGCTGAACGAACTGACCTTCCGTGAAGCGGAAGTCTCTCAGCTGTTCACCAAAGATCACCCGACCTACCGTGCGCTGCTGGAAAAACGTAAAACGCTGGAGAATGAGCAGGCTCAGCTGAACAAGAAAATCTCTGGCATGCCTCAGACTCAGCAGGAAATCCTGCGTCTGACCCGTGACGTTCAGTCTGGTCAGGAGATCTACATGCAGCTGCTGAACCGTCAGCAGGAGCTGGGCATCAGTAAAGCGAGCACCGTGGGTGATGTCCGCATCATCGACAGCGCGCAGACAGCAAACGCGCCGGTCGCACCGAAGAAAATGCTGATCATCGCCGCAAGCCTGATTCTGGGTCTGTTCGTGTCGGTCGGTCTGGTTCTGCTGAAAGCGCTGCTGCATCACGGCATCGAGAACCCGGATCAGCTGGAAGAGCTGGGCATGAATGTCTATGCCAGCGTGCCTCTGTCAGACTGGCAGCGTAAGAAGGATACCGAAGCCCTGGCGCGTCGCGGCAGCAAGGTGAAAACCGATCCGCACGAAACGCTGCTGGCGCTGGGTAACCCGACTGACCTCTCTATCGAAGCGATTCGTAGTCTGCGTACCAGCCTGCACTTCGCCATGATGGAAGCGAAAAACAACATCCTGATGATCACCGGTGCCAGCCCGGGTATTGGTAAAACCTTTATCTGTGCCAACCTGGCGACCCTGGTCGCGAAAGCGGGCCAGCGTGTCCTGTTCATCGATGGCGACATGCGTCGTGGCTACACCCACGAGCTGCTGGGCGCGGATAACAAATCAGGCCTGTCCAACGTCCTGTCTGGTAAAACCGAGTTCAGCCCGGCGCTGATTCAGCAGGGTGTATACGGTTTCGACTTCCTGCCTCGTGGTCAGGTGCCGCCGAACCCGTCTGAGCTGCTGATGCATCGTCGCATGGGTGAGCTGCTGGACTGGGCGAGCAAGAACTACGACCTGGTATTAATCGATACGCCACCTATCCTGGCCGTTACCGATGCGTCAATTATCGGTAAGCTGGCAGGCACCTCGCTGATGGTGGCGCGTTTCGAAGCCAACACCACGAAAGAAGTGGACGTCAGCTTCAAACGCTTTGCCCAGAACGGTATTGAGATTAAAGGTGTGATCCTCAACGCCGTGGTGCGTAAAGCGGCCAACGCGTATGGCTATGGTTACGACTACTACGCCTACGACTACGGCAAGACCAACAAAAGCTGATCATTGAGTAAGCAACAGGGGGCGGTCTGACCGCCCCTTTTTATCGTCCCTTTGAATGACGACACGCATCAATTGACACAGGTTATTCTGTCCGGACCCGGAAAAGCGATAAAACGATAAATCGCATGGCGAGCGTCACTCAACAGACTTCATCTCCAGCAGGGCATCGCCCGCACGTCATTTGTGATCGTGCTCTCTGGCTCGCGGAAAAGCCGGCCGGGAAGGCGAAGCAGGATGATTGCTGGCATGAGAACTTGTGGAATTAAGGAATCACACCATGGCTCCCTATTGGTATGTATCAGGCTTTTTACTGCTGCTTGCGCTGTTTGAAATCGCGCTAAAAAAAGACGAACGCACAAATCATATTCTGACCTGGCTGCTCTGTGTGGCCGCCATACTGTTGATTGTTTTCGGGGGGATTCGCGGTCTCGGCACCGGCATGGATGATTTCCAGTACCGGAGTTTCTTTGAAGACTTTGTCAGACGTATCGAGATTAACGGCTTCTTTAAAACCGTCGCATTTTTCCGTTATGAACCGCTGATTTTTGCGATCGCCTGGCTGACCAGCCTGTTTTCGCACAACGCCAGCATCTTTCTGTTTGTCTTCTGCGCCATTGCCGTTTTCATTAACACTTACTTTTTCCGGAAGATGTCACCCTATCCGGTGCTGGCGCTGATGCTCTATTCGGCGCACATCTTTATCAACAAAGACATCAACCAGATTCGCTTTGGCCTGAGCTCGGCGCTGTTCCTTGGCGTCCTGTGGTCGATCTATCTCAAGCGCTACTGGTGGGCGTTTGCCTTTTTCGTGCTGTCGTTCACCAGTCACAACACCGGGATCATGGTCGTGACGCTGGTGCCGTTCCTGTTTATTCGTGACTGGCGCTGGTGGCCGGTGATCATCATCGTGGCCAGCCTGCCGCTCTCCGTCGTGGGCGGTTCCAGCTTTATTGCCCTGATTGCCGGACATCTGGGATCGCTGGGTGAGAGGGCGTCGGGCTATAACAATGACCCCTCTTATGCGATGGGTGGCAGTATCCTGGCGGTGTCGAACCTGAAAAACATCATGCTGGTGTTTGTGTTTTTCTATTTCATGCTGACCGATGAACTGAAGCGCGAAAATTACGCCCAGTATCGTCTTAACTATCTGCTGATTTTAAGTTTTGCCATCGGCGGCGCGATCAGGATCTTCCTGTACAACTTCCCATCCGGTTCGCGTCTGTCTAACTATCTGCAGCAGGTTGAACCGATCATCCTGACCTCGCTGATTTATCAGGCCAGACGGTCATGGAAACCCGCGCTGTTTGGCATGCTGGTGTTCTTCCTGCTCTATTACCTCTACTACAACACCATTTCAACCAAGCAGGCGGTGACCGGCTATGAAGTGGCGCGGGAGTTTTGGTTGATTCACTGATTACCGGGCGGCTGGACTCTCCAGAGAGGCAGCCGCCTGTCAGATCCCCGGTTTTTCTTCGACGGTTGTCGACTGAACTGTTTATTTTTGAATTATTTTGATGAGGTGCTGGCCATGAAGGACATTCGTTTCTCTATCGTAATTCCGGCTTATAACGCGTCAGAATCGATTGTCACGACGCTGGATTGCGTTAAAGCTCAAACGTATCGCAATTTTGAGGTCATCATCGTTGATGATAAGTCGGCGGATGCCGCAGCGCTCGCGGACGTTGTTCGCAGCGAACGCTATCAGGAGCTGGAGATCAATCTGGTGCTCTCTGAGGTGAAACTTAACGGCGCCGGTGCGCGCAACAAAGGCATTGAGCTGGCCACCGGCGACTATGTCAGCTTCCTGGACGCCGATGATGAATGGGCCGCTGACAAACTGCAGCAGGTGAGCGAGAAAATCGCGCAGCTGGAGGGGCAGGGCAGACAGAAATTTGTCATCTTCAGTCAGGTCAATATCTATCAGGATGGATCGTTCCTGAAAGTGATGCCGATGCAGCCACCAGGCAAAAACGAAACCGTCGCCGAGTATCTGTTCGGCTGCTACGGCTTTATCCAGACCAGCACCATCGTGCTGAAGCGGGAAGACGCGGCAAAAATTCAGTTCGATACCCGCTATATCCGCCATCAGGATTATGATTTCTGCATTCGTGCCGACCGCATGGGCTATGACTTCGTGATGATTGCCGCGCCGCTGGCGAACTATCATCTGGTCACCAAATTTGGCTCCAAGCACAAAGGCGAATCGGTGAAATATTCGATGTTCTGGCTTGATACCATGAAGCCGCATCTGACCCCGCGTGATATCCACACTTACAAAGCCTTTAAGCTGCCGCTGCGCTACAAGATGGATGGCAAGTCGCTGATGGCGAGCCTGAGCTTTGCCCGCTACTTCTTCCTCACCAACAAAGATAACCGTGCCTATTTCATGAACCGGGTCAAAGACAAGGTCAGAGCACGTTTCGGTGGTGAGAAAGCGATCTCCTGACGCGCGGCGCGTCCCGCTCTGCTCCTGATATCAGGAGCCACTCTCTTTTCATTTAATTCAGGGTTGAAGATGAAGACTTCTGTTGGAACCGTTGGCATTGTGATGCCTATGTATAATGCCCGTCAGACGGTATTACGCGCCGTGCAATCGGTGATCAACCAGCACTATACCGACTGGCACCTCTATCTGGTCAACGATAAATCCACTGACGACTCGCTGGCGTTTGTGCGCGAGCACTGCCAGGACCCGCGCATCACCATTCTGGACAACGCGGTCAACATGGGCGCAGCAGAGACCCGCAACGTCGGGCTGCGTGCGGCCACGGAAGAGATCATCGCCTTCCTCGACAGTGATGATGAATGGCATGCGGATAAGCTGACTCAGCAGGTGGCCGCCATTGAGGCCGGTGATGATTTTGTCATTACCGAGTATCACTACAAAACCCGCAAGGCTGAGCACGACATCACCTACGGCAAACCTTATCTGCAGCAGGAAAATTTCGTGAAAAAGCAGTATCGCGTCTGCTTCTCTTCCGTCTGCTTCCGCCGCCCGCCTCAGGGACTCTTCTTCCAGCGCAAAGGGCATGAAGATTTCCTGTTTCTCTATGAGTTGTTCACCCGCTACAAGCAGGCACGCGTAATTCAGACGATTCTGGTCAACTATTACGAGTTAGGGGATTCCCTTTCACGTAATAAGAATAAAGCGGCCCAGTGGCACCTCGAATTATTAAGAATTATCTATAAAAACAATCCTTTAAAAATCTATTACTATTACGCCTGGTATATGGTGAATGGTGTGCTGTTTACCCTTAAGCATCGTTAAGCCCGTCGGCAGGATTGTCTTTAAAATTTGAGGTGGATAGCGTTTCATGAAAAAAATTGTCCTGGTGATTAAAGATGCTTACTCCTATGCGGGCACCGAGAACATCTGTAACTTTATGTCAGAATGTCTTGGCGAAACGCATGACGTCACCATCTACTCGCTGGAAGGCAGCGGAAAAACCTTCTACCCGTTTGAGCATGTCAAAGAGATTGTCAGCTTTGAAGGGCAGAGCAACCCCATTAAAAGCGCGGTTGCCCGAATCCATGAAGAGGGTTTCGACACCGTCTTCCTGATCAGCATGGGCCGCCTGAGCGTGATGTTCGCCTTCTGGAATCTGCTGCTGATGAAGAAGAAGCGTGGCAAAGCCTACGCCTGCGAACATATCGCCATTAACTCCTTCAGCAAACCGATTAAGTTCCTCAAGTTCCTGCTGCTGCGCTACTACGACCGCGTGATTGTTCTGACCGACAAAGATCATCAGGTGTTCAGCCGCTGGCGCATTCCCAGCATGCAAATCCCCAATCCGGTGGTTTACAAAGGCTATCAGCGCCAGACCCGCTCCCGTCAGGCGCTGGCCGTCGGACGTCTGGATAACCAGAAGGGGTTTGACCTGATGCTGGATATCTGGCGTGACTTTGCCAGAAAACATCCGGACTGGACGCTGGTCATTGCCGGTGACGGTGAACTGCGTCAGCAGCTGCACGATCAGGCGGCAGTGCTGGGGATTACGGACAGCGTGAAGTTTGTCGGCAAGGTCAGCAATATCAATGACTACTATCGCGACAGCGACATGGCGCTGATGACCTCCCGCTATGAAGGATTGCCGCTGGTGCTGCTCGAAGCCAAATCCTGGTCACTGCCGGTCGTCGCCTACGACTGCCCGACCGGGCCTCAGGAGATCATCAACCACGGCGAAGACGGTTTCCTGGTGCCCATGAATGACAAAGCCACGTTTCTGGCGCGAATGGAGCAGCTGGCGACAGATGATGCGCTGCTCTATGCCATGAGCGAAAAAACGAAACAGACCGCGCTGAAATTCGACGGTAATCAGATAAAAAAAAGCTGGCTGTCATTGGTTTAACCGGAGCTGGAAACGCTCACTTGCGACGTGCCTCAGGGACACCGCCATGGCCAATGGCCTTATTGACTACGGGAATTGATGCATGAAAAGAAGAGAAGTGTTACAGACCGCCGCCTCCGCTCTGGTGGGGGCTCTCTCCGTGAGCACCTTTTCCAGCTACGCTGCTAAAAGTAACGGCATTGCCCTGAAACCGGTTGATGCCACCGCCGTGCCGAAAGGAGACGTGCCGATCCTGACGCCGGAAAATGTCTACGCGATGCCACCGCAGTTCTGGCAGAGCTTTGAGGGTAAGCTCTGGATTGGTAAAGCCGGTGTGGATGCCAGCAAGCCTGGCAACCAGATTCCGGTCTTCCTGCGTGACGCCAGCGGTAAGGTCTCCGAGATTGCTCAGCCTATCGCGCTGAACAAGGGCAACTTTGCACAGTTTATTCAGGATAATGCTGCGCTGATTGCCGATCCTTCGCATTCGATGACGGTAGAAGATAATAACGGGCAGACCCTGTTTAACATCGCGGATGTCAGTCGCCCGGGCGCCGCTGATTTCAGTCAGCGCCTGTCACAGCCGGCGGGTTATCAGCTGATTGGCGAGATCCCGTCCGTGGCGGAGTTACGCAAGACCCGTCCGCTGTTTGAAGGGGCCAAGATCAAACTCAAAAGCTGGCACGAGGGACGGGAAGTGGGCGGCGGCGAGTTTGTCGGCAGCTTCCAGCCCGCGCAGAATGATGGCGGCGTCAACTTTGCCGGTGACGGCTTTCACTGGCGTCGTGTGGTAGACGATTTCAACCGCCTGACGCTGTTTGATTTCGGTGCCATCGCCGATGGGAAAACTGATACGGCACCCGCCATTATGGCGATGTTCCAGTGGTCGCAGCAGGCGAACCAGCAGATCTGCGTTCAGTTCCCGGCCGGGACCTTTATGGTCTCCGCCTGCAACCTGGGCGACAAGTATCTCAACTTCTTCCGCATGTCCGGTGCGATGGTCAACTTTGGTTACTTCCCGGCGACTACCCTCGTTTCCGATGGTAAGTCAGAGTTCGTCTTCCAGATGAATGCCCGCCGGGTCGAGCTTTCCAACCTGATCTTTAACGGCAACAGCGATAAGAGTCCGAACCAGCAGGGCTTTTTCCATAACATCTGTCCGGGCGGACAATATTTCCGGGGTGCCTGCCTGCGCTTTAACGCCGTCGGCGGTACCGCCATCAGCCTGCAGGATACCCTCGATTGTAAAATCGACCAGTGGTACGCCTCACGCTGCAGCGGCGACGTCATCAAATCGGGCTGGTCAGGACAGAAGCAGGGCAAATGGGACCACAGCACCGCTATCGAGCTCTCGAACTTCAACGCGCAGTACTGCCGTGGGGGCAAAGTCCTCAACCTGCCGCGCTGCGGTCAGTCGATTATCCACAACGGCTGGATTGAGCACTGTGACAACCCGGGCGATCTCTCCAACGGTCAGTGGATCGTTGATGCGCTGAGCCTGGAGGATTGTAAGAACCCGCTGATCGCCCATAACACGCGTCTGAATATGCGCCAGACCAGCCTGCAGTCAGGCAGCTGGATCGATAACTCGATGCAGGGCGATCGTCTGCTCAGCATCTGGGAGATGGGGTCGACCCGCGTTGAATCTTACGGCGTCGCGCTGGATGGCAGCCTGAAGTACAACTACATCACCTCGCGCTGGCGTCTGGAGAACAACACCAACCAGGAGACCTGGTTTGATCTCGGCAGCCTCTACTCACCCACGGTGGGCGACTCCTGGGAGATCGAAATCTTTGGTCAGGCGCAGTTCAGCAACGGCAGCGGCGATAAGCCCCTGATGAACCTGATCAGCGACAAAACCACCGGTGGCCGCGCCGTGATCCACGTGCAGCGCAAGAAAGATCTCTCTGAAGCGAGCTGGTCAGCCGAAGGCAGCAGCCCGGTCCTCGATGTGCGCTATGTCGCTGAACATGACACCGACGTTCGCCTCTTCGTCAAACTGGCGGGCTGGACGCCGTCGGCCGCCGTGCTGGTGAAAACCACCGGCAAGGATCGCTTTGTTACCGGTCGCTGTGCGCGCGTTAACGCGCGGATGGAGCCAGGCAATCCCCCGGCGGGCGATAAGACCAAACGTGCGCCGCAGCGCTTCAGTCTGCACAACGGCAAAGCGGGTGTCGGGGCCAACGAGCAGGGCGATCTGCTGATGGCGTCGCGTCCGCTCTCTGCCGACCAGGTCGATACCAGCAAGCCGGAAGGCTTTGTTTCCGTGGTCATCAACGGGAAACAGGTTGCCCTGCCTTACTTTGCCATTAAGTCATAAACCTTGCATGACGGCCGCCACAACGGAGGCGGCCGGTTTTAACAGGAGCGGTACCTTTGGGTGCGTTATCCCGTAAGCATTATTTTGAACAGAGCTCATTTTGCCCATGACGGATCCGGGCGGCTTACAGAATTAAAAAAATTTATTCGGAGTTGTTATGAAAATTTTATTGGTGGGTAACCATACGTGTGGGAATCGTGGGGATGGCGCGATTCTTCGTGGACTGATTGATTCAATGAAGTCTGCACGCAGTGATTTAGACATTGATGTGATTAGCCGTTATCCAACCAGCTCCGGTTATCTGCTCCAGCAGGATATTCAGCAGGATGCGCTGTTTCTGCACAACAGCAAGTCAGGCAAAGGTCTGGTCGGTTCGTTTAAGCGTAAAGTCGCGAACCGTCTGATGCCCGACATCATGATGGCGCACCTTGGCAAGGGCGGCGTCTTTAAGTCGTTTGCCGTGCCACCGCACCTCAAAGCCTTTACCGAAAGCCTGGCGAAATATGACGCCATTATTCAGGTTGGCGGGTCGTTCTTCGTCGATCTCTATGGCGTCACCCAGTTTGACCACGCGCTTTGTGCGCTGATGGCGAAAAAGCCTATTTACCTGATTGGTCACTCGGTGGGTCCGTTCCAGAACCCGCGCGTCAATGCGCTGGCGAACTTTGTTTTTGACCGCGTTAACAGCCTGGTTCTGCGTGAGTCGGTCAGCCTCGATCTGATGAAACGTGATGGCGTGACCAGCTCGAAAGTCGCGGCCGGCGTCGACACCGCTTTCCTGGTGCGCGCGCGGGAAGTGGAAAATCCGAGCCATAACCTGCTTCACTGGCAGGGGATTATCAGCAGCCGTAAAACCATCGCCATCACCGTGCGCGAACTGGCGCCGTTTGATAAACGTCTGGGCGTCACACAGAAAGAGTATGAAGCAGCCTTTGGTCGGGTGATCAATGCGATGATCGCAGAAGGTTACCAGGTCGTGGCGTTCTCCACCTGTACCGGCATTGACAGCTATGCCAAAGATGACCGCATGGTGGCGCTGACCCTGCGCGATCACGTGGAGCAGCCTGAGCATTACCATGTCATCATGGATGAGTTTAATGACCTGGAGCTGGGCATCCTGCTGAGCCACTGCCATCTGACCATTGGTACCCGCCTGCACTCGGCGATTATCTCCATGAACTTTGGCACCCCGGCCGTAGCGATCAACTATGAGCACAAGTCGATGGGTGTGATGAACCAGCTGGGTCTGCCGCAGATGGCAACCGATGTGAAAAGCCTGATGGATGGCTCGCTGATCGACAAGGTGAAGAGTGTGCTTGCCGACTACGACAACATTAAGCTGAAGGTCAATACGGCCGTTGCGAATGAAAGGGAAATTGGCAACCGGATCACTGAAGAGATTCTCAAAGTATTAGGGTAATGTGATGAAACTGACTTTTTTCACCATGCGTTTCCCGGTTGCCTCTGAGACATTCGTTCTGAATCAGGTAACCCATTTTATTGATGCCGGTTACGAGGTGGAGATTATTTCAGTCTTTCCCGGCGATTTAGTGAACCGGCACGCCGCGTTTGATGAGTATGGTCTGGCGGCGAAGACGCATTATCTGCTGCCGGAAGAGAAGATCTCGATTGTCGATAAGCTCAACCAGCGCATCAGGCTGGTGCTGCCTAACGTGACCAAACCGTCGCTGCTGCGTTCGCTGAACATGCGTCGTTATGGCGCGCAGTCCAGCAAGCTGCTGCTGCCGTCGATCGTGGCCAACGCGAAGCAGACGTTCACCGCGGATGTTTTCCTGGTGCATTTCGGCTATGCAGGAGCGCTGGCGAATAAGCTGCGTGAGCTGGGCGTACTGAAGGGCAAGCAGGCGACCGTGTTCCACGGCGCCGATATTTCCCGTCGTCACATTCTGGAAGAGCACAAGCTCGACTACGTCAACCTGTTCCGCCAGAGCGAACTGATGCTGCCAATCAGCCACCTGTGGGAAAACAAGCTGATTGAGATGGGCTGCCCGCCGGAAAAAATTCATGTGACACGCATGGGGATTGAGCCAGAGAAGTTTAACTTCCAGCCGCGTCAGGCATTTCACAAGCCGCTGCGTATCGTTTCGGTGGCGCGGCTGACCGAGAAGAAAGGGCTGGATGTGGCGGTGAAAGCCAGCGCCATCCTGAAGCAGCGGGGCGGTCAGTTCCAGTACACCATCATCGGCAATGGCGATCAGGATGAGATGATGCGTGATTTCATCGCCCGCGAGGGAATGGAAGATTGCGTTAGTATGCCGGGCTTCAAACCGCAGGAGGAGATTCGTCGTGCGCTGAGCGAAGCGGACATCTTCCTGCTGCCCTCCAAAACTGCCGCCGATGGCGACATGGAAGGGATTCCGGTTGCGCTGATGGAGGCGATGGCGGTCGGCCTGCCGGTGGTCTCTACCTTCCACAGCGGTATTCCCGAACTGATTGAGAACAATGTCTCCGGCTGGCTGGTGGAAGAGGACGATCCCGAGGCGCTGGCAGAGACGCTGCTTAAGCTCTCTGAGGGCGAAGTGGATGTGGCCCCGGTGGTCGCTGCTGCGCGGCATAAAGTTGAGACGGAGTTCAATCAGCATATCGCCTATGGCGAACTGGCACAGATTCTGGAGCGACTGGTGTGAGTGGATTTAAGTCACAGGCGATTTGGCTGTTTGGCAGCACCTGCTTTTCTGCGGTGCTGCAGGTTGCACAGCTGAGCTTTCTCGCCCGCAAACTGGAAACCCACGAGCTGGGACTGCTGGCCATCATCAACGCCATTCTGGCGGTGGCGGGTGTCCTGCAGGATATGGGGATGAGCAGTTATCTGGTGCATCGCCAGAACATCACCCGCCGTGAGCAGAGCACCATCTACTGGGTTAACGTATCACTCAGTCTCTGCACCGGCCTGATCATGCTGCTGATCGCTTTCCCGGTGGCCTGGTTCTATCACCTGCCGGAGCTGACGGGGCTGATCATGCTGACCAGTCTCAACTTCCTCGTGCTGGGACATCTGTCGCAGTATCAGGCGCACTACATCAAGACCAAGCGGATGGTGTCGCTGGCGAAGATTGAGATGGGCACCAAGCTGTTTGCCTTCCTCTGTGTGGTGGCAATGCTGGAGTTCACTTCACTGACCGTAGCGGCAGCGATTCTCGGCCTGTTCATCAATGCCTTTACCCGTATCCTCTGCATGATTGCATTGGGTGAGAAGTCATGGCGCCCGACCTGGGAGTTCGACAAAGCGACCTTCTTCGGGGCGATTCGCTACGGCAGCTACCAGCTTGGCTCCCAGACCATTAACCAGTTGCGCACCCAGGCGGATGCGCTGGTGGTCGGTAAGGTGATGGGCGCTGAGATGCTGGGTGTCTACTCGCTGGCAAAAGAGCTGGTGCTGCAACCGCTGAAGCTGGTGACGCCGGTCATCAACCGTCTGGCGCTGCCGCGCTTTGCTGAGAAACAGCACGATGCCGAGCAGCTGAAAAAGCTGTTCCTCAAGGGGACGCTGGGGATCATGCTGTTCAGCAGTGCCATGTATCTGGTCATTGGCATCTTCTCGCCGGTGATCGTCCGTATACTTTATGGCGCATCTCACGAGCAGGTTTATCATCTGATCCCGCTGATGCTGCTGTTCGGTATGCTGCGGCCGATGGGGGGACTGACCGGTGCCATTTCGCAGGCTAACGGACGCACCAACGTCGAGTTCTACTGGAACATCGTGGCGAGTATCGTGGTGCTGGGCGTGCTGGCGACCACCTTTATCTGGCCTAATGTGCTCTATGTGGCGCTGACACTCTCCATCTCGCAGATCCTGATCTCGGCGCTGGCCCACCCGTTCTTTATCAAACCGGTGATTGGCATTCGCTTTATGCCCTATGCCCGCCAGTGGGTGGCGGTGTCGGTGGTCTTTGTCGGCCTGATGGTGCTGGTGAACCACTTCAATCTGTTCATCATGCCGGAGTGGTTTGAAGGCTGGCTGTAATCATCACACAGCGATATCAACGGGTGACTTAAGGGTCGCCCGTTTTCATTTATGGCTGGTCTCAGCCATGCAACGAACAGTGCTGCAGATCACAGTAGCAATCTGCGATTACTGATTGTCTTTACTCAGTTTATGGTATCGCGTGCAATGGGCAAAATGCCGAATTTCTAAGTTATGACAGAGAGTTACTGTCCGCTTTTCAGATAAAGATTATACTTGCTCTTCCGGCCGATCCTGCATAATCGACCCACATCTTCATTTTATTAAACGGAATAAATATGACCAAGCTTAAAGCAGTAATCCCGGTTGCGGGCCTCGGTATGCATATGCTCCCTGCGACTAAAGCCATTCCGAAAGAGATGCTGCCTGTCGTCGACAAACCGATGATCCAGTACATCGTTGACGAATGTGTTGCCGCAGGTATTAAAGAGATCGTGCTGGTCACGCATGCATCGAAAAATGCGGTCGAGAACCACTTCGATACCACTTATGAACTGGAAGCGCTGCTGGAAGCGCGTGTGAAGCGTCAGCTGTTGAGCGAAGTGCAGTCTATCTGTCCGCCAGGCGTAACTATCATGAACGTGCGTCAGGCACAGCCGCTGGGTCTGGGCCACTCGATTCTCTGCGCCCGTCCGATGATCGGTGATAATCCGTTTGTCGTGGTGCTGCCGGATGTGCTGCTGGATGATTCCACTGCTGACCACCTGCGTTATAATCTCGCGGCGATGGTTGCCCGTTTTGAAGAGACCGGCCACAGTCAGGTTCTGGCACAGCATATGCCTGCCTCCGACCTCTCTGAGTACTCTGTGATCACCACCGAAGAGCCGATCAACAACCCAGGTGATATCAGCCGTATCACCAACTTTGTTGAGAAGCCAGAGCATCCGGCTGAGCTGAACTCTGACCTGGCTGCGGTAGGACGCTATGTGCTTTCTGCTGACATCTGGGCTGAACTGGAGCGCACTGAACCTGGCGCCTGGGGCCGTATCCAGCTGACCGATGCGATCGCCAGCCTGAGCAAAAACAAACCTGTTGATGTTTCACTGCTGACCGGTCACAGCTTTGACTGCGGTCGCAAACTGGGTTACATGCAGGCGTTCGTCTCTTACGGACTGCGTAACAACGCCCAGGGCCGCGATTTCCGCGAAGCGATTCAGAACATCCTGGCAAAACAACAGTAATTATTTTGCCGCGCACTGCGCGGCAGCTTACAAGGAGTGCACATGGCTATTTTGGTAACGGGCGGGGCAGGCTATATCGGTTCCCATACCGTACTGGCGCTGCTGCAGCGCGGTGATGATGTAGTGGTGCTGGATAACCTCTGCAATGCCTCACGCGAAGCGATCAACCGCGTTGAAAAGCTGGCGGGGAAGAAAGCGACCTTCGTCGAAGGCGACATCCGTGACCGCGCCTGCCTGCGCGACCTGTTTGCCTCAAACAGCATTTCCGCCGTCATCCACTTCGCCGCGCTGAAAGCGGTCGGAGAGTCGACGCGTATGCCTCTGGAGTACTACGAGAACAACGTCGCGGGTACGGTAGTGCTGCTGGAAGAGATGCGCAATGCGGGCGTCTGGAACTTCATCTTCAGTTCGTCTGCCACCGTTTATGGCGCGGATGCACCGGTTCCCTATGTGGAAACAACCCCAATTGGCGGCACTACCAGTCCTTACGGCACTTCTAAGCTGATGATCGAATTCGTCATGCGCGACTTTGCTAAGGCAGAGCCGAAGTTTAAGGCGATTGCGCTGCGCTACTTCAACCCGGTTGGCGCGCATGAGTCAGGCGAAATCGGCGAAGACCCGACCGGCATCCCGAATAACCTGCTGCCTTACATCGCACAGGTCGCGATTGGTCGTCTGGAGAAGCTGGGTGTGTTTGGCGGAGACTACGATACGCCAGACGGCACCTGCCTGCGTGACTACATCCATGTGGTCGACCTGGCTGAAGGACACCTGAAGGCGCTGGACCATCTGAGCAAAGTTGAGGGCTACACCGCCTTTAACCTCGGCGGCGGCAAAGGCTTCTCGGTGCTGGAGATGATCAAGGCGTTTGAGCAGGCCTCCGGCAAAGCGATTCCGTTTGAGATTAAACCGCGTCGTGACGGCGACCTGCCTGCCTTCTGGGCAGATGCGTCCCTGGCGAACCGTGAGCTCGACTGGCGCGTAACACGCGGCATCGATGAAATGATGCGCGATACGTGGAACTGGCAGAGTAAGAACCCGGATGGGTTCCGGTAGTTGAAAAAAAGTACTTCAAAAAGCCTGTCTAGTGACAGGCTTTTTGCGTTTCTGAAACATCTTAACCTAATAATTTATCGCTTTAACCTGTTTATAGTCGATGTTAGGATTTAGAAAAAAAGCAATGTTATTATAGATATCCATTAAATGGGTTATAAACGGAGTTTTTGACTAAAATTTAAACACTTGTTTAAAGTGAGCGATTTGGTAGCTAGAGCCAAGGGCGGTAGCGTGGTCCAAAGCATTGATGAACTGAGGCTTTAATGAGAATAATGTATTTTGTAAACACGGCTTGGTATTTTGAGCTTCACTGGCTGGACCGTGTGAGCAAACTTTTAAATGATGGCTACGAAGTTCATCTGATAACCTGTTTTAGTGATAAAAATGTTAAGAAAAGGCTAGAGTCATTAGGTATTATTTGCTGGCATATAAATATAGATAGATTTTCAATAAATATATTATCTAACATAAAAGTTCTTGCTTCGTTTTATAGTCTGTTTAGCAAAATCAACCCGGATATTATTCACACTATTACAATTAAGCCCAACATTATTGGTGGGTTAGTTGCAAGATTTAGATCCACCGCTCAAATAATAAGTATTGTTGGTTTGGGTAGGGTTTTCCAAAAGGATAACTTACTTAAAAACATAGCAACATGGCTCTATAAAATAGTTATCTACAAAAATAAAAATGTACAGCTAATATTTGAGCATGAGTCGGATAAGCATGTTCTGGAGAATATGGTTCATGTTAACCAGTATAATCTGAACGTCATTGATGGTGCTGGAATTGACATAGTCAAGTTCTCATATACTCCAGAGAAGCAATGTAGCAATATCAAAGTACTTTTTGCCAGTAGATTACTTAAAGCCAAGGGCCTGGAAATACTGATAGAAAGCATAAGAACGTTAAGAAAAGAAGATGTAGATATTACTCTTTATGTTGCGGGGATTGTTGATGAAAAGGATCCCGATAGAATCCCGTTAGAAAGAATAGAAGAATGGCAAAACGAAGGTCTTCTTGAATGGTTAGGAATGAGAAGTGATGTTGAAGTTCTTCTGAAAGATTGCAATATTATGGTTTTGCCTACTAAATATGCAGAGGGTATACCCAGGATTATATTAGAAGCATGTTCAGTTGGCAGGGCTTGCATCGTTGGGAATATGCCTGGATGCAGAACTATAATTGATAATGGTGTAAATGGTATTATCCTTCAGGAACATTCTGTTGATGAATTAAGTACAAGCCTAAAATTATTATGCGAAAACTCTGAATTAAGAAGCGCTTTTGGAGTTCTTTCTTCGGAAATAATAAAAAAACGGTTTTCAAAGGACATTATCGTCAAAAAAACGATTGAAGTTTACAAAAAATGTAATATGCAATGATTTTAACGATTAACAGGAACGAAAATGTTATCTGCTATTAAAAATATGCTTAAAAGCTTTCAACATAACAGAGGGCTCATATGGCAAATGTCTAAAAGAGAAGTGATGGGTAGGTACAAGGGATCATTTTTTGGGCTTGCCTGGTCACTCTTTAATCCTTTAATGATGCTCATTGTATATACTTTTGTTTTTTCAGTGGTGTTTAAGACGAGATGGGGGAGCGATCCTAATGCTGGAAAAACTGATTTTGCAATCGTTCTATTCATAGGACTAATAATTTTTAATCTGTTTTCAGAATGTATCGGAAGGGCTCCTGGGTTAATAACTTCAAACGTAAACTATGTCAAAAAAGTCGTTTTCCCACTTGAGATCTTAATATTCATAAATTTTTTTGCTGCTATGTTTCATGCTTTAATAAGCTTTTTTGTGCTTCTGTTAGCAATAATAGTATTTAAGCAGCATGTACATCTAACGATACTTCTTTTGCCTATAATTGTTTTACCGTTAATGTTAGCTATTTTGGGCTTAAGCTGGATTTTGTCAGCTTTGGGTGTTTTTGTAAGAGATATTGCTCAGACTATCGGCATTATTATAAGTGTCCTTATGTTTATGTCACCCGTGTTTTATCCTATTTCAGCACTGCCACAAGCATTCCAAAAAATAATAATGCTAAACCCACTGGCATTTATGATTGAGGAAGCACGCAAAGTTGTTTTCTGGGGTGTTGCCCCTAATTGGTGGATGTTAATGATTAATTTAATCATTGGTGGAATCATTTGTGTTGTGGGATACACGTTTTTTCAAAAAGTAAGAAAAGGGTTTGCTGATGTCCTCTAACGAAAATGCTATTGTTGTCGATAATGTCAGTAAATGTTATCAAATTTACGATAATCCAAGGGATCGTCTTAAGCAGTTTGTTTTCCCGAAAGTTGATAGCCTTATAGGGCGAGAAAGTAAACGTTTTTATAATGAATTCTGGGCTCTTAAAGATATTAATTTTGAGATTAAGAAGGGAGAGTCAGCCGGAATAATCGGTCGCAATGGTTCAGGTAAAAGCACTTTATTACAAATTATAACTGGCACCTTAACGCCTACCTCAGGAAGTATTTCAACACAAGGGCGAATTGCTGCCCTACTAGAATTAGGATCTGGTTTTAATCCTGAGTTTACTGGCAGAGAAAATATTTATCTTAATGGTGCGGTTCTTGGACTTTCAAAAACCGATATTGATAATAAGTTTGATGCCATAGCTGGTTTTGCTGATATCGGTTCGCACCTGGAACAACCCGTAAAAACCTATTCAAGCGGGATGATGGTAAGGCTGGCATTTGCAGTGCAGGTACAATTAGAACCTGACATTCTTATTGTGGATGAGGCTTTAGCAGTCGGTGATGCTCTATTCCAAAAACGTTGTTTCCGGCAAATTGAAAAACTAACCAGTAACGGAGTAACCTTACTTTTTGTTTCTCATGATCAGGAGTCCGTTAGAACTTTAACAAACAAGTCTGTTTTGCTAGATCGCGGCAAGCAATTAATGACAGGTTTGTCATCAGAAGTCCTGCTGGAATATAGAAGGTTGCTTCATGATGAAGAAAATAAGTTTTATTCAAATCTTGCGAGTGACATTTCTGAAAGAGCGAAATCAGAAGAAGCGCCTAAAATTGTAAATGAAAATGGGATTCAGGAAGAATCGGTTGTTTTGAGTGAGAGTGATAAAAAATCAGAAACGCTCCGTTCAGATAAATTATCTTTTGGTGAGGGCGAAGCTACCATTGATGGTGTCGAGCTATTTAATTCCAATAAAGAATTAAGTAATGTATTCAATCCTGGTGAAAAAATAACTATAAGGGTGCATTTTTCTGTACACCAGCCAACCGATAAGTTAAATGTAGGTGTACGTATCAGAAATAAAGAAGGCGTGAAAATTTATTCTTGGGGAACTTTAAACCAGGATATGCATAAAATAAGCTCTGGTGTTAAAGAAGGACTGTTCTGGAATAAAAAATTTATAAAAGGCGATAAAGGCTTTGTAGACCTTGAATTTGACTGCACCTTAGGTAGTAATTTATATGAAATACAGGCATCTGTATCATATGAAGAAACTCCTGACTATTTTTCACAACGCATATTGCACTGGCGTGATGATGCTGCGTTTTTTCACGTTCATGTGCTAAGAGATATTTACTTTTTTGGCGGTCTTACTGATCTAAAGATGATTGCGAAGTGGTGATGAAATGTTAAGCGCTGAATTCATTGATAAAGTTTATGGTGTTGGTAGCTATATATTAATTAATTGCAAAAGTGAATTCACGAATTATTTTTTATCTATGAGTTATCGTGTCGCACATATTGAATCGCTAACCAGCGCTCCAGTTTTGTTAGATGATTTTTATGACTATATGATAATACACTGTGACGATGCTATAGATGAGACCATAATCAGTGAGGATATTCTTAAGCTAATAATTAAGCAAAAAAATTTAAAAAATTTGTTAATTATAAGCGAATGCAGGCAAGATGAGACGCACGAAATTGAAAGGCTTTGTAATCTTTTAAATATTTCCGGTTTTGGCTATGACCAAATTTTGTCTGCTCACTTAAATGAAAAAATAGATGAGTTCAGATATTTTCCTTTAGTTAAAGTAGATAAAAACTCAGACATTGCCGGTTTGATCTCTATCGAAAAAGGATTAGAAGAGCTAACAAAATATGTCAGACCAAACGAAAATGTTTGTATTATTCACGAGGAAAGTAGATTTCTGGCAGACTTAATAAGCCGATTTTCAACAGTTAAAGGAGTCAAGGCATTCAAGGATTGTCAATCCTTTTTCAAGGGTACTAAAATACTTGATGAAATTTATAACAGAGACGGTCAAAAAAAGAAATTTTACTATGATTGTATTCTATTACTTGATCAAAAAAATAAAATATATAGTCTCGACTCATTAAAGATTTTCGCTGAGAACTTAAGTCCAGGTGGCAGAATAATTTTTAAAGCCGATAGTTTTGATGGTTTCAAAGAAGATGATTTTTTTGAAATTGAAGTTGTTTATTCTCGTGAAGCTGTAAATACAAATAATTGTGGCTGTGAAATAATTACATCAGGCCTTGATGGGTACTATGTTGTTATGAAAAGCCCTCTGATCGATCCTGAACGATTTGAATATATCGAGAAATCATATAGTTATAGTTATCCGCCTAAACACTTACTTATGTTTGAAAGGGATTATATTAACCCGTGGCTTGTTAAGGCTATGGTTGAGTTTCCTACCAGAAATAGAAACAAATTAGCATTAAAAAGGTATGCTAACAGAATCGTAAAGTTGTTTGATAATAAAAGTCCAGATTACGCAGCAGCAGCTGCTATCATTGGTTACCAGGCAATGACTGAGAAATCCGATGAGTCTTTTGCTTTGGAAAATATTAATGCATTTATCAGAGCTGTAAATATTATAAAAAAGAAGTCTGCACATCAGGTAAGATGGCTTATCTCTCTTTCCGTATTAGCAGCGGAGTTATTAAAACTCCAAAATAAAACCAGTGAAGCGTTAGGATTTTATCAGCAGGCATTATGTTATGACTTTCATAATTTCAGCCCAACTATAGGCACTAAGTTGCTTCAGGCATATTATAATGTCGCGTTAATTTTGTATACTTCAGGGGATGCCAGCGCTAGTTTTAGATATTTATCAGAAGCGCTCGAGAAAGGAATTGAAATACTTAATGTTTCTTACAAAGAGTTATTAGGTAATAAAGAAAAACCTCTTGTTTTTACCTTGTTTATCTATCATGACATTCTGGATTGGATAATAAAAATTGCAAATCTAAAAAACCACTTAGGGAAAAGTGATCATCTTATTCCAATGCTGAATAGTCAAACCTGGTCTGCTTTACTTAAGGACCGTATGGATGCCATTCAGAATATGAGTGCTATGATTAGTGAAAGGGATGAGGCGATAAATGCGCAGGGGAAAATGTTAGAGGAACGAATGGATGCTCTAAATGAACTAGAACTAATAATTTCTTCTCAAAAAGAGATAATTGACGAAAGATGGAATGCGATGCAGGAAATGGAACAGATGATTATTGAGAGAGACAATACAATTTCCGAGCTGAAAAAAATGATTTAATCATGTAAGAACAGTAACAATTACTTATCAAAATCTATCTATTTATTAGGTCATATATTTATTATGTCTACCATCTCATGGTTTATCCCAAGCTTAATAAAAGGTTCAGGCGGACACCGCACTATTCTTCAGCATGCAGCTTATCTTGAAAGTAAAGGGCATAAGTGCATCATATATCTCGAAGATGAACATGGTATAGGCAACGCAGCTGAAAAAATATCATCTCTCTTTAATATGCATTTCACGCATGTTTTTTATGGCTGGAAAAATGCTACTTTTTCGGATGTGGCTATTGCTACTGTCTGGTATTCGTCTGCTTTTGTCGCGTCACTACCTTTTGAGTGTAAAAAGGTTTATTTAGTTCAGGACTATGAAGCATGGTTCAATCCTATGGGCGATGCTTATTTAATGGCAGAAAATTCATACCAATATGGACTTACACCCATCACTATCGGCCGTTGGTTGAGGCATACATTAAAAGAAAAGTTCAATGTAGATAGCTATCATTTCGAATTCGGTGCTAATTTAAATATATACAAAAAAAATAGTTCATCACAAAAAGAAAAAGCTATTTGTTTTATTTATCAACCTGATAAGCCTCGACGCTGTTCCAGAATTGGGTTAGAAGCACTTGGTATTGTTAAGTATAGAATTCCAGATGTAAAAATTTACCTCTATGGTTCTGATGCGAAAGATAATGTGTGGTTTGAGCATGAAAATCTAGGATTAATTGGCCTGGATGAGTGCAACGATTTATATAACAGATGTACAGTAGGTTTATGCCTGAGTTCTTCTAATCCTTCACGTATTCCATTTGAGATGATGGCATCCGGCTTGCCAGTCGTTGAAATGTGGCGTGATAATAATTTATATGACTTGCCTGATTCTTCAGTATTACTTGCTAAACAAACACCTGAAAGTTTAGCTGCAGCATTAATCCTATTATTAGAAGATCCTGCTCGCTGCAAAATCATGTCTGAATCCGGTATCGAATTTATGAGCTCACGAAATCTTTCTGTTGAAACAGAGCAATTCAGTAGTGCGCTTGAAAATATTTTATCTGGAGGAAGTTTAAATTCAGATCATATTGAAAAAATGTATAAAGGTGATTTAGTGGAAGCTGCGATAACGCGTCAGGCTACACTAGCTGCATTACATATTGTAAAACCCTCAAAGCTTAAAAAATTAGCCATGTTGCTTCCAGTCGGTGTGCAAGCTCATCTTAGAAAAATCTATCGGATTATTAAAAGGTAAACCAGATAATGAAATTAAAATTAAAAACTGTTGACGTCTGGGATACTCTTTTAAGAAGAAAGTGTCACCCTGATTTAATAAAACTTGCAACGGCAAAATATTTTTATTATAAACACATCACTTTACATGGTGTTTCAGATATCAATGAGCTTTTTAGAAAAAGAATAGAGATTGAAAGGGAAATAGGTCAATCAAATAGTGCGGTTGGTTTTGATGATGAATACTTGTTTGAAGATGTGATTTTTAGTTGGTGTAAGTATTTCTTATCCGATTTAACTGATGTTGAGTTAAAGCAATATAGTGATGAAATTTGCAAATATGAATTTGATTTGGAGATGTCTTTAACGACTCCAGATGAAAATATTGTGTCGCTTTTGAATGAGCATCCATCGGATCGCACTATTTTCCTTTCGGACTTTTACATGTCTAAAGAGAGATTACAGCAATTAATATTTAAAAATAATCTCGCTATGCATGTTTCTGACGGAATTTCATCAGCGGATATCAAGCTTAATAAAAGGTCGGGTAGATTATTCGACTACGTAAAAAAAGAGTTTGAGCTCAGTTCTGGTGAGTGGCTTCATATCGGCGACAACGAATGGTCTGATGTAACCCAGCCCGAGAAAAGGGGCATTAAGTGCCTTCATTACTTACCTGAAGTTGCACATAAAACAAGAATTGAACATGAAAGCGGTTTTCATGATAGAAACAAAATTTATGAAAGGCTCCTTCAATCAATTAAAAATTCAGCCCCAAATAGTGAAATCAATAATCCTGTTTATAATTTTGGCATCAAGGTGTCACCTTTTATCCTGGGTTATGTCTTCTTTATTCTGGAGAAAGCCTTAGAGACCAGTTGTAAAAAAATTTACTTCTTTACTCGAGAAGGTGAATTTTTTATTCAGGCTTTTCATTTGGTAATGTCAAAGTTGAAAATAGACTATCCTGATGTTTATTTTCCTGAATATGATATTTTGGAAGTAAGTCGATTGGCTACTTTCTCAGCATCGATTTCAGAAGTTACAACTAATGAAATGATGAGGATATGGAACCTTTATTCCTCGCAATCTATGACGGCTTTCTTCAAAACCTTAAATATAGAAGATGCTGGCTTAAAGGAATTATTAATTAAATATGATATTCAAGCGGACGAGGTTGTTCGTTATCCATGGCAGGATGTAAGAGTACAGTCTCTGTTTGAGGATGAGAATTTTAAGAGCATTATTTTATGCCACAGAAATCTTAAAAGAAAACTTTTATTATCCTATCTGCATAACAAAGGTCTTGACAATAATATCGAGAATGTGTGTGTTGTTGATGTCGGCTGGAGAGGGACTATACAGGATAATATTGCTCTTTGCCTGCCAAATGTTAGTTTTCATGGTGTTTATTTAGGGCTGGCTAAGTTTTTAAATTCTCAGCCTTCAAACTCTATAAAATATGCGTATGGTCCTGATCTGAACAATTCTGCAGAGTTGCCTCATTATCTTGATTCTGTAGCCCCTATCGAAATGATAACTAATTCACCATCCGGAAGTGTTATTGGCTACATTGATTCCGAGAATGTAGTGCAAGCAATAAGGAAAATAGATGAAGGTGAAAATAAAGCCTGGGAATTGTTCACTAAAGAATTTCAGAAGGGGATTTTGTTTTCTATCGATAAGTGGAAGGATGATCCTTCTTTCCATTTATTGACAAGTAATGAATTGCGCCCAATTGCCCTGAAAATCTGGGGGGATTTAATAACTGGGGGTAACGAATCTTTAAATGATGCTTTCACTCAACTAAATCATAATGAAACTTTTGGATTAGGGGGGTATGTTGCAAAAAATAAAACCCCAACGCTTACGGATATCTTAAATTCTATTTTTGACAGAGATAAGAGGCGTGAGCTTATTGATTTCATCGTTGCTAATCAGTGGAGCGATGGAGTCAGGAGGAAAAAGGATGTTTCTCTGATTAATCGCCAGGTTCTCGCAATTCTAATAGATTTGGCTGTGCTATATAAGAGAAAAGTCAAGCGACGCTAGTATTTATGTGTACCTGGTAATTTGTGCTTATTTGTGCAGTGTTCGTTGAGTTTTATTACACGAGATGTTAGAAAGATATTAGTGATTTCATTAGACAGGAGTAAGTAATGTCCAAGCAACAGATCGGCGTTGTAGGTATGGCAGTGATGGGCCGCAACCTGGCTCTTAACATTGAGAGCCGCGGTTACACTGTTTCAATCTTCAACCGTTCACGCGAAAAGACTGATGAAGTCATCGCTGAGAACCCGGGCAAGAAACTTGCTCCTTTTTACACCGTTGAAGAGTTTGTCGAATCGCTGGAAAAACCTCGTCGTATCCTGCTGATGGTTCAGGCGGGTGAAGCGACCGATAAGACTATCGCCTCTTTGACTCCACACCTGGATAAAGGCGACATTCTGATTGATGGTGGTAACACCTTCTACAAAGATACTATCCGTCGTAACAAAGAGCTGTCTGACCAAGGCTTCAACTTCATCGGTACCGGTGTTTCCGGCGGGGAAGAGGGCGCACTGAAAGGCCCATCTATAATGCCTGGTGGCCAGAAAGAAGCGTATGAGCTGGTTGCGCCAATCCTGGATAAGATTGCAGCACGCGCTGAAGATGGCGAAGCCTGTGTGGCTTACATCGGTCCTAATGGCGCGGGTCACTATGTGAAGATGGTTCACAACGGTATCGAATATGGCGACATGCAGCTGATTGCTGAAGCTTACGCACTGCTGAAAGGTGCGCTGGGTCTTAGCAATGAAGAGCTGGCTGAAACCTTCACCGACTGGAACAACGGCGAGCTGAGCAGCTACCTGATCGACATCACCAAAGATATCTTCACCAAGAAAGATGAAGACGGTAAATACCTGGTTGATGTGATTCTGGATGAAGCCGCGAACAAAGGCACCGGTAAGTGGACCAGCCAGAGCTCGCTGGATCTCGGCGAACCTCTGTCCCTGATCACCGAATCTGTCTTCGCGCGTTATCTTTCTTCGCTGAAAACCCAGCGTGTCGCGGCGTCTAAAGTCCTGAGCGGTCCACAGGCGCAGGCCTTCACCGGCGACAAAGCTGAGTTTATCGAGAAAGTTCGTCGTGCTCTCTACCTGGGTAAAATCGTCTCTTATGCGCAAGGCTTCTCACAGCTGCGTGCGGCATCAGAAGAGAACAACTGGGATCTGCACTATGGAGAAATCGCGAAGATTTTCCGTGCTGGCTGCATCATCCGTGCCCAGTTCCTGCAGAAGATCACTGATGCTTATGAAGCAGACGCGGGTATTGCTAACCTGCTGCTGGCGCCTTACTTCAAAGATATCGCGGATCAGTATAAGCAGGCGCTGCGTGATGTCGTTTCTTACGCCATCCAGAATGGTATCCCGACGCCGACCTTCTCGGCAGCGATTGCTTACTACGATAGCTATCGTTCAGAAGTCCTGCCTGCTAACCTGATTCAGGCGCAGCGTGACTACTTCGGTGCCCATACTTACAAGCGCATTGATAAAGACGGTGTGTTCCATACTGAGTGGTTAGATTAGTAAATTTAAGCTATTAAGATCAAAGCCCACTGTACCGCAGTGGGTTTTTTTTTAGCAATTACTTTACTTAATCTTAAGTATAAATTAATATTTTGATAACACGGTGCTTTTATATGAAAAAATGAAAAACTCTAACCACAGAATTGAAGCTTTAGACGGACTAAGATTTATCGCTTTCCTTATGGTAATGTTTTACCATTACTTATTCATTGCTCCGTTACAAAAGTTCATACCGATAGATTATACGGTGGAAGCTTTTTCTTTTGGAGAGTATGGCGTAGACCTTTTCTTTCTTATTAGCGGCTTTGTAATAACTCTATCTTCAGAAAACAGAAGCGTCAAACAGTTCCTAATCGCCAGATTCAATAGGATTGTACCACTTTTTATTATTTGCGCTGTTATAATATTTTTGTTTAGCATAAGCTTGCCCATGATTAATATTAAGGAAAGGGCAGTTTCATTATTGTATAGCCTATCTTTTTTTCCAGGGTTATTCGGAAAGGAATATTTTAGTGCAGTTTACTGGACAATAACAATCGAAGTGACATTTTATTTGCTCGTTGCACTTTTAATGACTTTGAATATATGGAATAAAAACAGAATTCTTATTTGTTTTGTTTGGATCTTCATTTCTTACGCAAACGAATTTTTCTTTGAAAACCATCTTCTTTCCAGTTTATTGATAACCCAGTATGCTGGGCATTTTATAATTGGTATAGTGCTATTTGAAATCAGGTCTTCTTTAATTAGACCTGTACACTTACTGACTATTTTATTAGCAAGCGTACTGGTTTATAATAACATGGTCAGGCATCAACTTTGGATTGATGGTTTTAACGTGCATTTTGATCATGCTTCGTTACTATTAACCTGCTTTTTTTTAATTGCTCTTGTATGGATAAGTTCGAATATTTCTACATTGGGTAATTATTATCCAGCAGTCAGAGTCTTGGGTGCAATGACATATCCTCTGTACTTAATTCATGCAGACTTGGGTTTCTGGTCTCATGCAATCTTTGAACGTAAGTGGTGGTGGAAATATGCTTTTCTCAAACACCATGTTGGTTATTATTCTATGATATTTATTGCTATTTTTTTGGTTTTTACTATTTCGTTCTTTTTGGTTAAGTTTGTAGAGCCACAAATCCAAAAAAAGTTAAAAAAAATATGGGCTTTTAAAAAATCATAATAGTATTACCCCTGAATTTTAAGTTATATTTTGAATAGGATGTAAAGCACGATCTATATATTGTGCTTTTACTCTTTTGGTTTATCGTCATTAACCGGGTTTTTATTTTCTGCTTTTTGTTGGTATTAAAAAATCCGTGAGTGTTTTGTTTTCTTACGTATAGCCTAAATCATACAATGCTTTTTATTAAACAGTGATAAGCTTGCAAGATTTGCAATCGTCAGATATGCCATTTTTCTTTAATTCGAATTGTCACTCAATTAGTAAGCATGAAAGGTTTTGAATAAATAATATTCTGAGAATTGAAGCTTTTATTTACTTTAGCTCAGGTGAAAATAAGCATACAATCAAACAATGAGCCAAAAGTTTGATTGATATGCTTATACCAAATTCTGTATTTTTATTTTATCCCACCAGCAAATCCCCGCTGCGAATCTCTTTCTCTCCCGCCAGCCTCACCACCAGCATACCTGCCGTGGCAAACCTCACCCAGTGCCGTGCATACAGAATACCGCCATGCTCCGCCACCAGCGGGGTGATGTGGTCCGTCAGTGGATCGACAATCTCAGCCACCACTTCTCCCGGACGAATCTCTGCGCCCAGCGGTTTACGATGCAGAATCAATCCTGACACCGGCGAGTGAATATATTCACAGCCAGCCAGAGGTGTCGGCGGGTTTTTCAGGGCTGGGGAGGAGGCCGCGGAACCCTCACTATGGCGTTCTTTGATCACGCCTGCTTCTCCCGGCGCTTCAGCCGCATCGGGTACGGTTAAACCGATGGGGCCGTCATTGATGGCCACCACATCATCTCCGCCTGCGCTCGCCGGGACCAGCTCATCACCGCCAATAACGGGTGCGGCCACTTCCACCGAAATCGAAGGTTCGCTGTAGCCGATATAGCCCCCCTCCTGCAACGCTGAAATAATGGCATCCGCATCCTTTTCCGCCTGCTCAGGCGAGACATCACGCACGCCGCGCAGCTCCAGCGTCACCGGCAGCAGCCCGCGTGGCATCGGATACGCTTTGCCAAACCGCTCCGCCAGCGTCAGCCAGGGTTCGCAGCAGGCTTCATCAAAGGGTTCGCCGCCGGAGATTTGCGCGAGCAATTGCACTTCACTGCCCAGCCAGCGTGCCAGCGGCTCAATATCCGGCCACGCATGCGGGGTGGTGTAGAGATGTGGCACGGCTTCCCAGTCGCAGTGCAGGTCAATCATCAGATCGGCCTGGCTGGCCATTCGCATCAGCGTGAAGCGCTGTGCATCCAGTTCGGTCTTAGGGACGGTATCGCGGTAGTGGCGATCGATCGCCTCGCGGATCAGGCTTCTGTTCTGCGATTCACTTTGGGTCAGGCTCTCAGCCAGCCCGGCCGCCAGGGTGGTGCCCAGTGAGGGGAAACGGCGATTAAAATCCTGACCGGAGAGGGTATGAAAACGTCCGAGGTGAGTACCGTGCCAGTGCTGGCCCAGTGCCAGAGGATTGGCAACCGGCACCAGCGTAAAGGCGGCTTTGAGTTGCCCGGCGGATTCCAGCGCCTGCAGCCGCTGCTTCAGGAACCACGCCACCGCCATCCCCGGCAGTTCATCGCCGTGCAATGCCGCCTGGATATAGACCTGACGCTCATGCTCCTGAGCAAAGTGAAAGCTGATGATTTCACGCTGGGTGCCTAAAGAGGCGCTTAACAGTGGATGATGTTGTTGATGCATACCGTGTTAATGTCCTTTAATCGGCAAAGGACGACAGCGCGCCGTCCCGAAAAGGTTAGAGTATAGTGCCGGATCGCGGTGAGGACGAAAATGGGGCCCGCGACACTACTGCTGAATAGAGATATCCGTGGCGAAGTAGCGCTTCTGAATCTCATCAAAGGTGCCGTTCTTTTTGATGTCGGCAAAGGCGTTATCCAGCGCGGTTTTCAGCTCAGTATCACCTTTGCGCAGGCCAATCGCCGTGCCGGGGCCGATGATCGGATCCTGAATAATCGGACCGGCCAGCTCAAACGCTTTGCCCTGTGGCTGTTTCAGGAATCCGATAGCCGCCTGTGCCGCATCGGTAAAGACCGCGTCCAGCCGGCCTGAAACCAGATCGCTTTCTACCTGTGCCTGATCGCCATAAGGGACGACGGTCACACCATGAGGCTGCCATTTCGCCAGGGCATAGCGCTCCTGAACCGTTCCCTGTTCCACGCCAACCGTTTTTCCTTTCAGAGACTCGACGGTGGGCAGGATGCCGGCGCCTTTACGGGCAATCAGTTGAGTATGGGTGTCGTAGAGCGGGACGGTGAAGTCAATCTGCTTCAGGCGCTCTTCCGTAATGCCCATATCTGACAGGATGGCATCAAACTTACGTGCTTTCAGCGCGGGGATCATGCCGTCAAACTGGCTTTCGACCCAGACGCATTTTGCCTGCATCTGTTTACAGAGTGCGTTGCCCAGATCAATGTCAAAGCCGACCAGCTTGCCCTGGGGCGTTTTCGATTCAAATGGCGGATAGGTCGGGTCGACCGCGAAACGCACCTGTTCAATTTTTGCCTGCGCGCCAAATGCACAGCCTGCCAGAAGGGTGACAGCCAGCGTCTGACGCAGGCGTTGCGTGAAAATGTTCATGATTTTTCTCTTATTTTGTCGTGATGAAGGTTCATGAAGAGTAACGCCGGGCAGACGGGATAGCAATTAGCGGATAATGTTCACCACGCGAGCGCCGCTCAGCGCCCGGTAATCGTCGGTATTGAGGATCACCGATCGCGCCAGCAGGCCGGCGTTGAAGGCGATCTCCGGGTAACGTTCAAACAGGCTGGGATCCGCAATCAGCAGCAGGTCGGGATGAAAGCTGAATGGCGGGATAGCACCAAACACACAGCCGGTCAGTTGGTCGGTTTCTGCCGGACTGGCCAGTGACGCGCGTCGTCCGCCCACCGCGTCGGCAACCTTATTCAGATCGGCCTGCCGATCGGCGGGTAACACCGCCAGCACATGCTGTTTAACGCCGTTGCCTTTGACATGACAGACAAGCGCCTTCGCGCCCTGACCGATCTCGGTACCACGTATTGCTGCGACGGCCTCGCACTTACCGGTCGGCTCATGCTCCATCAGGCGGTAGCGTGCCTGATGCTGGTCGAGAAGGGCGATTAACTTTTCATGGGTGGTCATGGTCTTCTCCCGGGAAGATGGGCGGTGATCACGAAGGGGGAGCGGTGCAGGATGTGAGAAGAATGCTGCTCAGAATCCGCATAAAAACGGCATTCTGAGCAGGTTATTGCACACTTACTGATGGCGGGCGCGCAGGTTATTGATCACCGTGCTGAAGTCGAGATCCTGATCCTGCAACAGCACCATCAGATGATAGACCAGGTCTGAGGCTTCATTGGTGAGCTCATGCCGGTCGTTGACGGTTGCCGCCAGCGCGGTTTCCACCCCTTCTTCACCCACTTTCTGCGCGATACGCTTGGTGCCGCTGGCGTAGAGGCGGGCGGTGTAGGAGCTCTCCGGATCGGCTGTCTTACGAGAAGCGAGCAGTTGCTCCAGCTGATAAAGGAAGGTCCACTCCGGTGCCGCGGGGGAGAAGCAGCTGCTGGTGCCCAGATGGCAGGTCGGGCCAATCGGATTGGCCAGGATCAGCAGCGTGTCGTTGTCGCAGTCTGGCGTAATGCTCACTACCTGCAGAAAGTTGCCGGAGGTTTCACCTTTGGTCCATAAACGGTTTTTGGTACGGGAGAAAAAGGTGACGTTGCCTTCAGCCAGCGTTTTTTCCAGTGCCGCCGGATTCATGTAGCCATGCATCAGGACTTCGCCTGAGACATTGTGCTGCACGATGACCGGCATCATGCCCTCTGTTTTGTCCCAGTCGAGCTGAGCCTGTTGTTGTTCGGTTAGCACGCGCGAATCTCCACTCCGTTGTCGATCAGGAAGCTCTTCAGCTCACCGATATTAATAATCTGCTTATGGAATACCGAGGCGGCCAGCGCCCCATCAACATTGGCTTCGGTAAAGGCTTCCAGGAAGTGCTGCATCGTACCTGCGCCGCCAGAGGCGATCAGCGGCACCTTGCAGACATCCCGCATTTTCTTCAGCTGCACCAGGTCATAGCCATTACGCACGCCATCCTGATTCATCATATTCAGCACGATTTCACCCGCGCCCAGCTTCTGCACTTCCTGCACCCACTCCAGCGTTTCCCACTGGGTCACGCGGGTGCGCGCTTCGTCACCGGTGTACTGATTAACCTGATATTTGCCGCTGCTCTCATCGAACCAGGTGTCGATCCCGACCACAATACACTGCACGCCGAAACGATCCGCGAGGCGGGTGATCAGCGTCGGGTCAGCCAGCGCCGGTGAGTTGATCGAAATCTTATCCGCACCAAATTCCAGGATACGCGCCGCGTCTTCCGGGGTTTTGATACCGCCCGCCACGCAGAACGGAATATCGATGACTTCCGCTACCCGCGACACCCAGCTCTTGTCTACGACCCGGCCATCGGAGGAGGCGGTGATGTCATAGAACACCAGTTCGTCGGCCCCTTCGGCAGCATAGCGCTGGGCCAGCGGCACGATGTCACCGATGATCTCGTGGTTACGAAACTGTACGCCTTTGACCACCTGGCCGTCACGCACATCGAGGCAGGGAATATCCGTTTTGCCAGCATGAGATCGCCTCCGAAACAGTGAATTTATCTTCCAGCAGCGCACGACCGACAATGACGCCCTGAACACCGCTGCCGCGCAGGGCGGCGATATCATTAAGTTGGCCAATGCCGCCAGAAGACTGGAAGGCGATGGACGGGAAGCGTGCGGTCACTTCCTGATAGAGGGCGACGTTGGAGCCAGTGAGGGTGCCATCACGGGAGATATCCGTGCAGAGCACGTGCTTCAGTCCCACCTGCTGGAAATCGGTAATCACCTCTTCCAGCGTCACGCCTGCTGCTTCCTGCCAGCCGCTGATGGCCACTTCTTTACGGTTACTGGCGTCGATACGCACATCCAGCGCCAGTACGATCGCCTCAGCGCCAAACTCGGCAAACCACCGTTTGACCTCTTCCGGCTGTTTGATGGCGGTGGAACCCACCACCACACGACTGGCACCGGCTTCCAGCAGGGCGTGCACATCGTCACGGCTGCGGATGCCTCCACCGACCTGCACCGTCACATCCACCCCTTCCAGCAGGGTTTTCAGCAGGGAGATCTGACGCTTCGCCGGATCTTTCGCGCCGGTCAAATCCACCAGATGCAGAACGGTTGCGCCCTGACGAACGTAATCCTGCAGACGCGGCAGCGGGTCACTGCCGTAATCGCGCTGCTGCCCATAATCGCCCTGATGCAGACGAACGACTTTGCCGTCAATTAAATCTAATGCGGGGATAATCATTACATCTCCAGGAAATTTTTCAGCAACTGTGCGCCCGCTTTGCCCGAACGCTCCGGGTGGAACTGGACGCCGAAGAAGTTATCCTTCTGCACCGCTGCGGTGAAGGCTTCGCCGTAGTGACACTGTGCGATGGTGCTGGCGTTGACCGGCATGGCGTAGCTGTGAACAAAGTAGAAATAGCTGCCATCGTCGATGCCGCGGAACAGGTGATTGCCCGCCTGCGCGGTAATCTGGTTCCAGCCCATGTGCGGCAGCGGCAGACCCTGCGTGTCCATCAACGAAACCGGTTCATCAATAATGCCCAGCGTCGGCACGCCGCCGTTTTCATCGCTGCCGCGTCCCAGCAGCTGCATCCCCAGACAGATCCCCAGCACGGGCTGGGTACAGGCTTTCACCAGATCGATCAGGTCACGCTCTTCCAGCTGCGTCATCGCCGCCTTCGCGGTGCCAACGCCCGGCAGAAACAGTTTGTCAGCGCGCAGGACCACATCAGGATCGCGGCTGACTTCCGGGCGGTAGCCCAGACGTTCAATCGCCCATTTCACTGAGGAGAGGTTGGCGCACCCGGTATCCATGATCACCACGTTCATCACAGCACTCCTTTCGAGCTCGGCAGGGTATTACCCTCTACGCGAATCGCCTGGCGCAGCGTACGACCAAAGGCTTTGAACAGGCTCTCGACACGGTGATGGTCGTTCTTGCCTTTGGTTTTGAGATGCAGGGTGCTCATCATGGCGTAAGAGAGCGAGCTGAAGAAGTGCTCGACCATCTCGGTGCTGAGGTCACCCACGCGCTGGTAGTTGAACTCGGCTTTAAACTCGATGTGCGGACGGCCGGAGATATCGAGCGCACAGCGCGCCAGGCATTCGTCCATCGGCAACACGAAGCCAAAACGGCCAATACCGCGTTTGTCGCCCAGTGCTTTCAGCAGCGCTTCCCCCAGGGCCAGACCGGTATCTTCCACCGTGTGGTGATCGTCAATGTAGAGATCGCCTTTCACTTCAATGTGCATGCGAAAACCGCCGTGCACCGCAATCTGGTCCAGCATGTGGTCGAAGAAGCCCACGCCGGTATTGACCTTACTGCCGCCTTCGCGGTCCAGCCACAGTTCAACCCGAACCTGCGTCTCTTTGGTGTTGCGCTGCACCAGCGCATGACGATCGCGCTGGGTCAGACGCTGCTGGATGGTCTGCCAGCTCTGGCCATCTGCGCCGTAGCGGATAGCCTGAATGCCCATGTTCTCCGCCAGCTGAACGTCGGTCAGGCGATCGCCGATGACGTAGCTGTTGGCGGTATCGAGCGCGCCTTCTGCCAGCCAGGCTTCCACCATTCTGGTTTTCGGCTTGCGGCAGTCGCAGTGGTCGTCCGGCATATGCGGGCAGATCAGCACATCATCAAACGCGATACCCTGTGAGGTCAGCACCTGCATCATCAGATTGTGCGGACCATCGAAGTCCGCCTGCGGGAAACTGGCGGTGCCCAGACCATCCTGATTGGTGATCATCACCAGCCGATAACCGGCGGCCTGCAGCGCCAGCAGCGCCGGGATAACGTCTGGCTCAAACGCCAGCTTATCCAGTCGGTCAACCTGATAATCTTCAGGCGGCTCAGAGATAAGGGTGCCATCGCGGTCAATAAAAAGGGTCTTCTGGCTCATGCTTGCTCCACAGAAAAGGCTTGCAGCGCGGCGATCACTCGTTCGCACTCTTCACGCGTGCCGATAGAGATGCGCAGGCATCCCGACAGGCCTGGGTTTTTGTTTTGATCACGCAGGATAATGCCCTGATCCCATAAGGTTTTGAAGACCCTGGGCGAATCGGTAAAGCGCGCCAGCACATAGTTGGTTTCACTGGGGAAAACCTGCTCCACGCAGCTGAGCTGAGCCAGTGCATCCAGCAGCCAGCCGCGACTGGCATTCAGCTGCGCCACATGCTCACGCATCAGGGCGATACCCTGCTCGCTGAGTGCCTGACCCGCAACGTCGGCCACGGGGGTCGCCAGCGGGTAGGGGGCAATGACCTTCATCAGCAGGTCGATCACCGGCTTATTCGCCAGCGCAAAGCCACAACGCAGGCCTGCCAGCGCAAAGGCTTTCGAGAGCGTACGCAGGATCACCAGATGCGGATAATCCTTAAGCCATCCGGTCAGGGTCGCCTGCGGGCAGAACTCAATATAGGCCTCATCGGCCACGACCAGCGCTTTTCCGGCGGTCATTGCCAGCAACTGACGGATATCTTCCTGATTGATCAGGTTACCGGTCGGGTTGTTGGGGCTGCAGAGATAAACGACTTTAACGCCTTCCAGCTGCTCTGCAATCGCGGGCAGGTTCAGCTGCCAGCCGTCCAGCGCGGGAGCGGTGCGGTATTCGATGCCGATGGTTTCGGCGCTGACGCTGTACATGCCATAGGTCGGTGGACAAAACAGAATCGCATCCTGACCCGGCTCACAGAAGGCGCGCATGATCAGTTCAATGGCTTCATCCGCGCCGCGGCTCACCAGCACCTGCTCGGGGGTTAAGCCTGCGTAGGCGGCGTAGCGCTCAATCACGATTTTCGGCTGACACTCGGGATAGCGGTTCAGCGTCTGCTGCGACAGCTCAAACGGCACCGGCAGCGGAAACTCGTTGGCGTTAAGCCAGACATCGCCGTTACCACCCAGACGACGCGCCGACATATAGGGGGTCAGCGCGCGCACATTGGCGCGCGCCAGCTGCTCAATATCCTGACTCATGCTTGCTCCTTCAGTACGGCAACGCGCAGGGTGACGGCATTCCTGTGGGCATCCAGCTGCTCAGCGGCGGCCAGGGTTTCAATCGTCGCGGCCAGGTTCAGGAAACCCTGCGGCGTCAGCTCCTGCACCGTCATGCGTTTCTGAAAATCGGCCAGTCCCAGGCTGGAACAGGTCGCGGTGTAACCGTAAGTTGGCAGGACGTGGTTAGTGCCTGACGCGTAATCCCCCGCCGACTCCGGCGACCAGTCGCCCAGGAAGACGGAACCGGCGCTGGTGATGGTGTCCACCAGCTCGCGCGGCTGACGGGTCTGCAGAATCAGGTGCTCCGGGCCGTAGAGGTTAGAAATCGCCACACACTCTTCAAGGTCACGCGCCACGATCAGGCGACTGCTCTCCAGCGCCTGACGGGCGGTGGCTGCACGCGGAAGCTGTGCCAGCTGCTGTTCAACCGCCTCCGCAACTGCCTTAGCCAGCTTCAGGGAAGGCGTCAGCAGAATCACCTGTGAATCGGGGCCGTGCTCCGCCTGAGAAAGCAGATCAGAGGCGACAAACGCGGGCGTCGCCCCCTCATCGGCGATCACCAGCACTTCAGAGGGACCCGCCGGCATATCGATTGCCGCGCCATCCAGGCGCTGACTCACCTGACGTTTTGCCTCAGTGACCCATGCGTTGCCCGGACCAAAAATCTTGTCCACGCGCGGCACTGTTTCCGTGCCGAAAGCCATGGCGGCGATAGCCTGCGCGCCGCCCACCTGAAAGACCTCTTCAACACCACACAGCTGCGCGGCATAAAGGATCTCATCGGCAATCGGCGGAGGTGAACAGAGCACCACGCGCCCGCATCCGGCGATGCGTGCCGGTGTTGCCAGCATCAGCACGGTTGAGAAGAGCGGGGCGGAACCGCCGGGGATATAGAGCCCGACCGATTTCACCGGACGGGTAATCTGCTGGCAGCGCACGCCAGGCTGTGTTTCCACATCCACGGGCGGCAGGATCTGGGCATTGTGGAAGGTTTCGATATTCTTCACCGCCACAGCCATCGCCTGCTTCAGCGCGTCACTCAGACGGGCGCTGGCTTCTGCGATTTGCTGCGGGGTCACGCGCAGATGGTCAACCTGCGCCTTGTCAAACCGGGCGCTGAACTGGCGCAGCGCCTCATCACCACAAGACTTTACCTGCTCCAGGACGTCGCGCACCGTCTGTGTGACGTTGTCAGAGGCGGCAATCGCAGGACGTAACAGCAGCGCCTGCTGCTGTTCCGGGGTGCACTGCTGCCATTCAATCGGGGTAGAAAAGGCCATGGCTTACTCCATCATCTTCTCAATTGGCAGCACCAGAATTGAACTGGCACCCAGTGACTTCAGTTTTTCCATCGTTTCCCAGAACAGGGTTTCGCTGCTGACCATGTGCATCGCCACGCGGCTGACATCACCCGCCAGTGGCAGCACGGTCGGGCGCTCTGCGCCAGGCAGCAGGCTGATCACCTCTTCCAGGCGCTCACTCGGCGCGTGCAGCATGATGTACTTCGATTCGCGCGCTTTGATCACGCCCTGAATACGGGTCATCATCTTGTCAATCAGCTCCTGCTTGGCGGCAGGCATCTCGCCGTCGCGCTGAATCAGGACGGCTTTTGAACGATAGATCACTTCCACCTCACGCAGGCCATTGGCCTCCAGCGTGGCCCCGGTGGAGACCAGGTCGCAGATGGCGTCAGCCAGACCGGCGCGGGTCGCAACTTCAACGGAACCGTTCAGCATACAGGTTTTGAAGCTGACGCCTTTTTTGTCGAGGTACTGCTTTAACAGGTGCGGATAGGAGGTGGCGATACGGGCGTTGTCGAGGCACTGCGGGCCGGTGTACTCGTCATCGGTTCCCATCGCCAGCGACAGGCGGCAGCCGCCAAAGTCGAGGCGGCGCAGGGTGAAATAACGCGGGTCTTCACCCTGCGCCCGGCGTGAGAGTAACTCCTCTTCCAGCACGTTCTCACCGATGATGCCTAAATCGACCACGCCATCCATGACCAGGCCAGGAATATCGTCATCGCGCACGCGCAGGATGTCGATGGGCATGTTCTCCGCAAACGCAATCAGGCGCTGTTGCTGAAGGTTGATTTTAACGCCGCAGCGCGCCAGCAGTTCGCGTGAATCATCACTTAAACGGCCAGATTTCTGCATAGCTATGCGTAAACGGGTGTTATCTAACATGGTTCCTGTCCTCTTAATCCTGTCCTGAATGTGTGGTTACGTCAGCCCATAAAAAAACCCCCGGAAGACGATCTTCCGGGGGTTCTCTTGCGTTCGCACCACTGGAAGATCTTGAAAGTCTTCCAGCACCAATCGCCTGAAAGACTAGTCAGGATGATGGTGGTGGTGATGGTTAAACTGAACGCGTGTCATAATAATCTCGTCGATGAATGAGTATTCATTTGTGGGGTTTAACCTAGCGAAGATGCGTGCCGTTGGCAACACTTTTTTATAGACCCGGTTCGGAAAGCACTGAAACAGGTTGTCCTGGTTTGCAATCCGGGGGCAAACTACGGTGAAGTCAGGGTGGATGTTTTACGTCAGGAGTCAATATGAAGAAGGTCGCGATTGTGGGACTGGGCTGGTTGGGCATGCCGCTGGCCACGGCGTTAACGGCGCGGGGCTGGCAGGTGACAGGCAGTAAAACTACGCCGGACGGTGTTGAGGCGGCCCGCCGCTGCGGCATTGAGGCCTTTCAGCTGGAGCTGACGCCTGAACTGGTGTGTGATGCCGCCGATATCGAACCGCTGTTCAATGTTGATGCGCTGATCGTGACGCTGCCCGCCAGCCGCACCGCAGAAGGGGGCGAGGCCTATCTGCAGGCGGTGCAGAATGTGGTCGACACCGCGCTGGTTTACAGGGTGCCACGCATTATCTTTACCAGCTCCACCTCTGTGTATGGCAGCAGCTCCGGGCCTAAGCGGGAAAACAGTCCGCTGACCGCCGAAACTGTCGCCGGAAAGACGCTGGTGAAACTGGAAAACTGGCTGCACGATCTGCCTGGCACCAGCGTCGATGTTGTGCGTCTGGCGGGGCTGGTCGGGCCCAAACGCCATCCGGGACGCTTCCTGGCGGGTAAACAGGATGTGGCCAATGGTTCGCAGGGCGTCAATCTGGTGCACCTCGATGATGTGGTTGAGGCGATTACGCTGCTGCTGCAGTCGCCGAAAGGAGGCCGGACCTATAACCTCTGTGCGCCGAAGCACCCCTCCCGTGACACCTTCTATCCGGCGGTAACGCGCCAGCTTGGGCTGCAGCCGCCTCAGTTCGCGCCAGAGGCAGTGAAAGAGAGCGGTAAGCTGATTGACGGGTCGCGTATCTGCAGCGAGCTGGGGTTTGAGTATCGCTATGACGATCCGGTGAAGATGCCGCTGGAGTAAGGCGCTGAACACCGTTTTGCGGGAGCCGGCTGCTCCCGCTGCATCTTCTCCTGTTCTGCCTGCTTGGTAGTTACAACATACCTTTGGCTGTATAACGGGGTAAACCGTGCCCGTCTGAAATCCGGTAGTTCAGTCGGGCAGGCAGCAGTGACCGTCACTTACCTCATACCCCCAGCCGATCCCGCAGCGCATACCACACCGCGCCCATCGCCGTCAGTGGCACCTTAAAGCGTCTGCCGCCGGGGAAGGGCAGATGGGGCAGACGGGCAAAGGCGTCAAAACGCTCAGCATCGCCGCGTAAAACTTCACTGATCAGCTTGCCGGACAGATGGGTACAGGTCACGCCATGACCGCTGTCACCCTGCATGAAATAGACATTGTTCTCCAGCCGGCCAAACTGCGGCATGCGCGAGAGCGTCAGCAGGAAATTGCCGCTCCAGCTAAAGTCCAGCCTGACGTTCTGCAACTGGGGGAAGGTGCGACGCAGTTTGGGACGAATCAACGCTTCAATGTCTGCCGGTTCCCGTGCCCCATAGACCACGCCGCCGCCATAGAGCAGCCGGTTATCCGCCGTCAGACGAAAATAATCCAGCAGGTAGTTACAATCTTCCACGCAGTAGTTGTTAGGCAGCAGCGACAACGCCTGATCGGGTGAAAGCGGCTCGGTAACCACAATCTGTGAACCACACGGCATGCTTTTCCTGCTCAGTCGCGGCTCAAGCTGCGGCGAGAGATAGGCGTTACCGGCGAAGATGACAAAGGTGGCGCTGACCTCACCGTGGGCGGTTTTTACCCGATTCGGTGAGCCATAAACCACCTTCAGGGCCGCAGACTGTTCGTAGATGCGTCCGCCATGTCGCCGTATCGCTTCCGCTTCGCCCAGCGCCAGGTTCAGGGGGTGCAGATGGCCGCCACGCCGGTCCAGCAGCCCGCCGACATAACGTTCGGTCGCCACTTCGCGGCGGATCCCCCGTTCATCGAGCAGCTCCAGATCGTGATTGCCATACTGCTGCCACAGGGTTTTCTGTTTCTGCAGATGTGCCATCTGGCGTGTATTCAGGGCGGCAAAGATGCCGCCAGGCCGGTAATCGCAGTCAATCGCGTAACGATCAATGCGATCGCGGATGATCGCTGCGCCTTCAAACATCATGCTGCCCAGCATGCGGGCGCTCTCTTTGCCGTAGCGCTGCTCAATTACATCCACGTCGCGGCTGTAGGAGTTGACCACCTGGCCGCCGTTACGTCCGCTGGCACCAAAGCCGATGCGCGCGGCTTCCAGCACGACCACGTCATAGCCAACTTCGGTCAGATGCAGCGCCGCAGAGAGGCCGGTAAAGCCGCCGCCAATAATGCAGACGTCACACTGGATGCTCTCCTGCAACGTCGGCCAGGGATCATGGGCATTGGCGGTTGCCGCGTAATAACTCTCCACATAATTCATAACAACCTCCTGAATGCGCCTAAAAGTTAGCGGGCGTGTGGGCACTGACGATGCGACAGGGGATATCGGCACTGTTGGTGAAGCTGTGCGGTAAGCCGGTATCAATCACATAACTCTCTCCGGCAGAGAGATGAAAGCGCTGCCCGTTGATCATCAGGATAATTTCCCCCTCCAGCAGCGTACCGGTCTCTTCACCAGGATGACGCAGCTTCTCACCGGTACTGGCACCGGGCTGGTAAGTTTCCAGCAGCATCCCCAGCGAACGCTGGGCTTTACCGTTATCGATCAGTTTCAGCGAGACCCCCTGACTGCCAATCTCCAGCAGTTCGCCGGGCCGGACAATAATTTTCGGCTCTGCATCCGGCCTGGGATCGGAGAAGAACTCCGACAGGGAGAGGCCATAGACCTTCAGCAGTTTCTGCAGGGTGCTGACCGCCGGGCTGACCTTATCCTGTTCGATGGTGCTGATTGCGCTGTGGGTCAATCCGGCCAGCTCAGCCACGCGGCGCTGCGACAGCCCCAGCGTCTGCCGGATCTCCGCCAGCCGCCGTCCCGGTGCCAGCGTGGCATCACTCATCGTCTTTTCCCCTGTGATAACGAATGGCAGCTTGAATAAATCCGCTGAACAGCGCCTGCGATCCCGGCGTCGTTTCCGGCTGCCACTCAGGATGCCACTGCACCGCCAGGGCGAAAGGGTGATGACGCAGGCTCACGGCTTCGACCAGACCATCGGCTGCGCGTGCTTCAATGCGCAGCTGCGGTCCCGGCTCGCGGATGCCCTGATGATGCAGAGAATTGACCTTCATGGAGCTGTCGGCAAACAGCGTCGCCAGCACGCCGTCCGGTTCGACAGTCACCTGATGCACGGGCGCATACTGCTCAGCCAGGGGGCGCGTCTCATCTTCATGATGACGCTGAACGTCAGGCCGGGCGCTGAGATCCCGCCACAGGCTGCCGCCATTCGCCACCACCAGCTCCTGCAGTCCCCGGCAGATGCCAAACATCGGCATTTTGTGGCTGGTGGCCCAGGTGATCAGCTGAAAGGCGAGGCGGTCACGACCCGGATCGGCGTGCGGCTCCTCACCGGCCTCGCCATAGTGCCAGGGTTCGATATTGCTGGGACTGCCGGTCAGCAGCAGACCATCCAGCACAGCCATAGCGTTTTCTAATAGATGAGGGGCGTTAATCAGACTGTGGGGCAGGGCGAGCGGTACGCCTCCTGCCTGAACGAGTGCATCGCAATATTTGTTATGCACCGTCTGAGTCGGATGACCGCCGGTATCCTTCTGGCACATCACTACGCCAATCAACGGCTTGTCAAAAATAATGCCCATCTCACGTCCTCGCTTCGCTGTTCGAAATATCTACCGAAAGGGCACGTCTGGCGGTTAAGTGTTCAATATTTTTTCAATCTAGCAATCTGCTGTTTGTTCTTCAAACAGATTTGTTACATTTGCACACTTTTTATGTTGGCGCTATGTTAGTGGTGTGGCCGTTATTTTGAGCATTACGCAAACCTTATAGGGGCGGGTGAGATCATGACTAACCTGGTAGAAGTGGAAGACTTCACGCTTCACAGTGAAGAGAAACGAACCAGCGCGTTCCAGCTTGAGGTGAAAACCTGGCTGGAGCGCCATCCTGAAACGCAGTATGTCGACATCCTGTTAAATGATTTAAATGGTGTGTTTCGCGGCAAGCGCATTCCGGTCTCCGCGCTGCCCAAGCTGGAAAAAGGGTGTTATTTCCCCGCCTCGGTATTCGCCATGGATATCCTCGGCAATACGGTGGAAGAAGCGGGACTTGGCCAGTCACTGGGCGAACCCGACAATCTCTGCCTGCCGGTCAGCGGCACCTTAGTTCCCTCCGCCTCCGATCCTCAACACATTGCGCAGCTGCTGTTAACCATGTGCAACCAAGATGGCACTCCCTTTGACGTTGAACCCCGAAATGTCCTCAACCGGCTGTGGCAACAGCTGCGCAACCGAGGCCTTTTTCCGGTGGTAGCGGTAGAGCTGGAGTTCTATCTGGTTGACAAAAAGCGCGATGCTGAAGGGTTTATCCAGCCGCCCTGTGCGCCGGGCAGTGATGAACGCAACATGCAGAGCCAGGTTTATTCGGTTGATAACCTCGATCACTTTGCGGATGTGCTGCGTGATATCGACGATCTGGCGCGTCAGCAGGGGATACCGGCCGATGGCGCACTGGCTGAAGCCTCGCCCGGACAGTTTGAAATCAACCTGCATCATACCCGCGACGTGCTGCGCGCCTGCGACCATGCGGTGCAGCTTAAGCGGCTGATCCGGCAGGTGGCGGAGAACCACGGTATGACCGCCACCTTTATGGCTAAGCCCTATGAAGAGTATGCGGGCAGCGGGATGCATGTGCACATCAGCATGCTGGATGCCGCCGATCATAACGCCTTCGCCTGTGACGACGGCAGTGATTCGCCGCTGATGAAGCGGGCGCTGGCTGGCATGATCGACCTGATGCCGGCGTCGATGGCACTGCTGGCGCCCAACGTGAATGCCTATCGCCGCTTTGTGCCGGATGCGTATGTGCCGTTACAGGCCTCATGGGGCCATAACAATCGCACCGTCGCGCTGCGTGTGCCGTGTGGAGATATCGACAATCATCGCATTGAGTATCGGGTGGCGGGGGCGGATGCCAACCCCTATCTGGTGGTTTCTGCTATTCTTGCCGGTATGCTGCACGGACTGGATACGCAACTGCCGCTGCCGCAGCCGGTGACCGGCAACGGGCATCATGCGGAAGGGCTGGCCCTGCCGATCCGGCAGAGCGATGCCCTGTATGAATTTGACAGCAGCTATCCGCTGCAGAAGTTACTCGGCGAACGCTTTGCCAGCGTCTGGCACAGCTGCAAACACCATGAGCTGATGCAGTTTGAACGGCTGATCACCGCCACGGAAATTGACTGGATGCTGAAAAATGCCTGACCGGGGCGTTAATCGCTAATCTGAATTGCTTTTTTTGCTTATGATGCCCCGACGGCTTGAATTTCTGCCCGTGGTTGGGCAGAATACGCGGCCTGCAAAATCAGACGATAACCGACGCTTTAAGCGCCGGTTATTTTTTTTGCATTCAGTTTTAACAGAGCATTTTTGCTGACTTAACCGAGGCCGGGCACGCACCCGGATAGATAAACACTGAAAACACGCACACGCGTGAGATTGAGGATTACAAAGATGGGGATGTTTACCACACTGCCAGTCAATGCTGGCACGCGTTTTCGTGATGATTACGGCGCCGCGTTAACCGCTAACCCTACTCCCTGTCGCTTGATGCGCAGTTGCCCTGTGACCCAGCCCAGCCAGGTTGTCGCACATGGGGGACTGAAGCATGTCGCTTAATACCTCCGCCGCACCGCAGCGTGCGCAACTCAAAAAAACGCTAACGTTACTTCCGGTCGTCATGATGGGCTTAGCCTACATGCAGCCTATGACCCTGTTCGATACATTTGGTATTGTTTCTGGTCTGACCGATGGTCACGTTGCCACTGCTTATGCTTTCGCGCTGATTGCGATTCTGTTCACTGCCGTGAGCTACGGTAAGCTGGTACGCCGCTTCCCCTCTGCGGGCTCCGCTTATACCTACGCTCAGAAGGCAATCAGTCCGCACGTCGGTTTTATGGTTGGCTGGTCATCTCTGCTGGACTACCTGTTCATGCCGATGATCAACATCCTGCTGGCAAAAAATTACTTTGAGTCGCTGGTGCCCGGCATCCCGTCGTGGATTTTTGTGGTACTGCTGGTCGGTTTCATGACGCTCTCTAACCTGAAGGGCATCAAAACTGTCGCCAACTTCAACAGCGTCATTGTGGTGCTGCAGGTTGTTGTTATGCTCGGTATCACCGGTATGGTGATCTACGGTGTGGCAAGCGGCGTGGGTTCGGGCACTCTGGTGAGCAGCAGACCGTTCTGGTCTGAGAATGCGCACGTGGTGCCGATGATTACCGGTGCGACGATCCTCTGCTTCTCGTTCCTCGGCTTTGACGGCATCAGTTCGCTGTCGGAAGAGACCAAAGATGCAGAACGCACCATCCCGCGCGCGATTTTCCTGACGGCGCTGATCGGTGGTGTGATCTTTATCGCGGCATCCTATTTCCTGCAGCTCTACTTCCCGGACATCAGCCGTTTCCAGGACCCGGACTCGTCACAGCCTGAAATCATGCTGTTCGTCGCCGGTAAAGCGCTGCAGGTCGGCATCCTGATCTTCTCGGTGGTCACGGTGCTGGCATCCGGTATGGCGGCGCATGCGGGCGTTTCGCGCCTGATGTATGTCATGGGTCGTGATGGCGTGTTCCCGGAGCGTTTCTTCGGTTACATCCATCCAAAATGGCGTACCCCGTCGCTCAACGTGCTGCTGGTGGGCGCGATTGCGCTGATGGCGATTAACTTCGACCTGGTCACGGCGACGGCGCTGATCAACTTCGGTGCGCTGGTGGCGTTTACCTTTGTGAACCTGTCGGTGATCGCGCAGTTCTGGATCCGTGAGAAGCGTAACCGCACGCTGAAAGATCACGTTCAGTATCTGCTGCTGCCGCTGCTCGGTGCGCTGACGGTCGGTGCGCTGTGGGTGAACCTGGAAGAGAGTTCTATGGTGCTGGGCCTGATCTGGGCCGCCATCGGGATTATCTACCTGGCCTTCGTGACCCGCAGCTTCCGTAATCCGGTGCCGCAGTTCAGCGAAGAGATTTAATCGCGACGACGTTGCCGCCTTTCCGGCTCTTCCGGGAAGGCGGCAATAACCTAACCTGCCAGTACCAGCTCCCAGCTCCCCGCCTTTCACTGTTCCAGCGCCGCTTCACTCAACTTTTTGTCGGTAATGATCTGATCAAACCTCTCCAGCGGCAACGCCAGAAACGTTGCTATCCGGCTGTACTTCGAACTGTCACTGAGCAGCACGCGCTTACTGCTCACCTCGCTGACCGCCTGCTTCACGGTGACCTTATCTTCATCGGGCGTAAACAGGCCTCGCGGCCCCCAGCAGGAGGCAGAGATAAACGCGATATCAATCGCCAGATGACGCAGGCTTCTTGCTGCCGATTCGCCGACGCAGGAGCGGTTTTCCCGGCAGACCGTTCCGCCGGTGTGAATCACTCTGCACTGACTGCCCTCCATCAACAGATTCGCGACCATGAAATCGTTGGTCACCACCAGTAAATCATCACGATCCACTACCTCTCTCGCCAGGGCCAGCATGGTGGTGCCGGCATCCAGATAGATGCAGCTATTGCGGGGAATGTGCCGGGCGGCGGTGCGGCCAATCGCATATTTCTCATCGTTAAAGAGGGTACTTTTGGTGAGATGTGAAGGCTCAGCCGCCAGCCGATCGGCAGTGCGTACGCCGCCGGAGACTGACAGCACCGCACCCTGTTCCTCCAGTTTCTGCACATCACGACGTATCGTCATGTGTGAGACCCCCAGCCGCTCCGTCAGCTCGGCGATGCTCACCACACCACGATCGGCCACCAAGGCAAGGATCTGTTGATGACGTTCAACCGGAATCATACCTGCTCCTGCTATTTACCATTTTTTCACATTGTAGAGCATTCCGCGGGTTATCAGAACAGATAATCACAGGGTCAGGGCTGAGAGTATGTTCAGATTCCCAGACAGAGCAGGGAAGCCCGACCGTGTTAAAAATTGTTCTCTGACGAAGCTGTGATGTTTTTTGTGAGACGTGACACATTTTCAGCCGCCGGATGCTGGCACGATTAACAGTAACAAACAAATAATCACTTAATTTAACAGGGGGCGTAACGTGCCAGCGAAGAACATCTGTGTTATCGGGTTAGGATCCATGGGCATGGGGGCTGCACAATCCTGCCTGCGCGCCGGTCTCAACACCTGGGGCGTCGATTTAAATCCGGCCGCACTTGAGACGTTGCGACGGGCAGGTGCGCGCGATGCGCAGCCCTCGGCATCTGCCTTTGCTGACCAGCTCGATGCTGTTTTGCTGCTGGTGGTCAATGCACAGCAGGTGAACGCGGTTCTGTTTGGTGAAAATGGCCTGGCGGCAAAGCTGCGTCCGGGGACCGTGGTGATGGTCTCATCCACGCTGTCAGCCAGCGACGCGCAGCAGATTGAGCAGCAGCTGGCGCAGCATCAGCTGCTGATGCTCGATGCACCGGTCTCCGGCGGGGCTGCCAAAGCGGCCAGCGGTGAGATGACGGTCATGGCGTCCGGCAGTGAGGCGGCGTTTAGCCAGCTGCAACCGGTACTGGATGCGGTCGCGGCCAAAGTCTATCGCGTGGGCAGTGAGATCGGGGCGGGCTCCACCGTCAAAATTATCCATCAGCTGCTGGCGGGCGTTCACATCGCGGTGGGGGCAGAAGCGATGGCGCTGGCGGCACGAGCCGGTATTCCGCTGGAAACGATGTATGAAGTGGTCACCAACGCTGCGGGTAATTCATGGATGTTCGAGAACCGTATGAAGCATGTGGTAGACGGTGACTACAGCCCGAAATCGGCTGTCGATATCTTTGTGAAAGATCTTAACCTGGTGGCCGACACCGCCAAAGCACTGCATTTTCAGCTGCCGCTGGCCTCCACCGCGCTTACTATGTTCACCGAAGCCAGCAACGCCGGTTATGGTCGTGAGGATGACAGCGCCGTGATCAAGATCTTCAGCGGCATAACGCTGCCGCAGGCGAAGGAGGAGGGATGATGCGTCTTGGTGTAATCGCAGATGATTTTACCGGTGCCACCGACATCGCCAGCTTTCTGGTGCAGAACGGGCTGAGCACCATTCAGTTCAACGGCATTCCCGGCGGTGAAATCGCCACCGATGCCCAGGCGATGGTGATCAGCCTGAAGAGTCGCTCCTGTCCGGCAGAGCAGGCGGTTGCTCAGTCGCTGGCTGCGCTGGCATGGTTACAGCAGCAGGGCTGCCAGCGCTTCTATTTTAAATATTGCTCCACCTTCGACAGCACCGCCCAGGGCAATATTGGTCCGGTGACCGATGCCCTGATGAAGGCGCTGGGTGAGACGCAGACCGTTATCTGTCCGGCTCTGCCGGTCAATGGCCGCACGGTCTATCAGGGCCATCTGTTTGTTGGTGACCAGCTGCTGTCGGAGTCGGGGATGCGTCATCATCCGGTTACGCCCATGCGCGAGAGCAACCTGCTGCGTCTGATGGCATCACAGGCGACGGGCAAAGCCGGACTGATCGCGGCGGCACAGGTCGACCAGGGCGCCGACTCCGTCCGGCAGGCGATGCATCAGCTGGCAGAGCAGGGCGTCAGCTACGTGGTGATCGACACGCTGCATCACCAGCATCTGCTGACTCTGGGCGCGGCCCTCAGCGATCTGCGGCTGGTGACCGGCGGTTCCGGGCTGGCTATCGGTCTGGCGCGGCAGTGGGCGAGAGCCGGGGCGGATGCTCAGGCAGAGCAGGCAGGGCGTCCGCAGGGTGGGCGCGCCGTGGTGTTGTCCGGCTCCTGTTCGCAGATGACCTGCCGGCAGGTCAGCCTCTATCGCCAGCAGGCACCGGCCTGCGAAGTGCAGGTCGAACCCTGCATGCAGAATTCAGATGACTATGCCCGCCAGCTCTGTGACTGGACGGAAGCCAATAGCCAGCACTCTCTGGCTCCGCTGCTTTATGCCACCACCGACGCACAGCAGCTGCAGGCGATCCAGCAGCGCTATGGTGCGCAGCGCAGCAGTGAGGCCGTTGAGCAGCTGTTTGCCGCCGTGACGCGGGAGCTGAAACGGCGCGGCTGGCAGCGCTTTATTGTGGCCGGGGGAGAAACCTCCGGTGTGGTGGCGCAGACGCTGGGCGTGACCGCCTTTCACATCGGCCCGACAATTTCGCCGGGCGTACCCTGGGCGCGTGATATCCACCAGCCGCTCTCTCTGGCACTGAAGTCGGGGAATTTTGGCGACGAAGACTTTTTCCGCCGCGCGCAAACGGAGTTTACCTATGACTGAATCTTTCTCTTTAACTGAGCAGCAGGCGCGTGATGAGATGGTGCGGCTGGGGGCCTCATTTTTTCAGCGCGGCTATGCCACCGGTTCGGCGGGCAACCTCTCCCTGCTGCTTGAAGACGGTAATCTGCTGGCGACGCCGACCGGCTCCTGCCTCGGCGAGTTACAGGCTGATCGGCTGGCAAAAGTGACGCCGGAGGGAGAGTGGCTCTCTGGCGACAAACCCTCCAAAGAGATCGCTTTCCACCGCGCGCTCTACCTGAATAATCCCGACTGCCGGGCGGTGGTGCATCTGCACAGCCACTACCTGACGGCGCTCTCCTGTCTGCAGGGGCTGGACACGGACAACTGTATCCGGCCGTTCACCCCCTATGTGGTGATGCGTGTCGGGGATGTGCCGGTCGTGCCCTACTATAAGCCCGGCGATGGGCGACTGGCGGAGGATCTGGCGCGGCTGGCCCCCCGCTATCGCGCCTTTTTGCTGGCGAATCATGGCCCGGTGGTGGTGGGAAAATCACTGCAGGAAGCCGCCGATAACACGGAAGAACTGGAAGAGACGGCCCGGTTAATCTTTACGCTGGGTGACCGGCCCATTCGTTATCTCAATGCTGCCGAAGTGGCGGAATTAAGGAGCCGATAATGCCAAAGTTTGCTGCTAACCTGACCACCCTGTTTACGGAACTGCCGTTCGCGGAGCGCTTCGCGGCGGCGGCTGATGCGGGCTTCCGCGCCGTAGAGTTTATGTTTCCCTATGACTATCCCGCCAGCCAGATCAAAACGTGGCTGGATGAGCATCAGCTACAGCTCGTGCTCTTCAATACTGCTCCCGGCAACGTCGCAGCGGGAGAGTGGGGCGTCACCGCTATTCCTGGCCGGGAAGCGGATGCCAGAGCAGACATCGATCGCGCCCTGAGCTATGCGCTGGCGCTGAACTGCCCGCAGGTGCATGTCATGGCGGCCACCGTGCCGCCGGGGGCTGACCGTCAGCGCTATGCCGACACCTTCATTCACAACATGCGTTATGCCGCGGAGCGCTTCGCGACACACGGCATCAACCTGCTGATTGAAGCCCTGAATCCGACCACCAAACCGGGGTATCTCTACGCCAGCCAGTATCAGACGCTGGAGATGGCAGAACAGATCGATCGCCCTAACGTCTTTACTCAGCTCGACCTTTTCCACGCACAACGTGTGGATGGCAATCTCACGCACCTGATTCGTCACTATGCCGGGCGCTATGCCCACGTGCAGATCGCCTCAGCACCGGACCGTCATGAGCCGGATGAGGGTGAAATCTATTATCCGTATCTCTTCTCGCTGCTGGATGAAGTCGGCTATAGCGGCTGGGTGGGCTGCGAGTATATCCCGCGCGGTCGCACTAACGAGGGGCTGGGCTGGTTTTCGCCCTGGAAGATAAAAGCCTGATTTAACGCGCTGTAAAAAACCGGTGTTCCGGCACCGGCAGGGAGCGGCTTGCCCTTTTTCCGGCCCTGCACCTGCTCTCCCTGTACCCCGATAACCTAAAAAATATAACACTTTCTGAGGCTTACTATGTCCACCGCACTGCTGTTAGCCATAGCGACCGCCAGCATTGTGATCCTGCTGCTGCTGGTGATCAAAGCTAAAGTCCATCCGTTTGTCGCCCTGTTAATTGTCAGTCTGCTGGTGGCGATCGCCACGGGCATCCCGGCCGAAAAAATCATGGAGACGATTGTTACCGGTATGGGGGGGCTGCTCGGTCACATCACCATTATTATCGTTCTCGGTGCCATGCTCGGCGCGATCATAGAAGCCTCGGGGGGCGCCGAGTCGCTGGCGCAGCGTTTCAGTAAGACGCTGGGGTTAAAACGGACCGTGGCGGCCCTGACCATGGCGGCTTTTATCCTCGGAATCCCGGTCTTTTTTGAAGTAGGCTTCATCATTGTTATCCCGCTGATCTATGGATTTACCAAAGTGGCGCGGGTCTCACCCCTGAAGTTTGGCCTGCCGATGGCGGGCGTGATGCTGACGGTGCACGTGGCGCTGCCGACCCATCCCGGTGCCGCCGCCGCCGCGGGGATCCTGCACACCGACATGGGCTGGCTGATGATGCTGGGTATCGCCATTTCGATTCCGGTCGGGATCATCGGCTACTACGTGGCGAAGGTGATGAACCGTCGCCACTATCATCTTTCAGTGGACGTGCTCGAACAGCTGCAGATGGCAAAACCCGAGGGACAGGAAAAGAAGAATGAGCCCGCACCGCCTGGCGCGCTGACCATCAGCGGGCTGATTGTGGTGCCGATTGTCCTGATTGTGCTGGGCACGCTGTCCCACACCCTGATGGATGAGGGCAATCTGCTGCGGAGCGTGATGACCGTAATCGGTACCCCACCCATTGCTCTGCTGATTGCCCTGGGGCTGGCGGCCTGGCTGCTGGGGGTACGACGTGGCTGGAGCAAAGATAAGCTGGAAGACCTGACCGGCCGGGCGATCCCCACGTCTGCCAGTGTGATACTGGTGGCGGGTGCCGGTGGCGCTTTCGGCAAAGTGCTGGTGGAGTCGGGCGTCGGCAAAGCGCTGGCGGTCACGCTTGAAACGCTGCATCTGCCGCTGGTGCCTGCGGCGTTCATCCTGTCGCTGGCGCTGCGTGCGTCACAGGGCTCCGCCACCGTGGCGATCCTGACAACCAGCGGATTGCTGACGCAGGCGGTGACCGGCGTAACGGACATGCAGCGGGTACTGGTGACGCTGGCGGCCTGCTTTGGCGGGCTGGGACTGTCACATGTCAATGACGCAGGTTTCTGGGTGGTGACGCGCTCTCTCGGGCTGTCAGTGGCTGACGGTCTGCGCACCTGGACGGTACTGACCACCTTAATGGGGCTGAGCGGTTTTGCCCTGACCTGGCTGGCGTGGACGCTGCTGTAATCCACGACACAGCCCGGTGCCAGACCCGGCAGAGGATGCCGGGCGGCATTCAGGATTCAGGAGACCAGCTCCTGCGCGTAGAGATAGAGCGCTTTCAGCTGTCCGAGTTTTTCCGCATCGGCTTCATGCAGACTGGCGAGCGACTCCAGCTCCTGCATAAACGCCTGCACCCGATCGCTGTTAAGCACTTCACGCCGATGCTGCAGCCAGCGCTGCTGCTCGGCATCATCCAGCGTGCCGGGGAAGTTACGCGCCCGGTAGCGGAACAGCAGTTTCGCCACCCGCGCACTCTCAAAGGTCAGGTCCAGCGCAGGCAGATTCGCCGGGGCGGTCTGGCGGATGATGTTCATCCCCGCGCGATCCGCATCACTGAAGAAGCCATCATAGAGTTGCGTGTCTACGTCGTCTGATGGCGTAAACGGCTCTGCTTCGGCAAACAGCGTCACCAGTTTCTCCCGCACGTCGGGCTGCTGGCGCAGCAGGGCCAGATTCGCCAGACAGTGCTGACGATCGATGCCCAGCCGGGCAGCATCTTCCGGGCGCAGCGTGCTGGCCGGGGCCAGAACCGGACACTTATTGATATGCACCAGTTTAACCGGCACGGCCGGCAGATCGCCGAGATCGTTTTTCGCCGTATAGAGACGCTCACGCAGTGCAGCGGCATCCAGTTCCAGCAGCGGTGACATATCACCCGCCAGATCCACCACGATCAGCGCATTCCGGTTATCGGGATGCCAGGCCAGCGGCACAATCCAGCTGGTATTCCCGCGCGCGGCACCGAACATACCTGAGACATGCACCAGCGGCTTCATCTGCGGGATGTCGATCAGCGTCATCAGCTTGTTCTTGTTACGATGGGTGAACAAAAATTCAAACAGCTTTGGCTGCTTCTCTTTCACCAGCTTCGCCATCGCCAGCGTGGCGTACACATCGGACATCGCATCATGCGCATTTTCATGCGCCACACCGTTGGCTTTGGTCAGATGCTCCAGCCGGAAGCTGGGAAAGCCTTCCTCATTCTCTGGCCAGTTGATGCCATCCGGCCGCAGCGCATAGCAGGCACGCATCACGTCGAGCAGGTCCCAGCGGGAATTGCCATTCTGCCAGCTCCAGCCATAGGGATCGTAGAAGTTGCGATAGAAGATATTGCGCGTGACTTCGTCGTCGAAGCGCACGTTGTTGTAGCCCACCACACAGGTTTGTTCCGTGGTAAACAGGGAATGGATACGTTCAGCAAACTCCGCTTCATTCACGCCGCGCGTCATCGCCACCTGAGGCGTGATACCGGTAATCATCACCGCTTCGGGCTGCGGCAGATAGTCATCAGGCAGACGGCAGTAGAAGACTTCGGGCTCACCCACCGGATTAAAGTCACTGTCAGTGCGCAGCCCGGCAAACTGAGCAGGCCGGTCGCGCGACGGGCTGGTGCCGAAGGTCTCGTAATCGTGAAAGAGGAAGGTAGGTTGTCCGGGGTCGTTTTTCAAATTTCATATCCGTTCATTGCGTTCACTGGGTGAAAAAACAGAAAGCGATAAACCTGCTCTCTGTCCGCTCTCTGCGCCTCTGCACGCAGCAGGGTGAGTGAAGATGGTTGTCTGTTACACGCCTTAATGATTCAGCGTGACCGAACCGCTATAGCGGTTCCGGGCCTGTCTCTATGGTAAACCATATTCTTACGCGCCTGAAGTTAAGGGCTCTTCTCAAGAACGCACAGGCACGCCGGTTCATACTTTTTTTCAATTTATTCAAACCTTCACAACGCTTTTGCCGTAAAACGTGCGGCTGTTTCCGTTTCGTTTTAGAAATTTTCTCTCCCGTGTAATTAAGGATGAAGTGTTGAAAAGGCGTCTGCTGTTCACCGTTACCGCTACTGTTTTTTGGGCCTCGCTGGCACAGGCCGATGCGATCCCGTTTCCTGTGACGCCGCCGGCAATTGATGCCGCTTCCTGGGTGCTGATGGATGCCATGACCGGGCAGGTTCTGACTGCCGGTAATCCCGATGAGCGCCGCAATCCCGCCAGCCTGACCAAACTGATGACCGGCTACGTGGTCGACCGCGCCATTGACCAGAAGAAAATCAGCCGTGACGACATGGTTACGGTGGGAAAAGATGCGTGGGCGGCCGGAAATCCGGTGTTCAAAGGCTCCTCGCTGATGTTCCTGAAGCCCGGCGATAAGCTGAGCGTCCGGGATTTAAGCCGCGGGGTCATCATTGATTCCGGGAATGACGCCTGCGTGGCCCTGGCCGATTATGTCGCAGGCAGCGAAGCAAATTTCGTCGGCATGATGAACCACTATGTTGAGAAACTCGGGCTGCAGAATACCCATTTTGAAACGGTGCACGGTCTGGATGCGCCGGGTCAGTACTCCAGCGCACTGGATATGGCGAAACTCTCCCGCGCGATTATTGACGGTGAGCCTGACTTCTACGCGATGTACAGTGAGAAGACCCTGACCTGGAATGGCATCACCCAGAACAACCGTAATGGTTTGCTGTGGGACAATAACCTGCATGTCGACGGGCTGAAAACCGGCCACACCGAAACGGCCGGGTTTTACATCATCGCCTCCAACGTGGTGGGTAAGCATCGCCTGATTGCTGTCGTGATGGGCGGGAAAAGCGCGAAAGGGCGTGAAGAGCAGGCGCGTAAACTACTGGTCTGGGGCCAGAACACCTTCGATACCGTTCAGCTGTTCCACGCCGGTAAGAAGATTGGCAGCGAAAACGTCTGGTACGGTAATCCGCATCAGGTCGAGGTCGGCACCGCAGAGGATATCTATCTGTCGCTGCCGCGCAGTGAAGTGCAGAACGTGAAAGCGAAATATGTCATCGACCGCAAAGATCTGGAGGCGCCGCTGAAAGCCAATGAGGTGATCGGTGAAATTCAGGTGATGGATAAAGATCAGGAGATCGCCAACTATCCGCTGGTGGCGCTGAGTGCGGTTGAACCCGCCGGTGTCATTACCCGCCTGACCGATTATCTCAAACAGAAGTTTTGATCGGTCAATGGGTCACCACTGAAACGGGCAGCCTCTGAGCTGCCCGTTTTTACAAGGGGGCCGCTTCCCGTCTGATCCGGCGCCGGTTAAGGTTAACGAGCAGTAATAAATTGTTTTTAATTTACGGACGGCAATGTGAGCCGGATGTTGATATTTGTAAGATAACGTCAAAATGGTCTGGAAATAGCGGGCGCAGGCTAAGCCTGAACCCCGTTCGGGGTTAAGATAGCGACAATATAATCCCGCAACCGGAAAGTCACTTTGCGTTCTGATAAACCCATCTCAAAACTGGAATTCTGGTTTTACCGTCACTATCGCGCCGTCCATGGCGTGCGCATTGCCATCGCCTTTTTGCTCTGCTTTATCTTTGTCCGGGCCACTCATATCCCTGAAGGCACCTGGCCCCTGATTACGCTGGTGGTGGTGATGGGGCCCATCTCTACCTGGGGAAACGTCTTCCCACGCGCCCTGCAGCGCATCAGCGGCACCGTAGCCGGCTCGATTTCCGGTCTGATTGCGCTGAAGCTGGAGCTGATCTCCATGCCGATGATGCTGGCCTGGTGCGGCATGATCATGTTCATCAGTGGCTTCCTGACGCTGGGCAAGCACCCTTATATGGCGTTGCTGATCGGGATTACGCTCAGCGTCGTCGTCGGTGCACCGACCGGTGACTTCACGATGGCGCTGTGGCGCGGCGGGGATGTGATTCTGGGGTCGCTGATGGCGCTGCTGTTCACCGCTATCTGGGCGCAGCGCGCCTATACCCACTGGCGCATCCAGCTCTCTGACACGCTGGCGGAGATGGCAAAAATTTACCACGCCGGTTTCTCACCCAATCTGGTCGAAAAGCCGCGCCTTAACAAGCCGCTGGGCAAATTGCTGAGCAGCGTCATCAAAATGCGGTCGCTGCTGGAGCCGTCCAGCAAAGAGACGCGCATCCCGAAGTCGGTGCTTGAAGCCATTCAGACCATTAACCGTAATATGGTTTACACCATTGAGATGCAGATTAATGCCTGGTGGGCGTCGCGAGAAAGCCACCTGATTATGCTCAACGCACCCGCCTTACGCCGCACCCAGCAGATGACCGAGAACACCCTGCGGGCGCTGTCCGTCATGGCAATCGAGGGGGAAACGGAAGAGGTGGTCGCCAACAGTCATGAACTCACCGAAATCAGTGATGAATTGCGGCGTCTGATTGCGGAGGCGGGCAGCGACGCGCTGGAGGAGACGCCGATCTACGGCTACGTCTGGCTGACGCTGGAACTGGCGAAACAGCTGGAGCGGATGACCGATCTGATGCGGATGGCGCTGCGCAAATAATCACCTCAGACAATGACTTAATGTGAAACGGGGTTTCTTTGCGCTAAGATAAGAGCCAGTCTGAATTTAGCTGTGAAAATTGCTTACCTGGCGGGCTAGCCGCTAAGCTGATCGTTTTGACTCTCTCCCTGCGTCAGCAGGCTTAAAGAAAGGTGCCATCATGGAAAATGCCAAGCAGTCATTTCAGGACGTACTGGAGTTCGTGCGTATGTTCCGCCGCAAAAACAAACTGCAGCGTGAAATTGTCGACAACGAGAAGAAAATTCGTGACAACCAGAAGCGCGTTCTGCTGCTCGACAACCTGAGCGAATATATCAAGCCGGGCATGAGCGTTGAGGCTATTCAGGAGATCATTGCCAGCATGCGCGTGGATTATGAAGATCGCGTGGATGAGTACATCATCAAAAACGCCGACCTCTCGAAAGAGCGTCGCGAGCTGTCGAAAAAGATCAAAGCTATGGGCGTGGGTGAACATCCGAAAGCCTGATAGCCGATAACGGAGCGCAGCGGCTCCGGTTACTGAAGCTGACCCGCATCCACCCCGGTGGCGCGGGTTTTTTTATGGCGGCCGGCAGAGCTGGTGCTACTGGCCGGCCAGCCGACGGGCGATCGCCTGAAGCTGTTGGGACAGCGCAGCTAAATCGAGCGGATTATCGGCTGGCGGGGCGGTGGTTTCCCGGATAACCAGCGTGGTTTCCAGCGCAGCGTCAGAAACCTCTTCGCCGCGCAGCCGGGCCAGCATCCGCTCAACGCTCTGCGCGCCCAGATAATGCAAATCCTGGCGCACCGTGGTCAGCGGCGGCTGATACCAGGCGCTTTCCGCGGTGTCATCATAACCAATCACTGAGATCTCGCCCGGAATCGCCACGCCATACTGATGCAACGCCCGCATCGCACCCAGCGCCATCTGATCGTTCGCCACCAGCAGTGCCTGAGGCAGGGCGTCCGGCAGCTGCGACATCAGCGCCTGATAGCCCGACTGCGCGCTCCAGTCGCCGCGCAGAGAGCAGTGCGGGGTAAGCTGATGGTCAGCCAGCGCCTGAAGCCAGGCCGCTTCACGCTGACGCGCCGAGACCGACCGCAGCGGCCCGTTGAGCAGGCCAATCCGGCGATGACCCAGCGCCACCAGATGTTCAACCGCGGCACGCGCGCCGGAGGCGTTCGGATACTGACACTGCGCCACCGCGGCACGCGGTTCGACATCCAGAAACAGCACCGGCTTACTGCCACACAACAGCTGAATCTGCTGCGCCTCATCCGCCGCCAGCGGCAGGTTGATCAGCAGTCCGTCGACCCGCTGCGCCAGCAGTTCATTCACGGTAGCGGCCGCATCATGACCGCTCTCCATCGCAATCACCAGATGATACCCCGCGGCGGCGGCCCGTTGCTGGATCGCCGAGGCGATCTGAGCCGGTGCCATCAGCGCCAGGTCGCTGGTAGCCAGACCCAGCGTGCGCGTCGCCTTGCCTGCCAGCTGCTGTGCCACGCGATTAGGCACATAATTGAGCTGCTGCATCGCCGCCTCAACCCTTTCCCGCGTGCGGGCTGACACCTGTTCAGAACGGTTTAAAACACGTGAAACGGTTTGGTATGAGACGCCGGCCAGTTGCGCGACATCATCAAGGGTCACGGAGCGGGAAGTCATTGCACTCTCCAAAAGATGAAGCGCCGAGTGTAACAAAATTTCCTGCCACACTGCTGCTGCTCATTACACATTCACTCTTTTGCCAGCCGGGACCCATGCGGCCCCGGTCAGAACGGATTATCGCTATCCGGCTTAGCGCTGCTGCAGATAGACCTGCAGATTCACATCGACCGCGTTAAGCAGCGGAGTCATCAGACCTTTTCGTTTTGCCCGCAGCAGCAGGTCACCGATCACCTGATCGGCTTCGATATCAAATCCCTGAGTCAGGTCACGATACATCGAGGAGGTCATCGGGGTCTCCGGGTTATTCAGCAGTTCAAAAATGCGGGCGGTGACGGCCGGACGCGGCTGATACCCCTCGGCGGAAATCACCGCCAGAATCTCGCTGAAGATCCCCTGCAGCAGCGCTTCGCCGCCGCGGGTGGTCAGGATCTGCTGAGTATCGCCACGCGCCAGGCAGCAGACCGCCCCGAGCGTACTCAGCAGCAGCCACTTCTCCCACAGCTCATCCATAATGTTATCGCTGAAGCGGTTATCGACCTGACTGGTGCGCAGGGCGGCGTCAACCCGCTGCAGGCGCGCATCGTTATTACCATCCAGCGCACCGTAGTAAAGCTGATGCAGTGGTGTCATCTGGATCACTTCACCGCTGTCACCCAGCGTGGCGTTGATTTTGCACAGGCCGCCTATCACCTTATCGTCACCGAAACGCTGCTGCAGTGTTGCGATGTGTCGCATCCCGTTGAGAATCGGCATGATCAGCGTGTCAGGGCCGACCGCAGGCGCGATATCCTCCATGACCTGTTCAAGCGCAAAACTCTTTACGGTAATCATGATCAGGTCATAGTGGCCGCTCAGCGAGCGGGCCTGGATCAGCTGCGGCTGCAGCTTTTCCGTTCCCTGCGGCGTCTGTAACACCAGTCCATTCATCTGCAGCTGCTGAAAACGGCGTTCGCGCACCAGAAACGTGACGTCCTGACCCGCCTGAGCCAGTCGGGCACCAAAATATCCGCCGGTCGCGCCGGCTCCTGCCATCAGAATGCGCATCTGCATCTCCCGTTGCTGAAAACCTCTACCTTAAAGCGGTGTGAGCGGGCTTACCAGTGCTGACGTCAGCAGAAAAGGATCGATGCGGGTCGTCACCGACGGGCAGAGCAGGGCTTCCGCTGACGGAGCGGCGGGTCGGAAGGGCGTAACACGTTAAAGCCGGGGGAGGCCCTGCGCAGCCGCGTCGTGCTCCCAGTTCAGCACAATCTGATAATCGTCCCGCTCTGCCGGGCTGAATCCGCCGATCAGATTGTCGTCGCAGACGTCACGCCAGGCCGTCTCCTGCACCAGCTGGTACAGCGCCAGCCGGAGATGTGCCAGCCGGATGGAGGAGGTTGACGCTGCCGTGATCAGCGGCAGTCCGGGTGCCAGGGGTGTTTCACCGATAATATGCAGGCCCTCCAGTGCTTCCGGTTCATAACGCGCCAGCAGCGCCCAGCTGACGCAGTCGATCGCAGCAATATCGGCCTGGCCTTGCTGCAACGCAGCCAGCGACCGGCGATGCCCGCCGCTCAGGATGAGCTGAGAAAAGGTGACGCCCTGACGCGCCGCGACAAACCGCAGTGCGTTATAGCCGGAGTGAGAGTCCAGGCTGTTCGCCACCGCCCGCCGGCCAGTGAAATCGGCCAGCGTCGCCTGGTTATCCCGCGCCACCAGCCAGCTGCGATAGTCGCGACCGCTGCAGCCGGGCGCCCGATAGTGAAAGGTGCCGACAGGCTGGACCGCGGTAAGCCGGGTGACCAGTGGATAGCCACAGGTCTGACTCAGCAGCAGATGCGCATCCTGCCAGTGTGCCTGCAGGTCGTCAGGCCAGACCGGCTGCGCTTCGATGCCACGCCGCGCCAGCAGCGTCTTAATGGCCTGCATCAGCGCCCGGGTGGCGGGCGGGTGAATCGCGTACATGGGCAGCGCGAGCCGGTTAGTCATCAGGTTTCTCCCGGTCAGGATAGGGTAGTCCCCCCGCGCGAAGATCGGGCTGCTTCAGGGGATAAATAAGCAAAGCAGATAATCAGCCGGGCTATGTCGAAATTCCTGAATATAGCGCTGAAAGATATTGACTATCAGTTGTGGCGCGGAGGGCGTAACCTTTGCCTATCAGAAATTGCCTTACATCCACGGGCGTTTACCCCGTCAGGAGAATGACAGATGAAAAATATCGGCTTCTTATCTTTTGGTCACTGGACCCCCTCTTCACAGTCTGCCACCCGCACGGCGCAGGATGTATTACTGCAGTCGATCGACTTAGCGGTTGCCGCGGAAGAGCTGGGTGCCGATGGCGCTTACTTCCGTGTCCACCACTTTGCCCGTCAGCTCAGCTCACCGTTTCCGCTGCTGGCGGCGGTCGCGGCACGCACCAGCCGGATTGAGATCGGCACTGGCGTAATCGACATGCGTTACGAAAACCCGCTCTATATGGTGGAAGATGCCAGTGCAGCCGATCTGATCTCCAACGGTCGTCTGCAGCTCGGTCTGAGCCGCGGCTCACCGGAGCAGGTCATTGATGGCTGGCGCTACTTTGGTTTTGAACCTAAACCAGGGGAAAGCGATGCCGATATGGGCCGTCGTCACACCGAGGAGTTTCTGGAGGTGCTGCGCGGAGAAGGCTTTGCTAAGCCGAACCCTCAGCCAATGTTCCCGAACCCGCCAGGTCTGCTGCGCCCGGAGCCGCTGTCTGAAGGGTTACGCGACCGTATCTGGTGGGGCTCCGGCTCCAACGCAACGGCGGAGTGGGCGGCGAAAATGGGCATGAACCTGCAGAGCTCGACGCTGAAAGATGATGAAACGGGCGAGCCGTTCCACATTCAGCAGGCGAAGCAGATCCGCGCCTACCGTGAAGCCTGGAAAGCAGCGGGGCATCAGCATACCCCACGTGTCTCTGTCAGCCGCAGCATTTTTGCGCTGGTCAATGACATGGACCGCGCTTACTTTGGCCGCAGCGGCAACGACCGTGACTCTGTCGGTTTTCTCGATGAGAAAACCCGCGCCATCTTTGGTCGCAGCTATGCCGCTGAGCCAGAGGTATTGATTAAGCAACTGGCGCAGGATGAGGCGATTGCTGAAGCCGATACGCTGCTGCTTACCGTGCCAAATCAGCTGGGTGTGGCTTATAACGCCCATGTGATTGAAGCGATTCTGAAGTACGTCGCCCCGGAGCTGGGCTGGCGTTAATGACCGGCAGCGCTCTCCTGCGGAGGGCGCTGCGGTTTTATCCCTGATCCGATCCCCTCGTCAGCCCCACCTCTTTTCTCTTCCGCTCTGCCTGTTCTTTTTTCTCTGTATTCCCACGCCTTTTCCAGGCTGTTCTGGCAACAGATCACGCACGCTTTATGCACCGGATTGCGTCACCGATCAGCAACTCTTTCATCAGCCGGTTGTTAAACGTGGTTTGTCAGAATAGTCTGATGAAGAACGGTGTCGTTTCGCTGAAGCTGACGCGGATAACAGCCGTTTGCCATCGTTGGGAGCTGTTAAATAAGACCTTATTCAAAGGGATAAGCTATCAATCATATAGGATAAGACAGGTGTGCCTGCCTGAAAATCCTCTATAGAGTAGCGATGAAAATACAAAAAGAGGTGTGACCATGAGCAATTCCATTGATGAAGATGCAAAAGATGCAAAGCCAATCGTCGAAGCCGACCGTGAAGCTGACCGCGAAGCACCAGCGGGCAAATGCCCCTTTCATGCAGGGAAGTCAGCGCAGCCAAATCAGGCGCCTGGCGGCGGAACAACGAACCGTGACTGGTGGCCTAATCAGCTGCGCGTTGACCTGCTGAATCAGCACTCATCCCGTTCAAACCCCCTTGATGAATCCTTCGATTACCGCAAAGAATTTGCAAAATTAGACTACTCAGCGCTGAAAGCGGACATCAAAGGGTTACTTACGGAGTCACAGGCCTGGTGGCCCGCTGACTGGGGCAGCTATATCGGTCTCTTTATTCGTATGGCCTGGCACAGCGCCGGAACCTATCGCTCCGTAGACGGACGTGGTGGTTCAGGTCGTGGTCAGCAACGTTTCGCCCCGTTAAACTCCTGGCCGGACAACGTCAGCCTGGATAAAGCCCGCCGCCTGCTGTGGCCGGTAAAACAGAAGTATGGTCAGAAGATCTCCTGGGCCGACCTCTACATCCTGGCGGGTAACGTTGCGCTGGAAAATTCCGGCTTCCGCACCTTTGGCTTTGGTGCCGGACGTGAAGATGTCTGGGAACCTGATATGGATGTGAACTGGGGCGAAGAAGCGACCTGGCTGGAACACCGTCATCCGGAATCGCTGGCGCAGTCACCGCTTGGCGCGACCGAGATGGGTCTGATCTACGTGAACCCGGAAGGCCCGGAACACAGTGGCGATCCCGCTTCTGCCGCCCCGGCTATTCGTGCCACCTTTGGCAACATGGGCATGAACGACGAAGAGATCGTGGCACTGATTGCGGGTGGCCATACGCTGGGTAAAACCCACGGTGCCGCTCCGGCCAGCCATGTCGGTGTCGACCCGGAAACCGCCCCGATTGAAGCGCAGGGTCTGGGCTGGGTCAACAGCCACGGCAGCGGCGTAGGTGCCGATGCGATTACCTCTGGCCTGGAAGTGATCTGGTCGCAGACGCCTACCCAGTGGAGCAACTATTTCTTCGAGAACCTGTTCAAATATGAGTGGGTGCAGACGCGCAGCCCGGCAGGCGCTATCCAGTTTGAAGCGGTCAATGCGCCGGAAATTATCCCGGATGCCTTTGACACGGCGAAAAAACACAAGCCGACCACGCTGGTGACCGACCTGACGCTGCGTTTTGATCCGGAGTTTGAAAAAATTTCGCGTCGCTTCCTTAACGACCCGCAGGCGTTCAACGAAGCGTTTGCCCGTGCATGGTTTAAGCTGACGCACCGTGATATGGGGCCGAAAGCGCGCTACATCGGACCTGAAGTACCACAGGAAGATCTGATCTGGCAGGATCCGCTGCCTGCACCGGTTTATCATCCGACCGTCGCGGATATTGCGCAGCTGAAAGAGAAGATTGCCGCATCCGGTCTCAGCGTCAGCGAGCTGGTTTCCGTTGCCTGGGCCTCGGCGTCAACCTTCCGCGGTGGCGACAAACGGGGTGGTGCCAACGGTGCCCGACTGGCACTGCTGCCGCAGCGCGAGTGGGACGTTAACGCCGTTGCGGCGCGCGTGCTGCCGACGCTGGAAGCGGTTCAGCGTGAAGTGAACAAGGCTTCGCTGGCGGATGTGATTGTGCTGGCCGGTGTTGTCGGGGTTGAGCAGGCGGCGAAAGCGGCAGGCGTGACCGTTGATGTGCCCTTTACGCCAGGACGTGTCGATGCGCGTCAGGATCAGACCGACATTGAGTCGTTCAACCTGCTTAAACCGCGTGCCGATGGTTTCCGTAACTACGGCACCGGCTTCGGCAAAACCACCACCGAAAACCTGCTGATCGACAAGGCGCAGCAGCTGACCCTGACCGTGCCGGAGTTAACGGTATTGGTGGGCGGGATGCGTGCTCTGGGCGCTAATTTCGATGGCAGCCAGCACGGCATCTTCACGGACAAGGTGGGTTCGCTGAACACGGACTTCTTTGTCAATCTGCTGGATATGCGCACCGAGTGGAAGGCTGCCGATGCGAGCAACGAGTCCTTTATCGGACGCGATCGCGTCAGCGGTGAAACCCGCTACACCGCGACCCGCGCCGATCTGGTGTTCGGCTCCAACGCGGTGTTACGCGCCTCGGCGGAAGTTTACGCCAGCAGCGACGCCCGTGAAAAATTCGTCAAAGACTTTGTGGCCGCCTGGACCAAAGTGATGAATCTGGATCGCTTTGAACTCTGATTGCTGTAAAAGCTGAAACGTAATTGCACCCCAAAGGTCGGAGACCCGACTGAGTAGGGTGCAGTTTTTTTTGCCGCGCTTCTTCTGATTACGGCTCCTGTTATCTCTGTATGGAATCCTCGCCGCAAAATTTTTATCGGATTTGGCGTAATCCTTTGCCTCCCTCGACACATTTTTTACTCTCATCCTGACGAAGACAGGCAATCCCCGCGCAGGTCCGCTTCAGGAGAATAGTACAATGGAACTGATTGATAATTGCTCGCCATCGCCCGCCGGTGTTATATTAAAATATAACATCAGGAGGGGCTTTATGTTCATCACGCGTCTTAAAAAGGTAGGCGGATCGGTCATGCTGGCGGTTCCTCCCGCCGTTCTGAAAACGCTGTCGTTGTCGGCAAACAGCGAAGTCGGAATGACCATCGATAATGGTTATCTGATCGTCAAACCCCGGACCCGACCGCGCTATTCACTTGAGGAACTGCTTGCGCAATGCGATCCGCATGCGGAAATCAGTAAAGAAGATCGCGACTGGATCGATGCACCTGCAGCAGGTAAGGAGAACCTGTAAATGGAGAGAGGAGAAATCTGGCTGGTGACCCTCGATCCTACAGCAGGTCATGAACAAAGCGGGAAGCGTCCGGTACTTATCGTTTCTCCGGCTTCCTTTAACGCATTTACCCGATTACCGATTGTGGTGCCGGTGACCCGCGGCGGGAATTTTGCCCGTGCAGCAGGCTTTGCTGTTTCACTGGATGGAGCAGGGTGCAGAACAAAGGGTGTCGTTCGCTGCGATCAGCCGAGAACGCTCGATATGGAAGCCCGCGAAGGCAGGCGGCTTGAGAGACTTCCTGACGCTATCGTGAACGAAGTGCTGGCACGGCTGGAAGCCATTCTGAACTGAACCGCCGATATGACTGAAAGCAAATAAAAAACCCGCTCAGGTTTCCCTGAGCGGGTTTCTCGAATCTGGCTCCTCTGACTGGACTCGAACCAGTGACATACGGATTAACAGTCCGCCGTTCTACCGACTGAACTACAGAGGAATCGTTTGAACGGGGCGCATAGTAACGGCCCCGCTGAGCCATGTCAAAGCTCTTTTTCATAAATCTGCGCGACTGCTGAAATAGTCGCCAGTACGGCGTTTAATACACCAGAAGAAGTCCGTCAGACGCTGAACGGGGTGTCACAGCCCGTGCGGCAGACTGAGGTGTTTATGAGGTGTTTTACCGTTCCGCCTCCCTTGCCAGGCGGCACGAGGCGTGGTTTGCCCGGATAGTTTTTTACTGCCGTCACAAAGTTTTCATTACGCCTTTGTCAGCAGATAAAACGAAACGTAGATTTCATTTCAACCCTGAAATGAATATCCGGAGCTGAAATGAAACAAGTCCGAATCGGCATGATCGGCAGTGGTTATATCGGGCGCTGCCATGCGATTGCTTATGCTCAGGCCCCGACCGTGTTTGCGCTGAAAGGTGAGATCGTGCGGGAGATGCTGGCCGAGGTAAATCCAGAGCTGGCGGCCCGTCAGGCAGCCACCTTTGGCTTTGCGCGTTCTACGGGAGACTGGCGCGAGCTGGTCAGCGATCCCGCCATTGATGTGGTGGATATCTGCGCGCCCAATTTTCTGCACAAAGAGATGGCGCTGGCGGCGATACGCCACGGCAAGCATGTCTACTCAGAAAAACCGCTGTCCTTAAGCGTGGCGGATGCGCAGGAGATGGTAAGCGCTGCGCAGGCGGCGGGGGTGAAAACGCTGGTCGGCTTTAACTACATGAAGAACCCGACCAGCCAGCTGGCGAAAGAGATCATTGCCCGCGGAGGAATTGGCGAGGTGGTCCATTTTTACGGCACGCATAACGAGGATTATCTTGCCAGACCGGAGACACCGCTCGACTGGCACTGTCAGAAAGCGCTGGCAGGGCTGGGTGCGCTGGGCGATCTGGCGGCGCATATCGTCAATATGGCGCACTATCTGGTCGGTGATATTGCCGAAGTCAGCGGCGACATGATGACGGTCATCACCGCACGACCCGACCCGAAAGCGCCCGGACGTCAGTTACCGGTGGAAAACGAAGATCAGGCCAGTTCGCTGCTGCGCTTCCGCAATGGCGCGCATGGCGTCATTGAAACCTCGCGTATCGCCTGCGGCGCGAAAATGGGCCTGACCTATGTTGTGACCGGAACCAAAGGCACGCTGCGTTACACCCAGGAGCGCATGGCTGAACTTGAGCTTTATCTGCATGACGAGCCCGCCGGGCGACAGGGATTTAAAACGATCCTGACAGGACCCGCCCATCCTGACTATGCGAACTTCTGTGTTTCAGCCGGACATGGCATCGGCTTTAACGACCAGAAAACGGTGGAGGTCCGCGATCTGATTAACGGTATCGCGGCGGACGACCGCATGTGGCCCGATTTTGCCGAGGGGTTACAGGTTCAGAAGGTGCTGGAAGCGATCGCGCACTCTGCTGAGCAGCGACGCTGGGTGGAAGTGTAACGGCAGATCAGGAAGGGTGTCAGATAAGAAGGGGGCAGGGCGGGAAGAGAGCTTCCCGCCCTTTAAAATCAGATCAGGCCGCTTTTCTCCCACCAAAGCTTATCCAGCGCATAGAAGCGATCGCGCTGGCTCTCAGGCTGGTTGAGATCGCGCTTCCACGGCTTGGCCAGTATGTAGTGCAGGTTTTTCACCTCATCGTCCTGCCAGAGCCCGCGGTGCTGGAAGGGCAGCGTTTTTAGCGCATTGTAGATATAAGAGAGCGGCTTCCAGCGGTCGGCAAAGATTTCATTCAGCAGATCCTGCTCCGAGAAAGGGTAGGCGCTCAGGTCATCAATGGCGGCAATACGTTTTTCCATCGCCTCAAACACCGCATTATCGGGCTTCAGCACCAGAAAACCGCCGTTAAGGTAGAGATCCACACTCTGTGGTGCTGTCTCACCGCGGGCCTGCCAGGTGTAGTGGCACTGCTCCGGCTGCCATTCCGGCGGATAGGAGGCGATCTGGTTGGGATTGCAGCGGCAGGCGTGGCAGGCCGCCAGCAGATTATCACCCAGATCCAGGGTAAACAGCTCATCCATGTTCTGCAGCACCAGCATGTCCGCATCCAGAAAAACGACGCGCTCATAGTCCGTCAGTTGCCAGGCGCGCAGCTTGGTCCAGACCTCGCCGAACTGCGCCGAGGCGTAGTGCTGATCCAGATCTTCACGCGGATAGAGTGGCTCAACCGGCTCAATCACGCAGCCTGCATCCTGCAGACGCTGACAGTCCGCCTCAGAAATGGCGGGAGTCGTCATCACCACCAGTGGCCACTGGCTGTGGCTCTGTTGCAGCGAACGGTGCAGCGCTTGTACGCCCACCAGATAATCGGGTTGTGTTAACAGCGTTACCCAGGCAAACATGGCTTTCCTCAGTCAAAAAGTGGCGTGATGTAGTCGTTACCCAGTCGTCCCTGTGGATCGAGCTGGCTGCGCAGGGCGCGGAAGGCGTCCCATTGCGGATAGATCTCACGCCAGTTGTAGCGTTCTTCATCGTAATATTTGCCCCAGTGCGGGCGTCCTCCCTCTTCGGCCAGCAGTTTCTCCACTTCCGTCAGGAAGTGCAGTCCCTCCTGCGACAGCGAACCATCGTCGGCGTAATAGACGACAAAGCCGAAAAAGCAGGTGGGCTGATCGGCGGCCGGGCTGAGCCAGGCCGAGGAGGCGCCGGTGCAGCGCAGGATAATCGGGTAGTGCATATGCGGCCGGTTCTCTGCGTACCACTGCTTTATCCGGCGGATAATGGCTGGCGTTTTTGCCAGCGGGACGCCGATCTCCACGTTGATCTGGGGTACTGCGATGCCCCGGCAGAAGAGCTGATAAATGTCACCGGTAACATCCGTGAAGTCGCGAAAACGGGTCACGGTGCGAAACTGCTTGCCGCCTTTACCCTGAATCTGGGTATCGCGGTGCATGTGCGCCAGGGTCTGATCGATCGTCTCGTTCAGACTGTCATCCGCTTCGCCCTCATGCTCGACCACTTTGCGCCCCTGCTGCTCATAGCGCTGGCGCTCCTCCTCACTGGCTTCATGGGCGTTCCAGACATGCATCAGATTGTCGTCAACGAACCACCAGGCTTTGCTGAGAGGGTAGTCATTGTTCCAGCGCAGCAGATCCTCTTCCAGCGTATCGGCAGAGACCGCGTTCTTATGGCAGGTGAAGATGCGGTATGGCCCGGTACGCAGCGTCACGGCGGTGACAATACCCAGGGCCCCCAGAGAGACCTGAGCTGCCGGGAAATCCGCGTCGCCCCGGACAAACTCGCGCACGCTGCCGTCGGCCAGCACCATGCGGATGGCCAGTGCTTCATCGGCAATCGAACTCTGCTGCAATCCCTGGCCGTGCGTGCCGGTGGCCATCGCCCCTGCCAGGGTCTGAATGGCAATCACCCCTGGCGACGACGCCAGCATGCGGTTCATGCGGGTCAGGGTGCGATAAACCTGTTCCAGCGGGGTGGCACCCCCGAAGGTCACGCTATCCTCATCGCTGGCGAGCTGACCGCTGAGCGCGCTGAGGTCGAGCAGTAAATCATCTTCACTGACGTGCAGCATGTCCGGGGGAGAGCTTGCTGCCGATGACCCGAATCTGGCCGCGTGACTCCCGGATAAGCGTCTGTAATTCCGCTTCGCTGGCAGGGCGCTGAACCTGATGACGGCTGCCGATTTTAGCGTTCTGCGCCCAGTTCCAGAGCGCATCATCATCGGGTTCAACATGAGTCTGGCGAAGCGGATAGAGGCGTGCGTCTCTGCTCACAACAGCGTTCCTTTTATGGCAATTTAATGACGAATGTTTACTAAGCGTAGACCATGAGTAAGCGGAGCCAGAGCGGTGAGCAATTATTTGCGGATATAGCGCAGTGTGGCGGTGACAGCGAGCTGACGATTGCGCCGGATACTCTCTTCTTCGCTGTTATCCGGACTGAAGAGGGCATTGAAGGTGTAGCGGTTTGAGACGTGATGAACACAGATACTGCTGATCAGACGATGAACGTCGATGGTCTGCACATCGGCGATAAACACGCCCTCCTGCTGACCGCGGGCCAGGATGTCATCCAGCAGATCCAGCGCGCTGCGGTTAAGCGCTTTAATCTGCGGTGACTGCGTGATGTAGCGACCGCGCAGCAGGTTCTCACTGCAGACCAGCCGCATAAAGTCGGGATGGGCAACGTGGTAATCGAAGCTCGCTTCCACCAGGCGGGTCATGGCCAGCTCCGGCGTCAGTGCGGCCAGGTTCAGGTCGGTTTCATGCGCGCGTATCTGCTGATAGACCTGCTCCAGCACTTCGATGTAGAGCTGCTCCTTGCTGCCGAAGTGATAGACCACCATACGTTTGGTGGTCTGAGCGTGTTCGGCGATTTGCTCCAGTCTGGCACCCTGCATACCAAACTCTGCGAAGGTTTTCAGTGCGCCTGCGATGATGCGTTTTTTCAGCCCTTCCGGGTCATTTTTGCGTTTAGTAATTTCGGACATGGTGCTCAATAAGGTGATTCTGACCGGGGAATGGTAGCACAGTGTTGAGGCGTAGCCCGCAATCGAGGCGTCAGCCTGGCACAGCCCGAAAGATTACAGGTATAATCCCGGACAATATTTAACAGATTCAGAGACGACAATGACAAAACTCACCTTACAAGAGCAGATGCTGAAAGCAGGCCTGGTATCCAGCAAAAAAATGGATAAGGTTCAGCGCACAGCGAAGAAATCCCGGGTTCAGGCGCGTGAAGCCAGAGCGGCGGTCGAAGACAACAAAAAAGCGCAGCTTGAGCGCGATAAGCAACTTAACGAGCAGCAGAAACTGGCCGTCCTGTCTAAAGAGTACAAAGCACAGGTCAAACAGCTGATCGAAATGAACAAAATCGAGGTGGCAAAAGGCGACATCAGCTTTAACTTTACCGACAACAACCTGATTAAAAAAATCGTGGTGGATAAGCTGACGCAGACCCAGCTGATTAATGGCCGTCTCGCGATTGCCCGCCTGACTGCTGACAAAAATGGTGAGAGCCAGTACGCCATTATCCCGGCCAGCGTGGCGGATAAAATTGCCCAGCGTGATGCCAGTGCTATCGTCCTGAACAGCGCACTGAGCGAAGACGTGCAGGACGAAGATGATCCCTATGCCGATTTCAAAGTACCGGACGACTTAATGTGGTAACCGCGGACTGAGGCAGTCAGAAGGGGCTGGCGGCTGAGAAGTGTAGAGGCTCACCGCTGACCGGATGTGTAAACGCTAATCCACTGGCGTGCAGCATCAGCCTCTCCGCCTGCTCAGCGCCCGGCAGCACTTGCCCGCCATAGAGATCACAGCCCAGAATCGGGTGCCCCAGCTGCTGACAGTGAATGCGCAGCTGATGGGTACGCCCCGTTTCCGGCGTCAGCTCAACCCGTGTAGCCGCCACCTCCATTCCTTCTCGTCCCTGCCAGTGGCCGCGCGCGATAACCCGGAAGCGCGATCGCGCAGGCTTGCCCTTAAGCGGGCAGATTGTCATGCGGGGAAACTGCGCCGGATCTTTCGCGATGGCGGCATCAATCACACCTTCATCCTCAGCCAGATGGCCGCACAGCAGCGCCTGATACGTTTTGCTCACGCTGCGCTGGCTGAACTGCTGACTGAGCGCCGCGTTGATCGCTTTATTCAGCGCGACGACCATCAGTCCCGAAGTGCCAAAATCGAGCCGGTGCACCAGCGTACAGCCCGGAAACAGTCTGACCAGCCGGTGATGCACTGAATCGAGGTTTTGCGGATTCTTACCGGAAAGGCTGAGCAGCCCGCTGGGTTTATTCACCACCAGCAGATGATCATCCTGAAACAGAAAGGTGATCTCGTCATGGCAGGGCGGAGCAATAAACGTATCGATAATGGCAGACATAGTGAAACCGGACGATGAAGGGCAGAGGATCATAACCGATTGCGTGTTGAGTGACGACTCCCGGCCTGTCAGGTCAGAGACAAACTGAAGGGATGCCAAAAAAACATTTAGTATTTTGTTCAGCAACTTGCGCGATTTTTAGTGATAAATTCGGGCAGTTCTCCCTTTTACGACTACAGTCTCTGGTGAGGTTGTTTTCAATTCGTACCAATGGAGGATTTTCTGTGTTAATTCAAAACGACGAGAAAGGCCACGTAATTATTGGCGAAGCGGCACTGAGCCTTGCCCTGGGTGAGAAAGAAATCAGTATCGCATCACTCTTTACTCAACTGGGATACATGGCGAAATCCGAGAGCAACCCCGACCGGCTGACGCAAATCTCCGAGGCCAGAAGCTGGCTGAGCAGTTTTACGTCTCCGGCGATTGCCCAGCAACAGGTGCCGTATCTGCAGACACTTACAGGCCTGAACGACGAACTGAACTAGCTGTAACTGAACTGACACCAGTGGACGTAGTCCGGCTCCGGCCGGAAAACGACGAAGCGAATAACCTCACAGGTTGCGCGAAAGCGTATACCGGCCGGAGAAACTGTCATGGACGACACTACTCTCGCCAGACCCTTTTGATCTCCCCTCAGCCTGAACGATCATCGCGCAGCCAGCCCTGTTGATCAGGACTGGCCAGACGATACCCTGTTAAAAACTTTCCCAGCTGCTCTCTGCAGAAGCCTTAAGCGGCACGGCCGGAACAAGGCGAGGCGCTGAAGCTGGCGCGGGGCGGCTGACGGCGTGCTGAGCACCAGAGAGGCGGAAGACCGCCACCGTTTTTTCCAGCTCCTCTGCCTGTGCTTCCAGTGAACTCGCTGCGGCCGAGGACTCCTCAACCAGTGCGGCGTTCTGCTGGGTCGTCGTGTCCATCTCTGCCATCGCCACGGCGATCTGGGAGATCCCCCGGTTCTGCTCGTCCGAGGCCGCAGCGATTTCGCCCATGATATCTTTCACCTGACTGACGGAGCGGACGATATCATCCATGGTGGACCCTGCGCGTTCTACAAATCCGGACCCTTCACTGACCCGGTCCAGTGACTCACGGATCAGCGTCTCAATCTCTTTAGCCGCCAGCGCGCTGCGCTGTGCCAGATTTCTCACTTCACCCGCGACCACCGCAAACCCGCGTCCCTGTTCACCGGCACGTGCGGCTTCGACCGCGGCGTTGAGCGCCAGGATATTGGTCTGGAAGGAGATGCTGTTGATGACGTGAATGATTTCACCAATTTTGCCCGAACTCTGGCTGATGTTGTTCATTGTCACCGTCACATCACGGATGATCTCGCCACCACGACCGGCATTCACCGACGCCTCTGTCGCCAGCTGACTCGCATGATGCGCATTTTCCGCATTCTGTTTAACCGTCGACGACAGCTCTTCCATACTGGCTGCGGTCTGGACCACGGCCGCAGACTGCTGTTCTGTACGGGAGGAGAGATCGGTATTGCCTGCTGCGATTTCCGCTGAGGCACGTGCCACGCTGCTGACGCCGTCACGCACGTTGGTGATGATGTTCTGCAGGCTGCTGTTCATGGTATCGACCGCCAGCATCAGTTGGCCGAATTCATCGCCACGTGTTGTGGTCAGCGAGGTGGTTAAATCTCCCCCGGCAATACGCTGCGCGGCGCTCAGCGTCTCTTTCAGAGGCTGGGTAATGCTGCGGGTGATCCGCCAGGCGATCAGCAGACTCAGTACCACGCAAATCAGTGCGGCAAAAGCAATGCGCCACTCTGCCTGTTTGATAAATTCCGCAGAGAGCTGTGACTGGAAAGCGAATGTATCGGAAACCGCCGCATTAAGACGCTCGGCGCTGGTGGTCAGACCCGCCGACTCATTTTTCTCTTTCTCTGCAGCATCGACATAGCGCGTTAACGCCTCGCGCTGCTGCGCAAGGGTGCTGAGGACCGTGCGGGACACCTCGTTAATTGCAGGCTGTGCAAAGCTGTCCAGCTGCTCACTCAGCGTGGTGATCGCCGTGAACTCCTCAACAACCGACGCTCTGCTGGCCTCAGACGGTTTTTCCAGAAACGCCTGTTCAATGTTTGCGGCATCAAACAGCGCGGCGGCCAGACGCATGACCGGTAATCCGGCATCAGGGGTCAGTGCCAGATCCAGCGACTCCGACTGATGCGCAAGGGCAATCAGGGCGTCCGGTTTAATGGCATCAAAGGCGTGGGATGTGGTCTGTGCGGCGGTGACAAATTTCTGTCGCTGCTTCTGATAATCGTTAAGCAACTGCCCCATCAGCGCGACTTTCTGCTGACCGAGTTCGTCCCACTGAAAGCCACTGAGGCGTTGATACAGCGTATCCAACTCCTTCAGCGCCTGTACGTTACGGGCGGCAAATTCCGGATCTTTAGTGTACTGGTAGAGTGTGCGGTTAAGGCGCGCATTACTTAAGGTGTTTACCATCTGAACAGTGATGGTGCGTCGTGCCGAGTTATCTTTGATACGGCTGAAGCAATCGAAAGCGAGCCAGGTAATAGCCAGAGAGGCGGCGATGACGATGATAAAACCGGCACCCAGTTTTTTCCCAATTTTAATACCGGAGATGTGTTGAGCAAGGCCCATAAGTTTCACCTTTAATGAGGTTTCTGAAGCGGGAGAGAGGCGATTAAATAATCTCTGTCATCTTCTTCTTATCGTCAGGGTGGGGTGAAGCTTTAACATTATTTATGATTCGATATATAGCTAACTAATCGAAAAGATATGATTATTTCAATAACTATATGAGCCCTAACTTTCAGTGAGTAATCCGTTATAAACGACTGTTTTTGCTATGCCGGAGGTGTTTATGATAATAATTATTGATCTTAATCAAATTTATAAGTTTATCTGGCCAGATTAGCGAAGACCAATGCTGACCTGACAAGTGGACAGCAAACAGTTGTTTAAATTAATGATTTTGAAACACTGCAATATCTGGAAAAATCATAGGGTTAACGTCTGAGTGCTGAAAATAAATTTATGTACCTGCGGTCCCGGCTGTCTCAGATGATAAAGACGAAGAAGAAAGACCTGCTTGTTAAATCAGACAGCATTATTACATTCTCCATGATGTTGTTCAGGCTTAATCATAATGTTGTCGGAGGGTAAGTGACGTTACGTGTAAAAGTGCTATGTAGTAAATGTTATCCATTCTGAACAGGATCTTATAGAGTACAAGCTGAATTCTGACGAGGAGCAAGGCCATGCCTGATTACTGTATCTACACCCTGGGGAAAAAGAGCGTGGCTCTGAGAAAATCAGAGGTAAAACGAGCCTGTGATCTTTTAGCTCAGGGTTATTGCAAAGAGTTTGAGGAAGTACATGCAGCCAGTGAAAGCCAGGCCACTGAACGCTTTGCTGATATCAGAAAGAATAACAACATTGATCGACATAACTTTCTGGCAGGTGCTGGTGCGATGCCGCTTATTGGTATCTTAACAGCAGTCGTAACCTTTATTTTCTGGCGTAAGAAATAGCCCACTCTCGATAGTCATGCGAGTTGATTCAGTTACCTGCAACCTGATTTAACTGCGCGCCGCTTTTGAATACTTCAGCCGGATAGCATTCCAAAAGGACTTAGATGAAAAAGATTATTCTGATATTGCTTTCTGCCGCTATTGTGAGCTGTACGCCTCTTAAACCACATGAGTGTGATAAAAGCAGGGCTCTTGACTCCTGCCGTTATAATCGTTCAGGTAAGGTAGGAGACAATGACATTTATGGTAAGCAGGCATCTGGCATCAAAAAAGCACTGGATGCCGCGTTATCACAACCGCACGCATGGAATGGAAAACGCTGTAATGCTCATCTTGATTTCAGGAAAGATGGCACACTGGAGCATTTTATCATCAAGGGGGGAGACAAGGCGTACTGTAATGCGCTTAGAGAGGCGGCTAAAAACGCCAGATTTCCAGAGTTTACTGACCAGCATGTTTTTGATGTGATGGGATCGGCGCGCTGGAATATGGAAGGTCAACCCTAGTCCGAAACATCTGTAAGCCTGAAAGATCGGTTATCACATTGCGGGCTTATGCCCGCTCAGCAAAGTCCGTTCGATTTTTTCTTTTCTGAGAATGGTCATGAACGCAAAAGATGATTTTTCATTGTGAAGCACCAATTTTTCGCAATGACAGGCATAGCGGATTGTCACAATACAGATATATTAAAGCAGGATTTAAACCTTTAATCGATTACAGTATTAATAAATTCGATAGCGGCATCGAAATTATTCGCTAGAGAGCAGGGTTGAATTATTATATTAATGGTGGCGCCAGAGGGTTGAATATTAAAGTTAAGAGTCTTTTATTTCAGACTGTCTCAGGAGAGGATTAAGCGTGAAAAGCAATATTTAGTAGCGAAGGATTGAACGTTTACATCGAGTCAGGTCGTCGGTTGATGGGCCCTGTCTGGGCAAGCCGGCGTAATAAATAAAGAACAGGGATAAAGCATAGCCAATGTTTATTCGGCCACTCAAATTAACCCAGCACGTCGATGTGCAGGGGCCAGCCAATGCGACAACGCTGGTACTTCTTCACTCTCTGGGTACAGATTTGCATCTCTGGGATTTGCAAATGCCACGCCTGAGCGAACATTATCGCGTTATCCGTCTTGATATCCGGGGCCATGGATTGAGCGCCGTCGATTCTGCGGAATTTTCAATGTCAGATTTAGCAGATGATGTCATAGCCGTTCTGGATCACCTTCAGATTGACAGGTTCTATGTTGCCGGAGTGTCAATTGGTGGAACGATTGCACAGTGGATTGGTTTCAGGATACCCGAACGCGTTCTGGGAATGATTATTGTGGATACGGCTCTGGTAAACGCTGCACCGCCAGCACTCTGGAGAGCTCGTGCTGAAGATGTTTTTCAGCACGGTATTGAACATCTGGAAATGGGAATCTTAAGCAAATGGGTGACACCTGAATTTATTGATTCTCCCTATGCGGATGGTATGAAACAAATGTTGCGTCGGACGTCAGTCGAAGCATTCGCAGGTTGTTCATATGCAATTGCCAATACTGATTTAACCAATATGAGCATTCCCGGAGTAAGGGCTGTTGTAATAAGGGGAAGCGAGGATCAGCTGACGCCTCCGGACTTTGCACAACGTCTAGCCAAAAAGCGAAATGCACAGTTGCATACCATACCCGGTGCAGCCCATCTGCCTAATTTTGAAAAGCCTGACGCGCTAACCAGTGAGATAATTTCATTCATAGAGGCCAACAAATGACTCTGAATTATCCAGCCTGATCGGTTTGTGAAAAGATTTATCTGCACTGTGTTGATAAATGCCATCGGCATGGCAGGCGATAAAAAGTCTTAATCAGAGATGGGAAAAAATGAATAGACGAACGTTTATTAGCGGCGGATTGGGCCTGTGTGCAGGCTCGTTTTTACTCCCCGGTATGCTGAGAGGAGTAATGAATCAGAGCGATGTTATGAAAATGGAACTTGAAAGCGGAACAGTGACCATTCAACTGTTTTCCGATTTAGCACCTCGGCATGTTGAACGCATTAAGGCACTGGTACAGGCGGGTTTTTACGAAGGTATGCCTTTTGCGCGTGTCATGAAGGATTTTATGGTACAGACGGGTGACCCGGTAAAAGTTTCCCGAGCCGGCCACTGGCGCTTGCCTGTACTGGATGCAGAATTCAGCAGTCTGCCGTTTGAACGGGGTACGGTTGGGATGGCGCGTTCAAAGCATCCCAATAGTGCCACCCACCAGTTTTTCATCACGACTTCAAGAGCGAAATATTTAGATCAGAAATATACAGTTTTTGGGAAAGTCGCAGATGGCATGCAGTTCGTAGAGCAACTTCATTATGGTGAGCACGAAACGGGGGCGGTAGCTAATCCAGAGAAAATAAAGCGCTTAATATTAGCGTAAGCCAGTGCAGTTTAAAGCCATCTTAAATACGGACTAATCATACGGAGAAACGATACAGGATGCCCAGCATTACTCTTTATGCGTCTGAAAACCATCGCTTTGAGGCAGAATCCTTTGCCACATTCTCAACCGCTTTAGCTGGTCTTGCCCGAGAGATACTTAAAGCGAAAGAGAACAATATTCACATCAGCTATGTCACCGCGGAAATAGGTTATGGCACGCCAATCTATTTTGAAGCAAGGTTAAGACAGGAGATCTTCAGAACGGCATCCCTGATGGAAGAATTTACACATCAGGTTGATTTGTTAATTAAGGAAAAGACAGGCGTTTCGGCGAGGATTCGCTGTTTTTCTTTTGACGCAAGTAATATTTATGGAAAAAACTAAGGAGCATTTTATGAATGACATTTTTCCTGCAAAAGAGTTGGGTAACATCCAGGTGATAGCCCTCAGCGATGGATACCTTGAAGTCGGCTTTAACATGCTGTCGAATGTTGATGACAAAGAGTGTGAAAGAATTCAACGCGACGCAAAAATTAATGAACTGAATGCTGTTCATATTAATGCTTTTTTTGTGCGCTGTGATGGTAAGAATATCCTTATCGATAGCGGTGCAGGTGGAGTAAAGGGCTGGGGCGGCAGGCTGGTTGCGAATCTTAGCCGGCTTGATATCCAGCCAGCAGACATTGATGCGGTCCTTCTTACTCACGCTCATCCTGATCATATTGGCGGATTGTTGAACTCTGAAGGCGAGGCTGTCTTTGAAAATGCTGAGTTGATTTTAAGCAGTGACGAATTTAATTATCTTGAAAGCGATGAAAATTTTGCATCAGTCAGTGACCGTGTAAAAGGTAATTTTCTTCTGGCCCGAAGTATATTTAAAAAGTATCAGAAAAAACTTCGTCTGATCGATAGGGGCGAGGCGTTTCCTGGCATTTTTGCAATACCGTTGAAGGGGCATACGCCTGGTCATACAGGCTATCGGATAGAAGGAGAACGAGAGAGTCTGATGATTTGGGGAGACATTGTTCATTTCCCTTATATTCAACTCGCCAGGCCGGAGGTGGCGATAGCCTTTGATTACGATCCTCATATGGCTGCTGAAACACGATCCCGAATACTGAGTGCAGTGAGTTCCGATAAGATTCTTATCGGCGGCATGCATTTTGGCGAACAGGGCTTTGGTTATATCGAGAAGCATGGGGCGGGATATCGAATTGTAATTAACGAATAGTCCTAATCTGAATTTTTGTGCTGAATGATTATTTCCTGAACGGCAATGCGCTGGTAAATAACTGCTATCCTGTCAGTTTTTATGTGTTGCCGTCATTAATTTATTCAATAACATCGTTATCAGGTGGCAGAACAGAGTTTCCGGTAGCTGATAGTGATCTGGGGTGGCTATGAATCCTGAAAAAAATAAAGAAATAAATATCGACGTTATTAATTCCGATCCGTTTAAATCAAAGGAAGATGTATCATCTACGATTGAAAAATCACTTTTCAGACCTAAGCTTCCTTCGCTTACCGGAAGCCGATTCTGGGCGGCATTACTGGTTTTTATATTTCACTCATCCTTACCCAGCGATCTTGCGCCATTTTCAGATCCATCTATTCAGCATTTATTCACTGTCATTGTAGGAAAAGCCGGATGGCTTGGCGTTTCATATTTCTTTATTCTGAGCGGATTTATTATGGTTTGGTCTGCGAAAAATAATGATACCGCAGGGGGTTTTTATCTGCGTCGATTTGCCAAAATCTATCCCACACATTTCCTTACCTGGTTTGTTGCAATGATGATCGGTGCGGTAAGCGTCTATCAATATAAACTATGGTTTTCAAATCTATTTTTATTAAACACATGGGTTGATGATGTTCACTATTTCTTCGTCGGTAATCGTCCAAGCTGGTCGTTGTGCATTGAAGCGATGTTTTATCTTTCGTTTCCCTTCCTTTACAAAGTAATGAAAAAGATACCTGAAAAATATGACCTCCATGGTTTAATCATCGTTACGCTGGCTTCCTTACTGGTTCAGACCAGTATTTATTTTTGGGTTGAACCAAACCACTTAATGGGTGCTTTTCCTATTTCACAACGCCATTTCTGGGTTTCCTACATTTTTCCGCCATCACGTATATTTGAGTTTCTTGCGGGTATGTTTGCAGCCCGGTTGCTGATTAACGGACAAGCATGGGTACTCACTAAAACAGTGTCAATGGCTTTGCTTTTGCTTACCTACATCGTTTCTATGTATCTGCCATATCAGTTCAGTATGAGCGTGGTTTTCATTATCCCTGTTTGTTTACTGATCACGTCGATGGCGGGTGATGATTTAAGGAACCGTAATACAGTGTTAAACACAAAAACGTCCGTATGGTTAGGTGAGATATCATATTCGTTCTATATGGTTCATTTTCTTGTGCTTTTCTATTTTTTAAACCTGACGGCCGGCAGAAAGTTTGACCTGCTACAGGGAATGGCACTTATCGCTGTGGCGTTGGTGCTCTCAGTCTCCCTGGCTTCCTTTATATACAAGTACGTTGAAGTGCCGATGATGAAGCTGATACTGGCAAAGTGCAGAACGAAGCGGTTAGTTATTCAGCCTGAATCCGTATGAGGTATCAGAAGCCCGTCAGTCTGTTACCATGCAGTGAAGTAACGGGGTGAGAAATGAGAGGAGGGCAAACGTCAGACGCATGCCCTCCTGCTCTATTCAGGATTTTCAGCGAAACAGGGATTACAGAAAATCTGATAAAAATTCAGTAGCCGATAGTGTTTAGCCGGGGATCCTGAAAAACGGACCCGATTATCCCTCTGAATTTAGCGCCATCCATTTGCATAGATTCTGTACGATAAACCAGCTCTATTTTGAAGTCATTGAACTGACCATTGAGTTGATGAATTTTTATTTTATTTTGTACTTCGCTACTGATCGAACAACGTAATACAAGCGATACACCTTTACCCGCGGCGATGCTGGAAAACAAAACGGGGTAGGATCCGCATTCAACAACACGTTTAGGTGTAATGTGCCCTTCTTTAAACAGGAAGTTATAGTTCCGCGTTGTGGTTGCACATTTTTTACTGCTCAGTAAAAAAACCTCTCCATCCAGAACCGAAAGATCGTTAACATCCGGATAGCTCTTCTCAGTAATAATGACAAGCTCACTCGAAAGCAGCGTAGAGCAGGTATGTTGAGTATTTGAAAATCCCGCGCCTACGATGACGGCGTCGAACTCATTATGGTCGAAAGCATTGAGCAGACTTATCGTATTTCCGATCGAGATATCGATATTCCATCCGAGGTCATGGCCCAGGTCAATTAATGAACTTACAATATAGGGCGGCAGGCACTCTATTATACCAATTCTTATATTTAGCTGACTGTTTTTCGAACAGGTGATGTTGTTTTTACAATCGTCTGCCAGGTTCAGTATTTTAAGCGCATAGTCATAAAGTATCTGGCCCTGAGGTGTCAGAGAGCAGCCGTCGGCTTTTCGATCCAGTAAGGTCACATCCAGATTATCTTCCAGGCTCCTGATTCGGTGGGAAATACTTGACTGCACTCGATTAAGGCGCTCAGCTGCCTGGGTTATGTTCCCTGTCTCCACGACTGTCACGAATGCAAGAAGTTCACTTATCTTCATTTCAAACCTCATGCTCAAAAATGGTCTATCCTTACAGCAATTATTTATATTATTTATTGATAAATTTGTCACCAGGTTTACGGCTACCCCCCTGGAGAGAGGAATAAATAAGGGAGTTGCATTTCTAGAGCAGAACATTGTGGTTTTGCTTTTAATAGAGACTAATCCTGGATAGAAAGATTTTACGACAGATTCTGCTTTTTTTTATCGCTATTTCCCCAGCCTGCCTGTTTTCCCTCTATCGCTGTGAATGATTTCAGTGGCATCAATATTTTCGATGAGCACCTCGGTTTTATTCACTGGTTTTTCCTGGCTATGACAATTACGATTTTAATAAGTCGCAGGGACTATCTCTTTATAAATCAATGAATTGTCAATTTTTGTAAATCAAGGTCCGGCGTGACCGGACTGTGCTTGATGAATTTTAGAAAATTCTTATTCATATATGGGGTGAGGCATGGGGTGTGCAGAGTTCGATGAGCTATTAGTACAACTGGTTGATTATGCTTATGAGCAGACAACGTTTGATGATGAGGCTTTACGTCTGGCGCGTTATTGCCTGTTAGATTCGATAGGCTGTGCGATTGCCGCCTCTTCAGATTCTGACTGTATGAGGTTGATGCGCGGTGCTCAGTTTAGCAGGCATTCTGAGGGTGTACCTGTAGCCGGTACGGCTTTGAGACTCGGGCCAGTAGAAGCCGCTTTTCATCTCGGTTCGATGATCCGCTGGCTGGAGTTCAATGATACCTGGCTTGCTCAGGAGTGGGGTCATCCATCCGATAATCTGGGGGCAATTCTGGCCTCTGCCGCCTGGTGCAGCCTGTCTGAAAATCATCCTGCCGTTAATATGACAGATGTTCTGCATACGATGATTCGTACCTACGAAATTCATGGCGTGCTATGTCTGTCTAATTGCTTTAATGCGCTTGGTATTGATCATGTTGTGCTGGTTAAAGTGGCATCTTCTATCGCCTCAGCTCAGATCATGGGTTTGTCAAAAGCCCAGGCGCTGAGTGCGCTCTCAAACGCAGTCATTGATGGCCATTCGCTAAGAACTTATAGACATGCACCTAATGCAGGCACGCGTAAGTCCTGGGCTGCGGGTGACGCAACGGCGCGCGGATTACAACTAGCCTTATTTGCAGAAACCGGAGAAATGGGTTATCCCACAGCGCTGACCGCCAGCCGCTGGGGATTCAACGAGGCTGTTTTGCGAGGTAGTCCGCTTAATCTGTCACGCAATTTATCAGATTTTGTCATCAAAAATATCCTTTTCAAAGTTCCTAACCCTGCTGAATACCATGCTCAGACGGCCGTGGAAGCCGCTATAAATCTGCGTGCACGCATTCTAGCGGAAGGTTTCTCTCCTGAGCATATCGAGTCTGTGCGCGTAGAAACTACGCGTCCTGCCATTCAGATTATTGACAAATCAGGTCCGATGAAGAACTCAGCTGATCGTGATCACTGCCTGCAGTATATGGTTGCGGTGGGACTGAAAACCGGAAACCTGACCATTAATGATTTTCACGAGCCGGTCGCTTCTGATCCGCATCTGGAGACATTGCGGTTAAAAATCACCTGCACCGAGCGCCCTTCGTTTACCGAGAGCTATTACGATCCAGAAAAACGTGCCATTCCCAATGCGCTCTTCCTGAAATGCTATGGCAGGGAGGAGGAGTTCACAGAAACGATCGAGTATCCGCTCGGGCATGTTCGTCGTCGTGAGGAGTGCTTCGATGCATTATTGACGAAATTCCACCTCAATTTTTCAAACAGCCCTTTACATGACCATTCCGTCTTCTTGTCTGAGACTCTGATTTCAGAATCGAAGCTGGATGCCATGCCTGTTCTCGACTTTCTGAAGATGTTTGCCTGGGACTAAGTCTTCTCTGAAAGCATTTGAATTAAACCTCAATCACGGAGTGGTGAAATGAAAAAAGCAATACTGGTGGGCTGTGGTGCAGAAATCGGCGCGAATCTGCTGATTCAGAACGACCCTGATAAGGATGGATTTGCCATTCAAACGGTCGTGACGAATCCCCCTGCGCTGGATAAGCACTATCCTGAACTGCGTCCCATTGATGGCATAGTGGCCCGTCTGGCAATGGCACATCCAGGCATACTATCACATATTACCGTCATCAATGATGAAACATTGCGCATCCATGAACGTGAGGTGCACTTCTTCTTCGGTGATCTTGCTAAAACACTTCCCCCACCATCAGGCCGCTTCGATATTGGCTTTATCGCAACGAACAAGCTGGATATGGACAGGAACAGCCCTGTTGCCCGCAATATGCAGGAACTTGCGGATGTGGTTCTGGGTGTAGCAGAGTCTAATGATCTGCCGAGTATTTACGGCTGTCTGGAAGACCTCACCCGTGATGATATAGGTACGCTGAATCGTCAGGTGGTCGATTCGGGTATGTATTGTCTGGGTTCCTGTCAAACCAATGGGATGCATGCTTCTCTGCGTGTGCTCGTGGATGCGCTCAGATCCATTCAATGTAATGCATCCCATATTGTGTCGGTGGAAACAGACATCGTACATCCCGATACGCCCAACGGTGTACTGGGTACCCGATCTTTCGAGGGACGCATGCAGGATGCGCGGGACAATCTTCGCCCGAGTTTTTCGCAGATTGCGATGAGTCAGGATAAGGTACTGCCCTGGGCGCCACTGGTGAATACCGTTTCATTACGTGCACCTGTACATGCGCCTGGCTATCAGATTAACCGTTTCATCGTGAAGGACGGGGGAAAATTAACTCACAGCCTCATTGAGGAAGCCGTTGAGAGAGTGAAAAACGCACACCCCCATATTGTGAAAGCCTCGCGAACGCCTCTGGGTAGCCGTGCATATGCTTACGAGCGTCGCTGTTCAACCATTCTCACCGATCACAACCACCTGCTGACTCTCCGGCCTGCCTATCTGGCCAGCCAGAATCTGAGTGAAATTATTATCCAGTCGTTTGTAAACAACACAGTCGGTTATAGCGCTGTGGTCTGTGCCGTAGCGGGTCGTATCGCGTCAGGCCAGTCTGTTGCAACTTTTCAGGAGATTAAAAAATGACGAGTTCGCATACCGTAGATTTTTTGAGTTCGGGTTTTGTTGTGAAAACAGCGATGTCCGAAAGGTTCAATGGCAAGCTGAGAGCTGAAGTCGAGCAGATTCGCGCATTACATGACATCTATCCGGAACTGATGGTGCCTGTCTTACACGATGGACAGGCTGCGGGGCGGCAATTCTATATTCTGGAAAAGATGGCGCACCAGCCATTGTCCCGAATCGTATTTGATGAACAGCGCTCGCTGGCCGGACGCAGAATGATTATAAGAAACACCCTTGAAAGTATCCAGAAAGCTATCAGCCTCGAATCAGAAACATCATCGATAATGACCAACGATATGCCGGCAAGGTTAAGGGATGAGTGGGAGGGTACGCGCTTTGCGCATGATCTGTTTGACAAACCCGTTCTTCTGAATGGGGCCCGGTTTACCACTACTGCCAGAGAAGTCTATGAAAAGGCATTAAAAATGGCCACAACTGAAGAGTTCCGGTCGGCTGAAAAAGCACATTTCAACTTTCATTTCGGTAATGTGCTCTACAACGAAGAGCTTGCTCAGACGCGTTTTATCGATCCTGACTTTTCAGTCCGGGGTCTGGATCCGCTTTTTGGCTTTTCCCGGTTTGCCTTTTCGTTCTGGCATGAGCTGGCGGCAGAAATAAAAGATGCGGTTAAAGTGGTACCTATGACCGATGCACTGATGTTTGTACTGGCGAAGCCCGATTACGGAAATATTCTCAGTGAAATTCCTGAGTTAGGCGGTATAGCGGGTCTGTTACCACTCATGGGCGAAGGCCTGCGGAATAGGTTCTATGTGCTTACTACCTACTGTTTCCTGAGAAGCATACGAATCAACGGCAGTAAACAGTCCTGGAAATCGCCTCGCTCTCCGGTCGTTGCCACTCCTGAAGAGGTTCTGATGCTCGGTCTGCTGACCTATCTCGAAGGAACCGCCGCTGAAACGGCAAGTCTTTGCGCGTAACACCCATTCACTTAAGGATATCCGGGATATGTCGTTGGTAAGCAGTAGTACATTAGAACAAGGTTTTGAAGCGCCCAGGCGTTATCTGGCTGCCGCGGCCATTTTGATAGGCGTGGTCATGGCAGCGCTGGATGGTTCCATTGTCAACATTTCCTTGCCCTCTATTGCTGAGGCTCTGCACGTAGATTCAGCCTCGGTCATCTGGGTTACCAACGGTTATCAGGTCGCTAGCGCGGCGACGATGCTGATTTGCGCATCGCTGGGATCAAGGTTAGGAGAGCGGCGCTTTTATACAGCGGGTATGGTGTTATTTACGCTGGCATCGCTGGGGTGCAGTCTCTCTTCAACCTTCGGTATGCTGGTTGCTATGCGGGTCCTGCAGGGAGTGAGTTATGCCGTGATGATCAGTGTGGGATTAGGGCTTTACCGCGTGATTTTTCCCCCTAATGCGTTAGGCACAATTCTGGGACTGAATGCGCTGGCCTTCGCGGTGGGGACGGCCATCGGTCCTGCGTTGGGTGGTTTGATTATCTCCTGGCTCGATTGGCCCTGGTTATTTTATATCAATATTCCACTGGGCGTGCTTGCCACCGTGTTCGCGCTGATTTCACTTGGCATTGATGATAAACGGGAAAAAGGCTTTGACTGGGGAGGGGCTTTAACCTCTGCTGCGGCTTTGGGACTGATGGTTGTCGCTGTCGATCAAATCGGGCGCTGGGAGAGTCACATCCTGATTCTATGCGGCATGACGTCAGGAATATTAATGGCAATTTTCATTATTGCTCAGATGCGATCTAAGCACCCCTTGCTGCCTCTGGATATATTTCATTCACGGCGGTATTCCTTCGCTGTTATTTCCTCCTTTTCAATGTTTGTCGCTCAGGGGATGGCCATGGTGGGTTTACCTTTTGTCCTGCAGCATACCTATCACTACTCTGTACTGAAATCAGCATTCATCTTTACACCCTGGCCGATTGCTGTGGCTATTTGCGCGCCTGTTGCTGGCAGGCTATCGAATCATCTGAATCCCACTCAGATTTCAACGGTTGGGGTAGTGATTTTTAGCCTGGGTTTAGGATCACTTGCACTGTTACCTGAGGCAGCCACGACCGCTGATTTCATCTGGCGGGTAGCTGTTTGCGGCATAGGTTATGGGCTTTTTCTTCCGCCGAACAACAAAGAAATGTTTTCGAACGTTGCCAAAAACCGGACTGTCACGGCGTCAGGTCTCTTATCAACGGCAAGAACGGCAGGCCAATCTATCGGCGCAGCACTGGTTGCAATGGTAATAGCCTTATTGAACGGCTTAATGGAAGGCGCAGACGCGCAGTTCGCCGTTTATCTCTTTGGACTGGCCTGTCTGATCGCTGCGCTATCATCGATCTCAAGCATGCTGCGTCTGCATCAATAAACCTCTGAACCCGATAAGCGCCCCTGAAACTGTGATCAGGAAAGACGAAAAGCCGAAACCAGGGAAGTTATAGCGGGTTCGGGTGACAATTTTCAAAAGCGAAAAAGCAAAAAGCCCGCTCAGGGAAACCTGAGCGGGCTTTTCGTAAAGGCTGATATTTAGTTCGATGTAACCTGACTAATAATCACACCTTTGATACTTTTGTTTTCAAAAAAATACTGGAGGCAGTTCATTTGAGTAAAATCACCATAGTTTTTTGTGTTAGTACAGTACTGGACTATATTTCCATCTGGTTTGTTCAGGAAGATTGACGAGATCTTTTCAAATGAAGCATCCAGTAAAGGCGTTCCCTTGATTGTAATGCTCAAATGACCCTTATAAGGAGAGCAGTTTCCTTGTTGCTCTGTCCTGGCAATGGCAATTGATGTTAAATCCCCATGTCCCATCTCATTATCAGAGATAAACCAGTAGTTAACACCTTCAGAAGCGAGGCACAGCCACGATGCATGGTTGTCTTGATTAACAGTCACGCCAGTCGTTTTTGCCATGTCTGTAAGCCTGCTAAATTCCATCGTATAGACATTATCTCCGACAATAATACTCGGCACTAAGCTTTTGTGAGTGTAGTAGTCAGAGATGGATGAATCGTCCTGGTAGTAGCTGGCACCAAAACCTTCCATCTGCGTAGCCGTCGCAACGCAGGATGTTACGCAAAGAGCAAAGAGGAGATATTTCATTTCACCTTTAGCTCCGTGTCACCGCTAGCCCAAATGCTTTTTCTGACGCTGAGTGGGGCGATAATACAGCCTTCTGATGAATCTAGTGGATGCTTTTTACTTGCACCATGAATACGGAACGCAGAACGTCCACACATAGAGTTACTCAGATTGGGTGTAAGGTTGAGCGTGTATTTTCCTGTATGGGCTGAGTTATGAGGAGCTCCGATTGTATAAGTGCCTCTGGGAAGTGGACCTTTACCAATGACACATTCCTGAGAGCTATCATTCTTATAACCTGTTGCACCTGCGTAATCTGCTGTGTGCTTTTCACCATTACGGGTGAAGGTGTGTGTTGCTACATCGTATTCCCACGCCATTATGCAGCCCGTCCTTTCCATGAGTCAGAGTGAATAATATTGCCATCCAGATAGTGCCACGTAATTTTCTCGTAAGCTAAATCTACATATTCAAAATAATCATGTCTTTCCCACTGAGGATTTTTTATATCCATCATGAACGGCTCAATTTCTGTTACCTTCACATTCTCCAGTGTAGTTATGAAATATTCCTCTTCCTGCCCGTTATAGTTTATTCGGTAGAATTTGAATACGGCCTTTTTAAGGGTTTGACCAGAAGAGAGCGCTTTATACAGATAAGAAGATGAACTATCGACGTTTTTCATAAATGCATATGAGCTATGTAAACGTTTTGCTGTAGCTTTTCCCGTCAGGGGATCGATAGGTTGTTCTACAGAGTGCATCAGTTCGCTTACCTCGATGCTTCCCTCTCTGCCACTCGCATCAACACTACCCTTTATTAGTGTTCCACCATCATCTTCAATCCATAAATAAACCGGAACAGCCATTCGACAAACTCCCTTGTCAGGATAAAGAGGGAATTATCTTCATGGTCGCCTTAAAAGGTAAAATGTTTATCAATTTTTAATTGATAAAGGTCAATTAAATGCTGAGTGATACGCAAAGAAAGAATAACAGACTCATATTAAGGGCATTTGCGCTTCCATTTTCTGCCACGCCCTGTATGAACAACACCCTTATCTCCCATCGCCGGAAAGACTCAGGTTTCAGGACGCTTCCATACGGAATCACCCGAATCATTTGACCATTTTGTTTTCGTGTCAAACCCGGCTTTGGCCACTATAGCGAAGCCGCGTGTCTTATCACATCTGGTCTTTAGCTCTTCAACCTCTGCCTGCTTCTTTGAATCAGGGTCGATGCCTTGAGCAAGAAGCCTTATGGCCTCACCAGGCCGTTGTCTCGCATCAGCAAGTGAAACAGCAGGGTAAACACCGTTAGAGAAGATATTTTGCTCTGATATCAGTCTGTGCCATGAAAAGCCTCCCCTCGTTTGTTGCTTAAAGGGGAAATCGAACCCGCATTACCAGCATTTTTATCATTAAAGGATAGGGCTTCGAGTGGTTTTTAGTGAACGAGGGTGAACATGAAAGAAGGGGTAACCCATTGACAGAAAGCAAAAAACCAGACGTCAGCAGACATCTGGTTTCTTTAATTTGGCTCCTCTGACTGGACTCGAACCAGTGACATACGGATTAACAGTCCGCCGTTCTACCGACTGAACTACAGAGGAATCGCTTGAACGGGGCCAATATTAGCGGCGCCGATCCCGCTTGTCAAAGCCCTGTTTAACGAAATGCGTTCGGATGCTCGTAAAAGCAGCGGATTGGTGAATTTTTCCCGAATCTGCTGGCTTTTCAAACTGCCAACAGGATCTCACTTTGCGGGCATTTCTCTGCAGATGTTAGAGGCATGTCAAAGTTTTGTTCTTTGCCGATGTCAAAACAGCCGTTTCAGTGCTTTTATGATAAAAATTTCAAAACGAGATTTTATGGAATAAATAAACTGCTTAGCGTTACGGTCGCCACTTTTCCCGGAAACTGAAACGGCAGGTCGGAAGTAACTGTTTGCAGATCAAGTGATTGTGAAAAGGAGTGGTCGATCACAAAAATAGCCAGAAGCCGAAGTCTAACCTCAAAATTCCCGAAACAGACGCCAGACAGGCTGGGTGAATGTAAAAGATATTTTTCATTCGCGGTCACAGCCGCTGAGCAAGTTAACAAATAAGAAGGGTCCCTATGAACATCAAAAAAACGATTGTCGCCTCACTGTTAGCCTGCATGTTACCTGCCGCGGTTATGGCAAAAGATATTTCGGTCGGCGTCTCAATGGCGCTGTTTGATGACAACTTCCTCACCATTCTGCGCACGGCCATGCAGAAAGAAATGCAGAAAGATGGCGTTAAAGGGCAGGTTGAGGATGCAAAAGGCGACGTTTCACAGCAGCTACAGCAGGTGCAGAACTTTATCGGTCAGGGTGTGGATGCCCTGATCGTCAACCCGGTCGACACCAATGCGGTAAAACCGATTATGGATCAGGCGTCAAAAGCCGGCATCCCGCTGATCTTTGTTAACCGCCGTCCAGGGGCTGAACTCACTGGCAAAATGGCCTATGTGGGGTCCGATTCAGAACTGGCCGGGCGGTTACAGATGGAAGCGCTGGCTAAAGCAATGAACGGCAAAGGTAACGTCGCCATTCTGATGGGTGACCTGGCGAATGAATCGACCCGCGACCGTACCAAAGGTGTGGAAGAGGTGGCCGCTAAATATCCTGGCATCAAAATTGTTCAGAAGCAGACCGCCAAATTCACCCGTAACGATGCGGTGGATGTGGTCAGTAACTGGATGACGGCCGGTGATGAAATCAATGCTATCGCGTCGAACAACGATGAAATGGCAATCGGTGCGCTGCAGGCACTGGGTAAAAACCCGAACAAAATCCTGATTGCTGGCGTCGATGGTACACCGGATGCACTGCAGATGCTGAAGCAGGGCAAGATGGTCGCCACCGTCTTCCAGGATGCGAAGGGGCAGGGCGAAGGCTCGGTGCAGACGGCGATCAAACTGGTGAAAGGCGAACAGGTCCAGAAAATTATCAACATCCCTTACCAGCTGATTACCAAAGAGAACATGGAACAGTTTACCCAGCGTAACCTGAAATAATCGTTCCCGACTCAGCCTGACGGAGGTGATGTATGAACGCGTTTGCGCTTGAAGCCGAAGGCATCAGCAAGTTCTTCCCCGGCGTGAAAGCCCTCGACAACGTCTCGTTGCGGGTGCGTCCGGGAACGGTACATGCCTTGATGGGCGAAAATGGCGCGGGCAAATCCACTTTAATGAAGTGCCTTATCGGGATCTATCGTCCCGATAAGGGCACCATCAAAATTAAAGGGGAGCCGGTGCAGTTTCACGACACCATGGACGCGTTGCGTTCCGGCATTTCGATGATTCACCAGGAGCTTAACCTGGTGCCCTACATGACCGTCGCTGAGAATATCTGGCTGGGCCGCGAGCCGATGAAATTTGGTTTTGTCGATCACGCCCGGCTCAATCAGGTGACACAGGAGCTGCTCAACCGCCTGAATATCCGCCTGAAAGCCGATCGGATGGTGGGCGAACTGAGCATCGCCTCACAGCAGATGGTCGAGATTGCCAGAGCGGTCTCCTGGGACTCGGACGTCGTCATCATGGACGAGCCCACCTCCGCGCTCACGGAAACCGAAGTGGCGCATCTCTTCACCATCATTCGCGACCTGCGCGAGCAGGGCAAAGCGATCATCTACATCAGTCACAAGATGGATGAAATCTTCACCATCACCGATGAGGTCAGCATTTTCCGTGATGGCAGCTGGATCGCCAGCGACCAGACGGAGAAGTACACCCGCCAGTCGCTGATCACCCAGATGGTCGGGCGTGAACTGACCCAGCTGTTTCCGAAATTTAACAGCGCCATTGGCGAAGAGGTGCTGACGGTGCGAAACCTCTCCTGCAAAGATCGTTTCACCGATGTCAGCTTCAGCGTGCGGCGCGGGGAGATCCTCGGTGTCGCCGGGCTGGTGGGCGCCGGTCGCAGCGAGGTGATGGAGAGTCTGTTCGGCATGGAGAGCTTCGACAGCGGGGAGATCTTAATTGATGGCGTACCGGTGACGATCGACTCGCCGTCCACCGCGATCGAAAAGGGCATGGCGTTCCTGACCGAAGACCGTAAGAAATCCGGACTCTTTCTGGTGCTTTCGGTGATGGAGAACATGAGCATCGTCAATATGCCGGAGTACAGCGGTAAAAGCGGCTTTGTCAGCCATGTGAAGATGGCGCAGGACTGCATGGACCAAATCCGCCGTCTCAATATCAAAACCCCGACCATGGATCAGATCATCAATAACCTCAGCGGCGGGAATCAGCAGAAAGTCCTGATTGCCCGCTGGCTGCTGGCTCAGCCGAAGATTCTGATTCTGGACGAGCCGACCCGTGGCATTGACGTCGGCGCAAAAGCGGAGATTTACCGCTTAATCAGTGAACTCGCCAACCGTGGCGTGGCGATCATCATGGTCTCCTCTGAACTGCCGGAAATCCTTGGCATGAGCGACCGGGTGATGGTCATGCACGGCGGGCGTATAACCGGCATCCTCGATAAAGAAGAAGCCGATCAGGAAACCATTCTGTCGTTGGCATCCGAATGAGGCGCGAAACCACTATGAGCAATATGAAAGTTACTGCCACCCCGGCAGCCCCGCAGCAACCCTCTTTTTTTGCCAGTCTGCGTCATAAGCTGCCGAAAGATACCGGCATTTTTGTGGTGATGGTGGGGATTGCACTGATTTTTGAAATGTTCGGCTGGTATGTGCGTGACCAGTCTTTCCTGCTCAACACCAACCGCCTGATCCTGATTGTGCTGCAGGTGGCGATTATCGGGATTATTGCCGTCGGCGTGACCCAGGTCATCATTACGACCGGCATCGATCTCTCCTCCGGTTCCGTGATCGCCCTGGCGGCGGTGGTGGCTGCAAGTCTGGCGCAGACCTCCGACAGTCTCTCACCGATGTTCCCGTCACTGGTCAATATGCCCGCGGTCATCCCGGTTGCTGCCGGTATTGGGGTCGGGCTGCTGGCAGGGCTGGTCAACGGGGTGCTGATTACCCGCACCGGTATTCCGCCCTTTATCGCCACGCTGGGTATGATGGTGTCGGCTCGCGGCCTTGCGCAGTACTACACTCAGGGCAATCCGATCAGCTTCCTCTCTGACGGCTTTACCGCCATAGGCCAGGGCGCCATGCCGGTCGTGATTTTCCTGGCGGTCGCGCTGCTGTTCCATATCGCCCTGAAACATACCCGCTACGGCAAATATGTGTATGCCATCGGCGGCAACATGACCTCGGCGAAAGTCTCCGGGATCAACGTTAATAAGTATCTGATCATTGTCTACACCATTGCGGGTGCCCTGTCGGGTCTGGCCGGTGTGGTTCTGGCGGCGCGCGTCAGCAGCGGTCAGTCAAGCATGGGGATGTCCTACGAGCTGGACGCCATTGCTGCAGCCGTTATCGGTGGCAGCAGTCTGATGGGCGGCGTCGGGCGTATCACGGGTACATTGATTGGTGCGGTGATCCTCGGCCTGATTAAAAGCGGATTCACCTTCGTGGGTGTCGATGCCTACATTCAGGACATTATTAAAGGGATCATTATCGTGGCAGCCGTCTCTATCGATATGCATCGCAACCGCAAAAAACGCTGACCGGCAACCGTTGCCCTCTTCAGCGACAGGGAGAGGGCAGCACCTGCTGTTTATTCATCACGGCGCTTCATGATAAGAAATCCCGCTGATAGCGGTTACATAGTTTTCAGGCCGGTTAAGCCGCGATGCAGGCCAGACAGGCCTTCAGTCGATGTCATGCCCTTTCACTGCACTAAAACTGTACAACCCGTCATCACTTTTCTGCACACCCGCCTCGCAGCAAATGCACTGTCACAGTGCGTCCGGGCGGTCTGGCTTCCCGGCTCAGCCATTCCCGATCCTTATTAACCCCTAAGAGGTAATCAGAAACGCTTATTTTCCGGGCCGTTAGGAAAAATCCTGAGCCTGGTCAGGGAGCGAGATTTAAACCTGGCCTGCATCTTGCAAAATCTCTCTCATCAGGCGAAGGACGCAGATCCTATTCGCTATTCAGGGCTAGTGACGGAGGCAAGATGAATTTAAGACGACTGAAATACTTTGTGAAAATCGTCGATATCGGCAGTCTGACGCAGGCAGCGGAAGTGCTGCATATCGCTCAGCCTGCACTCAGTCAGCAGGTCGCTACGCTGGAGAATGAACTGGATCAGCAGTTACTGATCCGCACCAAGCGGGGCGTCACGCCGACAGAGGCCGGTAAGATTCTCTACGGTCATGCGCGCACCATTCTGCGCCAGTGTGAGCAGGCCCAGACGGCGGTCATTAATGCCGGTCAGATCCTCAGTGGTCAGGTTTCAATTGGTCTGGCACCAGGCACCGCGGCCTCTTCGCTGACGATGCCGCTGCTGCAGACCGTTCGCGATCAGTTTCCTGAAGTCCTGGTCTACCTGCACGAAAACAGCGGCAGCGTACTGAATGAGAAAGTGATGTCCGGTCAGCTGGATATGGCGGTGCTCTACGACCGCGCGCCCACAGCCGGGATCAACAGCATGCCGCTGATGAAAGAGGATCTCTATCTGGTGGGCGCCACCGACTGCCCGGGTGCCAGTGTCGATCTGGCGGATGTGGCGCAGATGAGCCTGTTCCTGCCGCGCGACTACAGTGCGGTGCGTAAGCGGGTTGATGAGGCGTTTTCCCTGCGTCGCCTGAGCGCCCGCATTATCGGCGAGATTGAATCGATTTCTACCCTGACCGCCGCCATTTCCAGCGGCATGGGCGTAACCGTATTACCGGAATCCGCCGCCCGTTCGCTGGTGGGGTCGACGGATGCCTGGATGGCGCGCATCAACAGTCCCTCACTCAGCCTGCCGCTGTCGCTGAACATCTCCGCGCGGTTGCCGCTGTCGCCTTCCGCACAGGCGGTGAAAAACATCCTGCTGTCGCTGCTGAACACGCCGCTGAACGAGGAGCGGGAGCTGATGTTAGTGAGTTAATGGTGGGGGGGGCCTGCCAGGCGTTGGGGAGTTATCACCTGGCGGTGGGGTGGCTGTGAGTGGGGTTTGCCTGCCAGGCTGTGAGAGCTATTATTTGGCGGTGGGCTGGCTCTGAGAAGGTTTCGCCCGCCAGGCGTGAGGGAGTTTCAGCCTGCCCGTGCAGGCGGACGCGTCAAGGGGCGGACGCCCGCCCCTTAACAATCCCGGCGTCCGGCAGC
>Ga0157366_1000026_pt1 | contig 99817 bp, 91 predicted proteins | sample AttbisABBM1_FD_113149 | JGI IMG/M metagenome (GOLD analysis project Ga0157366, IMG submission 113149) | Fungus gardens microbial communities from leaf cutter ant in Botucatu, State of São Paulo, Brazil - Atta bisphaerica ABBM1 | ecosystem: Host-associated > Fungi > Mycelium > Unclassified ...
CTGCGCACCGAGACGGTGTCGATTTCCGGCGGCGTCATTCTGTTTCTTATCGCCATCAAGATGATTTTCCCGTCGGCCGAGAGCAGCAGCTCTGGTTTACCGGCAGGGGAAGAGCCGTTCCTGGTGCCGCTGGCGATTCCGCTGGTCGCCGGGCCGTCGCTGCTGGCGACGCTGATGCTGCTGTCGCATCAGTATCCACATCAGATGTCCCACCTGGTGGGCGCGCTGTTGATCGCCTGGGGCGTGACGGTCGGCATTCTGCTGATGTCAGGTCTGTTCCTGCGTCTGCTGGGTGATAAAGGGGTCAACGCGCTGGAGCGTCTGATGGGGTTGATACTGATTATGCTGGCGACCCAGATGTTCCTGGACGGCATCCGCGCGTATCTGAAGTTGTAAGCGCACCGTTGTCTTTTTACCCACCCAGGCCGACCATGCAGCCTGTTCAGGCAGCGATTCCGGTCGGTCGTTAAGGCCATTCAGATGCCCGCTTTGTGGTGTCTGAGAGCGATAAAGGTGACGCGATCGCCACCAGAAAGTACGATGCAAAAAGTAAACAGGGGTGAGGGTGCCTGGAAAAAAGCTGCCGCAGCGGATGCAGCATCTGAAAACCCGGAGGGAAATATCATGAGGTTGTTATTACAATTTTTTTTCGGCGCGCTCTATCTGATAGCGGGTTACGTCTCTTTTCAGGCTGTCCTGCACTATGCCAGCAGCGGCCATTCAGGGGTGATCACAGAGATGCGCAGTTATCTGGTTGCCCCGCTACTCTGCGCGCTGTTCTGGCTGCTGTTTTATCTGGTCGCCTGGTGGAGCTTCAGGAAAATTGCCTTGCTGTCCGTGGCTAAAGAAACCGCCTTTCAGTCGCTATTCTTTCTGGCAAATAACGTTTGCTTAGCTGGCATGACCTTATTCTCTGTCCCGGGCAGGAAAGCGGCGTTAAATACTGTGCAGTTGATGAAGATTGACGTCACTGATTTTGCCTGGATTTACCTGGCTTCCGCCGCCATCACGCTGGTTGTTTTTGCTCTGATAAGAAGAAGATGGGCATGAACCCGGTTTAATCCCGCTGCTAATGTTTATTTTGCCGGTTTTTTCCTGCGCGGTGAGGAGAATAAATGACGCTGGCTATTCACGCGGCGTCATTCTCCTTCTGATGGTGGCGCCTTATCTGCTGTTCCCGTTTTTACTCTTCCCCTGCTCGCGGGAAAAAACCTGACGGGCAGAGAGCCCGTCAGGCTGGTCAGGAAAGCAGTGCGAAAGCAATCATACCGACGATAGCCCCGGTCGTGCCGAGAATCGTCTCCATCAGCGTCCATGTCTTCAGCGTTTCCGCTTCGCTGGCCCCGGTAAAGCGGCCAAACAGCCAGAAACCGGCATCGTTCACATGACTGATGATGATGGAGCCGCCGCCGATACAGATCGACAGCGCCGCCAGCTGCGCGCCGCTGTAGTGCAGCGGTTCAATCACCGGCATGATCAGCCCGACCGTGGTCAGACAGGCGACCGTTGCCGACCCCTGAATGACCCGTACCGCACCTGACAGGATAAAGCAGGCCAGCGCAATCGGCAGGCCCGCGCCGGTCAGCGCGTTGCCCAGCACCGGGCCCACACCGGAGTCCACCAGCACCTGCTTGAACACGCCGCCCGCGCCAATCACCAGCAGGATGATCCCCGCCGGTTGCAGCGCGCTGCCGCACACCTGCATCACCCGCTCTTTATCCATGCCCTGACGATAAGCCAGACCATAAATCGCCACCAGCAGCGCCAGCAGGATCGCGGTGAAAGGATGGCCGATAAATTCCAGCCACGCATACAGCGAGGTCCCTTCGGTGGTGAAGCGGGCGCCAATGGTTTTCAGGCCGACCAGCACCAGCGGAAACAGGATCAGAGAGAGGCTGAAGCCAAATGAGGGCAGCTGGTTCTCATCGACATCCGGCTGATGATCTTCCGGCGGGGCGCTGAAGGAGACGTGCTTCGCAATGAAATTGCCAAACAGCGGCCCGGCAATCAGCATCCCGGGGATCGCCGCACACAGCCCCAGCAGGATCATCCAGCCAAAGTCAGCGTGCATCTGTGAAGCCAGCAGCATCGGAGCCGGTCCCGGCAGCAGAAACGCGGCGGCGGCGGCCACCCCGGCAAAGAGCGGGATAACCAGCTTCACCAGATTGCCCCCGGTTCGCCGCGCCACGGCAAAAGCGATGCTGATCAACAGCACGACAGCCACCTCAAAGAAGAGCGGCAGCGCGCAGATCAGACCGGCAATCCCCATGGCGTAGTGGGCGCGGCTCTGACCAAAGGTTTTCAGCATCCGGATAGCAATCTGGTCCACGGCCCCGGTTTCATGCAGGATTTTGCCGAACATCGCGCCCAGCGCCACCACGATAGCGAGGAAGCCGAGCGTGCCGCCCATCCCCTTCTGCATGGTGTCCGCAATCTTATCCAGAGGCATGCCGGAGAACAGTCCGGCACCGATTGACACTAACATGAGTGCGACAAAGGCGTGCATACGCGCCTTCATCACCAGAAAAAGCAGCAGCAGGACGGAGCCTGCTGCGGTCAAAACGAGTGTTGCGGTATTCATCTCTAACCCTGGCTGATAGCGTCCCGGATAGTCGCAACCGTAGCCGCCACAACCTCATCCAGTGAATGCGTGATATCCACTTCCAGTACATCCGGCTCGTCGCTGCCTGGCGCTTCCAGCGTTGCAAACTGCGTCACCAGCATCTGCGGCTTGAAGAAGTGCCCTTTGCGCGCCTTCAGGCGGGCTTCAATGGTGTCGAAGTCCCCTTTCAGGTAGATGAAACGCAGGTTGTCATTTCCCTGACGCAGAATGTCGCGATAACGCTTCTTCAGGGCCGAACAGACAATGATGGAGATCGCCTGGGTGCGCTGCATGGCAAAAGCGGCATCGTTCAGAGCCTGTAACCACGGCTGACGATCGTTGTCATCCAGCGGGTGACCATCGGCCATCTTCAGAATGTTGGCACGGGGGTGGAGAAAATCGCCGTCAAGAAAGGCTGTATTCAGCTGGTGAGAGACCTGATTGGCGACGGCAGACTTTCCGCTGCCTGAAACGCCCATCAGGATAAAAACGTGATGCGACGGGGATTGCGTTGTCATTTTTCTGCTCCGGCAGGTGAGAATTTGCCAATGTTACCGATAACAATGTCGTTTCTCATTCTCCTGGCCGCTTAACAGCGTGGCAACCTTTTTACCCGGAAAAGCCTCAAAGTGTGAGCTGACTCATAAAAACGCCACAATCAGATGCTGCCGCCTTCACTGATCGCAAAACCGGTGTCGAGCATGCGCGTTTCGCGGCTTTCCCCAGCGATGCGCGCCAGCAGCAGCGCTGCGGCTTCGCGCCCGATGCGATCACGCGGCGTCAGTACCGTAGCCAGCTGAGGCGTCACCACCTGACTGATATCGTGACCATGGAAACCGGCAATCGCCATCTGATCGGGCACCCGCAATCCCTGGCGCTGGCACTCAAACATCGCGCCGACCGCCAGGTCGTCGTTGGTACAGAAGAGGCTGTCGGTTTCAGGATAGAGACGCTGCGCCTCACGCAGCAGATCGCCACCGGCACTGAATGAAGAGGCATCTTCCATCATGACGCTGCGCGGCGTCAGCCCGGCTTCGCGCATCGCGATTTCGTAACCACGCTGCTTCTGCAGGGTACGCTCATCCAGGCGTGCGCCAAGATAAACGGTGTGACGATGTCCTTTGCCGAGGATCGCCTGGGTCATCTGCCGGGCCGCTTCGACGTTATCAAAGCCGACCGCCATATCCAGGCAGGGCGTAACGCTGTCCATCATCTCGATGACCGGGATGCCCGCCACCTCCAGCATGCGCAGCGTGCCCGGGGTATGGGTGCGTTCGGTGAGGATCACCCCATCAATATTCCAGCCCAGCAGCGAGCGCAGTTGCAGCTCCTCTTTCTGTGGGTTGTAACCAAAGTGGGCGACGAGCGTCTGGTAGTTCGCTTCATCCGTGACGGCTTCAATGCCGCGCAGAACGTCAGCAAAGACCTGGTTGGTCAGTGACGGCAGCAGCACGCCAATCGCACGGCTGGTGGCGTTCGAGAGCATATCGGGGGCGCGATTAGGGATATAACCCAGCTCATCCAGTGCCACCGCGATCTTATCCCGCAGGGCAACAGAAACCTGCTCAGGATTGCGCAGGTAGCGGCTGACGGTCATCTTGGTAATGCCGACGCGATCGGCAACGTCCTGTAATACCGGTCTTTTCTTCTTCATCGTAGCGCCTGGGATCGCCCTGAAAGCTAAAGTACGATGAGTCTATCACTTTTCTGTCACAAAATTGCCAGCGGGGCGCACCGGGGTGCGCCCGTCAATTTTCTCAGACCGGTGGCAGATCAAACAGCAGAACTTCTGCGGCCGTGCTGGCTTCCAGCGTAAGCGCGCTTTCATCCCAGATGGCGAGGGCATCGCTGGTAGTCACCGCGTTACCGTTTACGCTCACGTTGCCTTTGACGACCTGGATCCAGATGCGACGACCGGGCTCAATCGCCACGTTATCCTGTTCACCGGCACCCAGTACCCAGCGCGACAGAGTCATGTCCTGATAGACTTTCAGCGATCCTTCACGGGCATCCGGGCTAAGCACCAGCTGACGTCCCTGCACATCCGGAAAGCGGCGCTGATCGTAGCGCGGCTCAATGCCGGTACGCTCAGGAATGATCCAGATCTGATAGAGGTGCAACGGTTCGCTTTCGCTGGCGTTGTACTCCGAGTGACGCACGCCAGTACCGGCGCTCATGATCTGAAACTCCCCTGCCGGGATCTGCTCTTTGTTACCCATGCTGTCCTGATGCTCAACCGTACCGGAGAGCACGTAGGTCAGGATTTCCATATCTTTATGCGGGTGAGTACCAAACCCCTGACCGCCGTCGATCACGTCTTCATTAATTACCCGCAGCGCGGAGAAGCCCATGAAGTTCGCGTCGTAATAGTTGGCGAATGAGAAGGTGTGCCAGCTATCGAGCCAGCCGTGGTTTGCGTGACCGCGTTCTTCAGCTTTGCGTACATAAATCATTTTCAGATCTCCTCAATGTTTTTTCATAGTCTGTGCCTGAGACGATCTGATTGATAGCTGAAAAACTTCACTCCTCTGTTCAAAATAGTTGAACAAGGGTTGCGCAGTGGCTGAAAAAGGCTGAAGGAGAGCGGGCAAAAAAAAAGCCAGCGCCCTGGCTGGCTAAATAATACTGGAAGCAATGTGAGCAATGTCGTGCTTTCTCAGGCTGTCGGGCGACCTCCCGGGAACGCATGACAATAATAATCATTATCATTCGCGTCTGTAAAGCGGTTTTCGCACTTTTTCACTTGATTAACGGATTGAATACCTTGATGTTTAAAAGGTTTTTAACGGCGAAAGGAGCGACCATGAGTGAAATCGTTGTCCGGCACGTTATACCCGAAGATGCCGCTGCACTGCACCGGATTTACAGCCAGCCCGATACCCAGGCCGGCACCCTCCACCTGCCTCATTCATCCCTACAGGGGTGGCATACGCGCCTCGCCACGCCTCCGCCCGATTCATACCTGCTGGCTGCCTGCATTGATGATGAGGTTGTCGGGCAAAGCGCGTTAAAGGTGGAAGAGCGTCCCAGACGCCGTCACGCCGCTTCACTGGGAATGGGGGTGGATGCGCGTTACCGGCAGCGTGGCGTCGGCAGCGCACTGATGCGTGAAATGGTCGCCATGTGCGATAACTGGCTTCAGGTGAGCCGAATGGAGCTGACGGTGTTCGTCGACAACGCGCCGGCCATCGCCCTTTATCAGCGATTTGGTTTTGAGATTGAGGGAACGGCGCGCGGGTTCGCTATACGGGACGGTGAACTCATTGATACGTACTATATGGCGCGGATTAAACCCTGACCTGTGATGATGAAAAAGGGCACCTGCTGGTGCCCTTTGTGCCGGTGACAGACTTAATGTCCGGTGACACCTGACAGCCACTTATTAGCTTAACGCGCAGGGAGCACGGTCAGAAGAGGAAAGCGTCCCGCGCCAGGGATGGCGCGGGCCGAGCATGTCAGGGATGACGGCTTTTGCGTCTTTCCGATCTGACCGTGCTCCCTGAGCAAACGCGATCTTACAGCCAGTCAGGTCTGACGTGGCTCTCAGCTGTCAGTAACCCGCACTTAAATCATCGATGCTGCGCGGGTCAGACGCGCCATACAGCATGCCATCCGGCCCAATCATGATGCTCTGGGTACTGCCCATCGCAGGCAGCACCTTCACATGCTGACCTCTGGCTTCCAGCAGACGCAGCGTGTCCGGACTGAAGCCCTTCTCTACCCGCAACTGATCCGGCAGCCACTGATGGTGGAACCGTGGTGCGTTAGTCGCTTCCGCCACGTTCATGCCAAAATCGATGCTGTTAACCACCATCTGCAGCACGGTGGTGATAATGCGGCTGCCGCCCGGGCTGCCGGTCACCAGCCAGGTTTTGCCCCCTTTGGCTACGATAGTCGGCGACATCGACGACAGCGGGCGTTTCGCTGGCTGCACCGCATTCGCTTCACCGCCCACCAGCCCATAGACATTAGGCGTTCCGGGTTTAGCAGAGAAATCATCCATCTCGTTGTTCATCAGAATGCCGCTCTTGCCTGCCACAATGCCGCTGCCGAAATAGGTGTTCAGCGTATAGGTCACCGCAACCGCATTCCCCTGCTTATCCACCACCGAAAAGTGGGTGGTCTGGTTGCTTTCGTAGGGGTCGAGTTTACCCGGCTTGATCTCGCTGGAAGGGCGCGCTTTCGCCACATCGATCTGCTGCGCCAGCGTCTTAGCGTAGGCTTTACTGGTCAGCGCCTGCCACGGCACCTTCACGAAATCGGGATCGCCGAGATACTCTGAGCGGTCGGCGTAGGCATATTTTTCCGCTTCCGCCATCACCTGCATGGCATCCGCACTGCCAAAGCCCATCTTCGCCAGATCGAAATTCTCCAGAATATTGAGGATCTGCACGATGTGAATGCCCCCGGACGACGGCGGTGGCATGGAGAAGACCTCATAGCCACGGTAAGTGCCGCTAATCGGCTTGCGCTCGACGGCACGATAGGCCGCCAGGTCCGCTTTGGTGATCAGCCCGCCGTGCTGTGCCATCTCTCCGGCGATCTCATCCGCAATTTCGCCTTTATAAAAGGCATCCGGCCCCTGACGGGCGATCAGTTGCAGGCTGTGAGCGAGATTTTTCTGCACCAGCCGATCGCCCTTCTGCCACGGTGTGCCGTCTGGCTTGTAGAAGATCGCCTTGCTGTTGGGATGGGTGATCAGCACCTCTTTGCCGTAGGTTTTCAGGTCATCGGCCAGCGCATCGTTAACCGGAATGCCGTCCCGCGCCAGCCGGATGGCCGGAGCCAGCAGGGTACTCAGCGGCAGAGTGCCATATTTGTGTGCGGCCAGCGCCAGACCCGCTACGGTGCCGGGGGTACCGGACGCGAGATGTGAGGTCAGCGACAGCTTGCTGTCGGCATTGCCCTGCTTATCCAGAAACATATCGCGCGATGCCCGTCCCGGTGCCATTTCACGGAAATCGATGGCGGTGGCACGGCCCGAGGCGGTGCGCAGCAGCATAAAGCCGCCTCCGCCAAGGTTGCCCGCCTGCGGATGGGTGACCGCCAGCGCAAAACCCACGGCGACGGCGGCGTCAACGGCATTACCGCCCTGACGCAGAATCTCTACGCCGACCTGGGTCGCCATCGCGTCTACCGACGCCACCATACCGTGCTGCGCTTTGACCGGGTGAAACGTGTCGCTGTCCACGCCATAGGAGACGGGCGGCGCCTGCGTCGGTGCGGCGTTAGCGCCCGCCACGGCGGTAAAACTCATCACCAGCGACCAGCTAAGCTGACGCACCGTTTGCTGCATTTTCATCCTGTCACCATCCCGTGTTGTTATTTACATTTTTTTATCATTTCTGCAAGTGCTTACAAATACAGCAAAAGTGTCAGGGTTAAGTCAAATCAGGAATACATCTGAAAGTCAGGTCTGTGATATCGGGTAAACTTATGGGTGCGACCCAGAAGCCGGTGTGCGCCGTTGTGCACCCATAACCCTGTCGCGTTCAGAAAGGAGGAGTGATGAAAAAGTGGATGATTGTTTTAGCCGCCCTGCTGCCTTTCGCCAGTCAGGCGAACACGCTGAACAGCACTAATGACCCGAACCGGCCGGGCTATAATCCCAGCCAGCAGCGGATGCAGTCACAGATGCAGACCCAGCAGCAGCAGCAACAGCTGAAGCTGCGCCAGGATCAGCAGCGTCAGACTCAGGATATGCAGCGTAAAATGCAGGAACAGCGCGACAGCGCCCGGCAGCGGGTAATCACCACGCAGCCGGGGCAGCAGAATCAGAATTCAAATCAGAACTAACCGAAGTCGGGGCCGATGATGTCGATCGCGTCGGTACAGATGGCATCGACGCCCCATTTCAGCAACTCCCGCGCCCGATCCGGACTGTTCACGGTGTAGACCAGAATCTTCAGGTCTGCGCTTTTCAGCTCTGCAACCCGCTCTGCGGTCAGCACTTTATGGTTGAGGTGGATGGAGACGCACGCCAGCGCCGTGGTCTTTTCCCGCCACTGCGGGTCCCAGCTGTGGGACAGCAGCCCTCGCGGCAGCTGCGGCTCTGCCTGCATGGCGGCTTCCAGCGCCTCAAAAGAGAACGACGAGAGCAGCGGCGCGGTCTGATCCTGCCACAGCATCGCCGCGGCCTGCGCCACGGCACGGCCGGTTTCGGTCTCGCTGCCGGTGGTGGGTTTGATTTCGATGTTGGCCATCATCTGATGCTGACGGCAGCGCGCCGCCACCTGATCCAGCCGCGCCAGCTTTTCTCCTGAGAAGGCGTTGCCAAACCAGCCACCCGCATCAAGCTGCGATAACTTTTCCCACGGCAGCTGACCCGCCACGCCCCAGCCGTTACTGGTGCGATCCAGCGTGTCGTCGTGCAGCAGAAAAATCTGCGCATCGGCCGAGAGTTTGACATCAAATTCAATCATCTGATGTCCAAACTTCGCGCCAGTGTCGATGGCTGCCAGGGTATTTTCCGGTGCCAGTTTACCGCCGCCGCGGTGGGCGACGATGCGGGGATAGGGCCAGTGTTGTGTGCTCATTCCAGACGCTTTCCATGGGTTGAATCGAAGAAGTGTAACGCATCTGACGGCAGATGCAGCCACAGCGTCGTGCCGGGTTCCGGCCGTTCACTGTGGGCTAAGCGTACCACCAGCGGCGTGTCGCCGATGCGGCCATGGGCCAGATTATCGGCACCCAGCATCTCCAGCGTGTCCACCCGCAGCGGGATGCCGCCCTGCTCGCGGCTGCTTTGCCGGATATGCTCTGGCCGGATACCCAGCACCACCGGCCGGCCAGCCCATTTCGCCCTGCTCTCGCTCAGCGGCAGCGCGTGCGAGGCGTCGAGATTAAAGCGCGACCCGTCGCTGCTGAACTGCCCTTTCAGCAGGTTCATGGCGGGAGCGCCGATAAACGCGGCGACGAACTGGCTGGCGGGACGCTCATAGATCTCCACCGGGGTGCCGAGCTGCTCGACCACCCCTTTATTCATCACCATCACCCGCTGCGCCAGCGTCATCGCCTCAACCTGGTCGTGCGTCACATAGAGGCTGGTGGTCTGCAGGCGGCGATGCAGCTGCTGCAACTCCAGCCGCATCTGCACCCGCAGACGGGCGTCGAGATTCGACAGCGGCTCATCAAACAGAAAGACCGCCGGTTCGCGCACGATAGCGCGGCCCATCGCCACGCGCTGACGCTGTCCGCCGGAGAGCTCCCGCGGCCGCCGCGTCAGCAGATGATCCAGCTCCAGACTGCGCGCCGCGTCGAGCACCCGCTGACGAATCTGCTCTTTGCCCATGCCGCGAATTTTGAGGCCATACGCCATGTTCTCCTCCACCGACATGTGGGGATAGAGCGCATAGTTCTGGAACACCATCGCGATGCCGCGATCTTTCGGCTCCTCCTGGGTGACGCGCCGGTTATCGATGTAGATATCGCCGGAACTGACCCGCTCCAGACCGGCCACCATGCGCAGCAGGGTCGATTTTCCGCAGCCGGAAGGGCCGACCATCACCATAAATTCGCCGTCGCGGATGGTGACGTTCAGCGGCTGAATGATCTGATTTTTACCGTCATAGGATTTGGTCACTGCCTGAAGGGTTACGCCTGCCATCTTATTTCTCACTCTCAACCAGACCGCGCACAAAGGCACGCTGCATGACCAATACCACCACCAGCGGTGGGATCAGGGTTAATAACATTGCTGCCATCACTTCGTTCCACTGGGTCGGCGAACCGCTGCTGGAGATCATGCTTTTAATCCCCGCCACCGCCGTGCCGAGGCTGGCGTCATTGATAATCAGCAGCGGCCAGAGATACTGGTTCCAGCCGTAGATAAAGGTGATCACGAATAGCGCCGCCAGATTGGTTCTGGAGAGCGGCAGCACGATGTCGATAAAGAAGCGCATCGCGCTGGCCCCATCGATGCGCGCCGCTTCGACCAGCTCATCCGGCAGCGACATAAAAAACTGACGAAACAGGAAAGTGGCGGTTGCTGAAGCCATCAGTGGCAGCGTCAGCCCGCTGTAGCTGTCGAGCAGATTGAGATCGGCAATCACCTGCACCGTCGGGAAAATACGCACCTCCACCGGCAGCATCAGGGTGATAAAGATCAGCCAGAAGAAGAGCGTGCGCAGCGGAAAGCGAAACCAGACCAGCGCAAACGCCGACAGCATCGACACGGTGATTTTGCCGAAGGTAATGCCGAGCGCCATGATCATGCTGTTAAGCAGCATCAGACCAAATGCCGGGCCGCTGCCGTTGACGCCATGAGTCCAGATGCGTGAGACGTTCTCCCAGAGATGGGTGCCGGGCACCAGCGTCATCGGCACCTGATAGACCGCCTCGTTATCCAGCGTTGCGGCGACAAAGGCGACGTAGAGCGGAAACAGGATGGTGAGCACGCCCAGTACCAGCACGAGGTGGCTGAAGAGATCCAGCCCGCGTCGATTCTCAATCATTGGTATTGCACCTTACGTTCAACAAAGCGGAACTGGATGACCGTCAGCCCGATGACCAGCAGCATCAGCACCACCGACTGCGCCGCCGACGAGGAGAGGTCCAGACCGGTGAAGCCTTCGCGGTAGATTTTGTAGATCAGCGTGGTGGTCGCCTGCACCGGCCCGCCGCCGGTAGCCGCGTCGATCACCGGGAAGGTGTCGAAGAAGACATAGATCAGATTCACCACCAGCAGAAAGAAGCTCACCGGCGCAATCAGCGGCAGGGAGAGGTTGAAGAAGCGTCGCACCGGCCCGGCACCGTCAATCGCGGCGGCTTCCACCAGCGATTTCGGGATCGACTGTAGAGCAGCGAAAAAGAACAGGAAGTTGTAGCTCATCTGCTGCCAGATCGACGCCAGAACAATCAGGAACATCGCCTGACCGCTGTTCTGCGCATAGTTCCACTCATAGCCGATGTGGTGCAGCAGGTAGCTGAAGAGGCCCAGACCGGGATTGAACAGAAACATCCACAGCACCGCGGCCACCACCGGCGCAACGGCGTAGGGCAGCAGCAGCAGGGTCTGATAGAGGCGGCGCAGTCGCACGACATAATCGACCAGCGCCGCCAGCAGCAGCGAAAACAGCATGCCGAACCCCGTGACCATGCCGCTGAATGTCAGAGTGGTCCAGAACGAATCGAGATAATAGGGATCGGCAAACAGGCGTCTGAAGTTTTCCAGCCCGACAAAGCGGCTGGAGAGGCCAAAGGGATCGAGGCTTTGCAGCGAGTACCACAGCGCTTCACCGGCAGGCCAGAGAAAGAAGACCGCAGTGATCAGTAGCTGCGGCAGCACCAGCAGATAAGGCAGCAGGCTGGTGCGAAAAACCGGGCGAGAAGAAGACATAGCGCACTCTGATTCAGAAAGAGAGAGGGCCAGCCTGCACTGGCCCTGTCGGGCAGATTACTTCACCTGCTGCTGGAAGCGACGCAGCAGTTCGTTGCCGCGTTTGACCGCGTTATCCAGCGCGCTTTGCGGCGACTGTTTACCGGTCCAGACGCTCTCCAGCTCTTCGTCAATCACGGCACGGATCTGCGGCATATTGCCCAGACGTATGCCTTTGGTGAATGGCAGCGGCGGTTTGTTCATCATCTGACGGGTGGCGATATCTGCACCCGGATTTTTGTCGTAGAAGCCCTGCTGTTTCGTCAGCTCATAGGCGGCAGTGGTAATCGGCAGGTAGCCGGTTTTCTGGTGCCATTCCGCCGCGATTTCCGGTTTCGCGAGGAACTGCATGAACTCCGCGACGCCTTTATACGTTGCCGCATCTTTGCCTTTCATCACCCACAGGCTGGCTCCGCCGATCAGGGCGTTCTGCGGCGCGCCTTTTATGGTGTCGTCATAGGGCATCATGCCGACGCCGAAGTTGAATTTTGCGTAGTGGCGGATATCGGCCAGCGAACCGGAGGAGGCGGTAGTGATGCCGCAGTCGCCGTTGTAGAACTTCGCCGTCGGCTCATCTTTGCGGCCAAAATAGGTGAAGTCCCCTTTTTTGTTCATCGCTTCCAGCATTTCGATGTGACGCACCTGCACCGGTTTGTTGAACTCCAGCACCGCATCCAGGCCGTCAAAGCCGTTATTTTCCGTGGCGACCGGCAGCGCATGCCAGGCGCTGAAGTTTTCGATCTGGATCCAGCCCTGCCAGCCGCTGGCGTAGCCGCAGCTCATGCCCGACTTGCGCAGCGCGGCGGCATCCGTGGCCAGCTCCTGCCAGGTTTTCGGGGGCTGATCGGGATTCAGACCCGCTTTCTTAAAGGCATCTTTGTTGTAGTAGAGCACCGGGGTAGAGCTGTTGAACGGCTGAGAGATCAGCTGGCCTTTGCTGTCGCTGTAGTAGCCCGCGACCGTTGGCACGAACTGCTTTTCATCAAAGGGGATGCCGGCATCTTTGAAAACCTGATGCATCGGCACAATCGCCTGTGAAGCCATCATGGTAGCCGTGCCCACTTCATAAACCTGCAGCACCGCAGGCGCTTTGCCGCTGCGCACTGCTGCGATCCCGGCCGCCAGGCTCTGCTCGTAGTTACCTTTGTAGGTCGGAACGATTTTGTAATCGGGATGGGTCTGGTTAAAGCGCTGAGCCAGCGAATCGACTTCTTTGCCTAACTCGCCTTCCATGGAGTGCCAGAAAGGGATCTCGGTGGCGGCGATGGCATGACCGCTGAGGGTCAGACCGAGCAGCGCGCTCATCAGGCTACGGCGAAAGGTAACGACGGACATAGAATTTTCCTGTGCAGGTAAATACGCGTGAAATCACGGATTTCTGGTTCGCGAAGTAACATGACACGGGGAAATGACGGATTAATAACAGGCAGATGACAGGCGGGTGACAGGCTTTATTGAGGAAAAGAGGACGCTGGCAGCGCGGCGGCAAAACGCCCATGCTGCCAGTTTTTAGTTACATAAATCCAGAGCGATTAGACGCTGAAAAGGCCTGACTGCGACTTTCACTTCACTGAAGCTGAAGGCCGTAGTCGGCACATTCCGCATCACTTTCAAAGGCCGTCGGCGGCGCAGGCAGGTTGCGGGCGGACAGCGCGCAGCCACCGGAGCGTACACGTAGTACGTGAGGATGGCGAGCACTGCCCAACCGGAACCTGGCAAGCCAGCCAGGCCGTGCCCCATCAGGCACCCAGGTACGCGCTGCGGACGGCTTCGTTGGAGAGTAATGCTGCACCAGTGTCTTCCAGCACCACATGCCCGTTCTCCAGCACATAGCCCCGGTCCGCCAGCTTCAGCGCCTGATTGGCATTCTGCTCCACCAGGAAGATGGTCATCCCCTCGCTGCGCAGCTGCTCAATGGTGTCGAAAATCTGCTGAATAATGATCGGTGCCAGTCCCAGCGACGGCTCATCCAGCAGCAGCAGGCGCGGCTGGCTCATCAGCGCACGGCCAATGGCCAGCATCTGCTGCTCACCGCCGGACATGGTGCCGGCGCGCTGGATTTTACGCTCCGCCAGACGCGGGAAGAGTTCATACACGCGCTTGATCCGCGACAGGTAGTCCGGACGGCTGGCAAAAAAGCCGCCCATCGCCAGATTCTCCTCCACCGTCATGCGCGAAAAGACCCGCCGCCCCTCTGGCACGATGGCAATCGCTTCACGCATGATGCGCGCCGTCTGCCAGTCAGTGATGGTTTTGCCATCAAAGGTAATGGTGCCCTGGGTCGCGCGCGGTTCGCCGCACAGCGTGCCGAGCAGCGTGGTTTTCCCGGCGCCGTTGGCACCAATCAGGGTGACGATTTCGCCCTGATTGATGTAAAGACTGACGTTGTGCAGCGCCTGAATTTTGCCGTAATGCGCACTGACGTTCTCAATGGTTAACATCGCATTTGCCATCTCAGGCCTCTCCTAAATAGGCGCGAATGACATCCGGGTTATTACGAATCTCTTCCGGCGTTCCGTTAGCCAGCGGCGTTCCCTGATTGACCACGTAAATGCGGTCAGAGATGCCCATCACCAGCTTCATATCATGTTCGATCAGCAGCACCGAAACCTTGTGTTCGCCACGCAGTTCCGCAATCAGCGCATCCAGCTCGTGGGTCTCTTTGGGGTTGAGGCCCGCTGCCGGCTCATCCAGCATCAGGATCTCCGGGCGCGTCACCATGCAGCGCGCGATCTCCAGCCGGCGCTGCTGACCATAGGCCAGATTGCCCGCCTGACGGTTAGCCAGGTCGAGTAAGCCGACCCGCTCCAGCCAGGTCGCCGCGCGATCCAGCGCTTCGCTCTCACTGCGGCGAAACGCGGGCGTTTTCAGCAGGCCGGAAAACAGGCCGCTCTTCAGGTGCTGATGCTGTGCCACCAGCAGGTTCTCAATCACCGTCATCTCACGGAACAGGCGTACGTGCTGGAAGGTTCGCACAATGCCCATGCGCGCAATCTTCTGACCCGGCAGGCCTTCCAGATGCTGGTCACGCAATGTGATGCTGCCGCCGGTTGGCTTGTAAAAGCCGGTCAGGCAGTTGAACACCGTGGTTTTCCCGGCACCGTTAGGGCCAATCAGCGAAACGATCTCCTGCGGACGCAGCTCCAGCGCCACATTGTTTACGGCTAACAGACCGCCGAAGCGCATCATCAGGCCTTCAACGGCTAATAAAGGCTGACTCATGCCTCTTCTCCTTGTTTACCGGTTCTGAGCTTCAGATGCGGACGCTTCATCGGCAGCAGGCCCTGCGGACGCCAGATCATCATCAGCACCATCAGGCCACCCAGCACCAGCATGCTGTACTCATTGAGATCGCGCATCAGCTCGCGGGAAACCACCAGTAGAATGGCAGCCAGAATCACCGCGAACTGCGATCCCATGCCACCCAGTACCACAATCGCCAGCACAAAGGCGGACTCGACAAAGGTAAAGGATTCCGGGCTGACAAAGCCCTGGCGCGCCGCGAACAGGCTGCCGGCGAATCCGGCAAAGGCGGCACTGATAGTAAAGGCGGTCAGCTTAATGCGGGTCGGGCTGAGGCCCAGAGAGCGACAGGCGATCTCATCTTCACGCAGGGCTTCCCAGGCGCGGCCCAGCGGCATCCGCAGCAGCCGGTTGATCACGAACAGCGTCACCACCACCAGCAGCAGCGCCACCAGATAGAGGAAGATGATACGGTCGCTGGGGTCGTACTTCAGGCCAAAGAAGTTGTGGAAGGTATCCCAGCCGCCTTCGCGCGGGGTACGCCCGAACTCCAGGCCAAACAGGGTCGGTTTAGGGATCTGGCTGATGCCGTTGGGTCCGCCGGTCAGCGCGGTATTGTTCAGCAGCAGGATACGCACAATCTCACCGAAGCCCAGCGTCACAATGGCCAGATAATCGCCGCGCAGTCGCAGCACCGGGAAGCCCAGCAGCAGACCAAACAGCGCAGCCACGATGCCGGAGAGCGGCAGACACTGCCAGAAGCCAAGGCCGTAGTAGTGGTTCAGCAGCGCAAAGGTGTAGGCACCGATGGCGTAGAAGCCACCGTAGCCCAGCACCAGCAGGCCCGACAGGCCCACCACCACATTCAAGCCCAGGCCGAGCATCACGTAGATCAGCGTCATCGTGGCGATATCCACGGTGCCGCGTGACACCAGGAAAGGCCAGGCGACTGCGGCGATAATCAGCACCGCCATCACCAGCTTCTGCTTCGGCGTTGAGCCATCAAAGCCCGGCAACACCAGCGACGGACCGGAGACTTTCTTCAGGCTGCTCTGCCAGACCGGACGCAGCAGCTGGAACAGAAACACCACCGCACAGCCTGCGGCGATCCAGTTCCAGCGCACGCTGCCCGCGTTCTGCACCACCAGATTTGTGCCATCCAGCGTCAGGCGCAGTCCCATAAAGAAGGTGGCCAGCACCAGCAGCATTACCGAGGCGATCAGGGCGTTGATAAACGAGGTCTTCATACTTTCTCAACCTCCGGACGACCCAGAATCCCGGTCGGCATCACCAGCAGCACCACAATCAGCAGGGCAAACGAAACCACATCTTTATATTCCGTGCTGAGATAGGCTGACGTCAGCGCTTCAGCGATACCCAGCACCAGTCCGCCAATCATTGCGCCCGGAATACTGCCGATCCCGCCCAGCACGGCGGCGGTGAACGCTTTCATCCCCGCCATAAAGCCGATGAAGGGGTTGATCGAGCCGTAGAACTGGCCCAGCAGCACGCCTGCTACTGCGGCCATCGCGGCCCCGATCACGAAGGTCAGCGAGATCACGCGGTCGGTGTTAATGCCCAGCAGGCTGGCCATTTTCAGATCTTCAGCGCAGGCGCGACAGGCGCGGCCCATGCGGGAGTAGCGGATAAAGGTGGTCAGCGCCAGCATCGCCAGGAAGGTCACCACCCAGATAACAATCTGCATGGTTGAGATGGTGGCGGCAAACCCGTTGCTCTCCCCCACCGTCCACTGTCCGGTGATCAGGCTCGGCAGCGCCAGGTCGCGTGAGCCCTGGGTCAGGCTGACGTAGTTTTGCAGGAAGATCGACATCCCGATGGCGGAGATGAGCGCAATCAGGCGCTTAGAGGAACGTACGGGCCGGTAGGCCACGCGTTCAATGCTCCAGCCGTAGGCGCTGGAGATAATGACTGCCATCACAAAGCCAGACGCAATCATCAGCCAGGTGGTGTCGATGCCCATCATCATCAGGGCGGCAATCACGATAAAGGAGACATAGCTACCGATCATGTACACCTCGCCGTGGGCGAAGTTGATCATGCCGATAATGCCGTAAACCATGGTGTAACCGATGGCGATCAGCGCGTAGGTGCTCCCGAGGGTGACACCGTTAAACATCTGCTGAATAAAATAGAGGAACTGCTCGGACATACCTTAACCCTTACTTATCCGATCGCAGGCGATCGGGGTACAAAAAACGCCTGGCAGCGGCGTGCCAGGCGTTCGTGTCGCCGGTCAGTGGAGACCGCTTAGCTGGCCTCCGGCTCACCAGAAAACCGCCTGGTTTACTTCACTGCGGTCGAGGTACCATCGGCATGCCATTTGAAGATGCCGAATTCAAAGCCCTTGAGATCGCCCTTTTCATCCCAGTTCAGGTTGCCCATGACGGTTGGCACCGCAGCCCCTTCTTTGAGGTTCTTCACGATAGCGTCCGGCTCTTCGCTCTTGCTACGTTCCATGCCGGTGGTCAGCGATTGCAGCGCGGCATAGGTGGTCCAGACGAACGGACCGGTCGGATCAAGTTTCTTCGCCTTCAGCGCGTCAACGATCGGTTTGTTAGTTTCAACCTGATCGTAGCGTTTCGGCAGCGTGACCAGCATGCCCTCAGACGCCGCACCGGCAATGTTCGACAGGGAGGCGTTGCCCACCCCTTCTGGTCCCATAAACTGCGTTTTCAGACCGGCCGCCCGCGCCTGACGCAGGATCTGGCCCATCTCCGGGTAGTAGCCGCCGAAATAGACGAAATCGACGTTCTCTTTCTTAAAGCGCGCCACCAGCGTAGAGAAATCTTTGTCGCCTGCGGTGATCCCTTCAAACATGACGATGTTCGCGCCCTGCTTTTTCAGGCTCTCCTGTACGGAACGCGCCAGGCCTTCACCATATTGCTGTTTGTCGTGTACCACGGCGATACGCTGCGGCTTCAGCTCGCTCATAATGTATTTGGCTGCGGTCGGCCCCTGGTCAGAGTCCAGACCGGTGGTGCGCATGATCAGTTTATAGCCGCGGGAAGTCAGGTCAGGTGCGGTCGCCGCCGGGGTAATCATCAGCACGCCTTCATCTTCATAGATGTCAGACGCAGGCTGGGTTGAGGAGGAGCAGAGATGGCCGATAACATAACGGATACCGTCGTTAATCACCTTGTTCGCGACCGCAACGGCCTGTTTCGGGTCACAGGCGTCATCATATTTCACCGCAACCAGTTTGTTGCCGTTAACGCCGCCTTTGGCGTTGATATCTTCAATCGCCTGAGTAGCGCCCGCGAACTGCATGTCGCCGTACTGCGCCACCGGACCTGACATTGCGCCAACAATCGCCACTTTAATATCTTCAGCCAGCGCCGCATGGCTCATCGCCAGTGCTACACATCCCGCCAGTAATGCGCGACCTTTCATTTTCATCCTGACTACCCCATCTGTTTTGTCGTGTATGTTGTGAGTGCGTGCATTGCCAGATAAAGTCGAAAACTGATTGATCATGAAGGAGTTAGCGTACTTTTCTGGCATTTTTTAGTAATAAGGCTTTATTTTTCAGGTTATTAAACAGGATGTTTCTTCTGTAAATCAACTGACATATTCAGAATTGACTGAGTGAAACAGCATAATACACTGGAGGCAATGGCCGGTTTTTCACCACTTTGCCAGCGCATTATGCTGGGTTGATCGCAGGCTTAACCTGTTTACACCTATTATCCTGGCACCCAGGCCATCTTTTGACCTGTTTTATTGATGAAAATGTGGTGGCGCTCTGGTTGTATACTTTCGCTGCACTTTCCCCTTTTTTAGAGGTTTTTGTTATGAAGCTGACTATCCAGCGTTTAACCACGCTGACGCCGCAGGACCACATCGATCTGGGCAAGGTCTGGCCCGATCTGAACATTCAGGAACTGGAACAGCGGCTGGATGAGCGCCATCGTCTCTATGCGGCGCGCTTCAACGATCGGCTGCTGGCGGGGTTACAGCTGGAAATCTCCGGTACGCACGGCAAGATCCACCGGCTGGCGGTGCGTGACGTGACGCGGCGACGCGGTGTGGGCCACTATCTGCTGGAAGAGACGATTGCGCAGAACGGATCGATAGCGGACTGGTGGATTGCCGATGATGGCAGTGACGATCAGCAGGTGCGGGCGGCATTTATGCAGGCGTGCGGTTTTCGGGCGCAGAGTGACGGCTGGATACGGGCAACAGATGACGCAGAGGGGATGGCGGAAGAGGCGTGACAGTCCGGGGCGACAGAAAGCAACAGGGGCGACATGCTGTCGCCCCTGTGGGTATTACGCTTCGATCGCCATACGCAGTTTTTTCATGGCGTTCTTCTCCAGCTGCCGGACTCGTTCAGCTGAGACGCCATACTGATCGGCCAGCTCCTGCAGCGTGGTTTTGTTATCTTCGTCCAGCCAGCGGGCGCGGATGATGTGCTGACTGCGCTCATCCAGGCCTTCCATCGCATAGCTCAGCTTGTCAGCGGCGTGTGCGTCCCAGTTATCCTCTTCAATGCCATCAGCAAAGTCAGAGGTCTTATCCTGGATATAGAGCACCGGGGCCATTGAGCGGCCTTCACTGCTCTCATCGTCGGCAGACATATCAAAGGTCATATCCTGCGCAGCCATACGCGATTCCATTTCACGTACGTCTTTGCTGCTTACGCCCAGCTCACGCGCAACCATCTCAACTTCGTCCTGATTGAACCAGCCCAGACGCTGCTTGGTTTTACGCAGGTTAAAGAACAGCTTACGCTGTGCTTTGGTGGTCGCGACTTTCACGATACGCCAGTTACGCAGCACGTACTCGTGAATCTCGGCTTTAATCCAGTGCACGGCGAATGAAACCAGGCGCACGCCAACTTCCGGGTTGAAGCGGCGCACCGCTTTCATCAGGCCGATATTACCTTCCTGAACCAGGTCAGCCTGTGGCAAGCCGTAACCGGAGTAATTACGAGCGATATGAACTACAAAGCGTAGGTGTGACAGGATCAGCGTCTTAGCTGCATCCAGATCGCCCTGGTAATGCAGCCGTTCAGCTAACGCTTTTTCCTCTTCTGCCGACAGCATCGGCCAGGTGTTGGCAGCCCGGACGTAAGAATCCAGGGTACCCGGAGAAGCAATAGCTAAAGTTTGCATTTCTTTGGTCATTCAAACCCTCACAAATTCAATGGAATTGCCGCACATTTCCCTGCGCAGACGATACAGTAAGTCAACGTCGCGCGAAATCCGAAAGCAATCTGTGCTACTTAGAGTGTGAAAGTTATCCACAAGTTCAATTATAGCAGTGAATATTTTACACACAGATGACAGGAAGGGAAGAGGGGAAAAGGTCCTCTGCATACACTGTCGGTAGCAGAGGACCATTATAACAAAAAAATGTTGCAGGCGTTTACTGCGGCGTAAATCGGCGTAAATGTTGTACCGTGGCCAGCCAGGCAGCCACCCAGCCGATGATCGCCGCAATCAGCAGCAGCAGCAGCGCTTCATCCCAGGAGAAGCCTTCCAGCGAGAAGGTGGTGCCGAAGACGGTCGCCACGCTGGCAACCACCGACTGCAGGCGCAGCACCAGCACTTCCGACAGCAGCAGCGACAGCACTGCGCCGCTGAAGCCCAGCAGCGCCCCGCCATAGAGGAAAGGCCGCAGGATGAAGCCATCCGTCGCGCCAATCAGCTTCTGAACGTTAATGGTGTCACGCCGGGCGAAGATGCTGAGCCGGACGCTGTTGCCGATCACCAGGAACACCGCCACGATCATCAGTACGCCAATCATCGACGCGATCTGTCCCACCAGCCCGGTCAGCGCGGCCAGTCGTGCAAACCAGCTGTCATCCATCCGGACTTCATCGACGCCCTGCACTTTCGTCACGCGGTCGCGCAGGCTTTGCATGGTGTCGGAGTTCTGGAAATTGAGCTTCGGCGTAATGATCGCGACGGCGGGCAGCGGATTCTGCTCCAGCATATCCATCGCGCCGCCAAAGCCTGACCAGTTACGGAACTCGTTCAGCGCCTCTTCGCGCGTCAGGTAGTTGACGTTATCCACCCCTTCCACCTGCTTGAGCTGCGCCACTACATTCTCGGCCGCGCTGTCATCCAGGGTCTTGGAGAGATAGACGGTTAACTGCGGTGCCGGATACCACTGGGTCGCCGCCTGGCTGACGTTTTTCCACACCATGTAGCAGACGCTGGGCAGCGTCAGGGAGATGGCGATCACCATCACCGTCAGCAGCGTAGCCAGCGGCTGACGCCACATATCAGAGAGGGTGCCGCGCAGCGCATAACGCCACTGCTCCTGCCAGCCACCCTTCAGCGCTTTACTCTTCGACGGCTGCTTTGCTTTCGGTGCCGCCGGACGTTTAATGCGTTTATTGACCATCGTGGCCTCCGTGCAGGCGTCCCTGATTCAGCGTCATCATCCGGTAGTTGCGTCGGGCGATCAGGCCGCTGTCATGCGTTGCCATCAGGACGGTGACGCCGACGCGGTTGCACTCTTCGAACAGGCGCAGGATATCTTCTGACAGCGCGTCGTCGAGGTTACCGGTCGGTTCATCCGCCAGCAGCACCGACGGTTTGTTCACTACCGCACGGGCGATGCCAAAACGCTGCTGTTCACCACCAGAAAGCTGAATCGGATAACTTTTCGCTTTGTCGAGCAGACCCACTTTATCCAGCGCGGCCGACACGCGACGACGGATATCTTCGCCACTGGCGCCCGAGATAATCAGCGGGATCGCCACGTTGTCATAGACCGAGCGATCCATCAGCAGGTGGTGGTCCTGGAAGATCATGCCGATCTGACGACGCAGAAACGGCACTTCACTGTTCCGCAGACGGGAAATGTCATGGCCACTGAACCAGATTTTTCCGGCACTCGGGCGCTCAATGCCACAAATCAGCTTCAGCAGGGTACTCTTACCGGCACCGGAGTGGCCGGTGAGAAACGCCATTTCGCCGGGGCGCAGATGGAAATCTACCCCCTGCAGCGCCTGACGTCCGCCGAGATATGCCTTACTGACCTCTTCAAAGCGAATCATCCTAATTAGTCCTCTCGGGCAAACAGTGCCTCAATAAAATCGTCCGCCTTAAACGGTCGTAAATCTTCAATGCCTTCACCGACACCAATGTAGCGAATCGGAATACCGAACTGATCGGCCACCGAGAAGATCACGCCGCCTTTAGCGGTGCCATCCAGTTTGGTGAGCGCAATACCGGTCAGGCCGACCGCTTCGTTAAACAGCCGGGCCTGGCTGACCGCATTCTGTCCGGTGCTGGCGTCCAGCGTCAGCATCACTTCGTGAGGCGCGGACTCATCCAGCTTTTTCATCACGCGGGTGATTTTTTTCAGCTCTTCCATCAGGTGCGATTTGTTCTGCAGACGCCCGGCGGTGTCGGCAATCAGCACATCCACGCCACGCGATTTCGCCGCCTGAATCGCATCGAAGATCACCGAGGCGGAATCTGCGCCGGTGTGCTGGGCAATCACCGGAATGTTGTTGCGCTGGCCCCACACCTGCAGCTGCTCAACCGCCGCCGCACGGAAGGTATCGCCCGCCGCTAACATCACGGATTTGCCTTCGGCCTGATACTGGCGCGCCAGCTTACCGATGGTAGTGGTTTTCCCCACACCATTGACGCCCACCATCAGGATCACAAACGGTGTTTTGCCTGAAACGTCCAGCGGCGCGTCGACTTTGGCGAGAATCGACGCCATCTCCGCCTTCAGCAGGCCATAGAGCGCTTCCGCGTCGCGCAGCTGCTTGCGGTTTGCCTGCTGGGTCAGATGCGTAATGATGCGGCGCGTGGTATCCACGCCCACATCCGCAATCAGCAGCTGCTCTTCCAGCTCATCAAACAGATCGTCATCAATCTTTTTGCCCCGGAACAGGCTGATAAAACCGGAACCGAGGTTCTGACGGGTTTTCACCAGGCTGCGTTTCAGGCGGGCAAAGAAGCCCTCTTTGGCGGGACGCTCCTGCTCCTGGGCGATAAATGGCGCAGCAGCCAGCGGCAGATCGCTGACGGTATCAGAGGCGCTCTCGTCCGCCGGTTCCTCAGCGATCACCTCCGCGTCGGCCAGCGCCAGCGCGGTCAGCTCTTCCTCGCTCAGCGGCGCGTCGGCCTCGCCGGGCAGGGTTTCCATATCCGCATTGTCCTCTGCCCGTGCGGCAGAATCCTGCTCGCTGTGCGGGGCATCCGCGTCGCTGTGCGGCGTGTCGATAATTTCTGCGTCACCCAGCGCCAGCGCGGTCAGCTCCGCTTCGCTCAGCGGAGCCACGGCGTCATCCGGTGTCGTTTCAACGACGGCGGCATCGCCCAGTGCCAGCGCCGTCAGCTCCTCTTCGCTTAACGGTGCGTCTGAGGAGACGGCATCCTCAACCGGCATGACCACGGCGTCAGCGTCAATAACCGGCGCGTCGTCATGTTCAGGTGCAGCAGATTCAGTAATAGCGTCAGATTCGGTAACGACAGATTCAGCGTCATCCAGCGCCGCCGGTGCCGCTTCAGATGGCGCGGCCGCGGTTACGTCCGCCTCATGCTGCTCGCTGGCTACCGTTTCGGTAATGGCAACCGTCTCTTCCGCCTGTGCTTCTGCCTGACTTAAAGCCGGGGCTTCCTGTTCTGGCTGCTGCTGAGCGGGTTCTGCGACCTGTTGTGTCTGCTCTTCCGCTGCAGGTTGTTTCTCTTCCTCTTTGCCAAATCCCAGCCAGGAAAAAAAGCCACGTTTTTTCTCTTTTGCCATTGTGTGACTACACTCCTCGATGGCTTTGTCCCGGTCGCGCAGGGTTTCCAGGGGTAAATCAATGAAAGTTGGTCATCGCCAGACCGGCGTAAACCGCAGAATAATGCATGACTTCAGCAACTCAGTAGTCTAACACTTTCCAGCCAGCTCACCACAGCACCCTTTTTTAACGTTTCTTCTCACCGATTCGCCCGTTAAACTACGCAACAAATTATGACGAGTTGTGAGCAAGATGAATAAAAACCCCCGCAGTACAGGCGGAACCGGGCAGATCCGCATCATTGGCGGCCAGTGGCGCGGACGTAAATTGCCGGTGCCGGACAGTGCCGGACTGCGCCCCACCACCGACCGGGTGCGAGAGACGCTGTTTAACTGGCTGGCCCCGGTGCTGCCCGAGGCGCGCTGCCTCGACTGCTTTGCCGGAAGCGGCGCATTAGGCCTGGAAGCGCTGTCGCGCTATGCAGGATCGGCGACCCTGCTGGAGCTGGAACGTCCGGTGGCGCAGCAGCTGACAAAAAATCTGCAGACCCTGCGCGCCAGCAACGGCACCGTCATTCAGACCAATACGCTAAACTGGCTGGCGCAGCCGGGCGAACCCTTCGATGTGGTGTTTATCGACCCACCGTTTCGTCAGGGATTGCTGGCCCAGACGCTGCAGTTGCTGGAGCAGAATCACTGGCTGGCCGATCAGGCGCTGATTTATGTCGAGAGCGAAGTGGAAAATGGCGCACCGCCGGTGCCGCCAGCGTGGGATCTTTATCGCGAGAAAATAGCCGGACAGGTGGCTTATCGTTTGTATCAACGTCAACAGGAGACGCAGGATGTTACTTAATTTGGGGCGTCTGTTGATGCTTTGCGTGTGGGGATTTTTACTGGCTAACGTGGTGCATCCCTACCCGAAACCGCTGACTTACTTTATCAACGTGGCGCTGTTCTTCATGATCATGATGCACGGTCTGCAGCTGGTATTGCTGCGCGCCACGCAGACTAAAGATGCGCCGCCTATTGATCGCGTCACCCAGATCAAAGTCTTTCTGTTCGGGGTTTTCGAGCTGGTCGCCTGGCAGAAGAAACATTTCCCGCGCAAAAAATAGTGCCGGGCGGGCGTCACGCCCGCCAGTTACTGCACGGGCGTGAAGCTGATAAAGCGCGTGCCCTGCATCTTTAGTTCGCCCCTCGCCCCTTTATCCAACTGATGGTACTCCGCCTCTTTAATCTGCACCTTAATATCGCTGGCCCCGTTCAGCGGATGAAACAGGGCTTCATACCGCATCTCTTCGCCGGCGATCACTTCCCGCTGCCGTGAACGGCGATTGGGTGCCGGAAATTCCCGTTTGGTTCTGACTTCAGCCTGCAACGCCCGCACCGGAGACGCGTCATTGACCGCGCCTTCACGGCGTTGCTTGATGAACTGACGCGTGGCCAGCACGGCGATAACCGCCAGGACGATAATAAAAATCAGCGGGGGTTTACTCATGGTGAATCTGTGCCTGAGGAGAAGATGAAACAGGGAGCAAAGGATACAACCAGAGTTGCCTGATTGTCACATCTCTGAGGCGTAACCTAAACTGGAAGGGATATTTTGGGATCTTTCATCATTCTGAATAAAAAAGGGAGAAACAATGCTCTGGTCTTTCCTCGCTGTCCTTTTCTCCGGCTGGCTCTATGTCGATGCCACCTATCGCGGCCCGCAGTGGCAACGCTGGCTGTTTAAACCGGTCACCCTGCTGCTGCTGGTGGGTCTGGCCTGGCAGGCACCGGTGCTGCAGACCACGGACTACCTGATTCTGGCGGGGCTGATCGCAACCCTGATCGGTGATGCGTTAACGCTGCTGCCGCGTCAGCAGATGCTCTATGCCGTAGGGGCCTTTTTCCTGTCGCATCTGCTCTATACGCTCTGCTTCGCCGCCAGCATGACTATGACCTTCTTCTGGCCGATCCCGCTGACGCTGCTGATTATCGGTGTAGCCCTGATAGGCATGCTGTGGAGCCGACTGGAAGATCTGCGCTGGCCCGTCTGCACCTTCATCGGCATGACCCTGGTCATGACCTGGATCGCCACCGAGCAGTACTTCTTCCGTCCGACGGATTACAGCTTCTCCATCATGGTGGGTTCAGCGCTGCTGCTGCTGGCAAACATCATCTGGTTTGTCTCTCACTACCGTCGTCGCTTCACCGCCGACAGCGCCATCGTCGCCGCCTGCTATTTTGCCGGTCACTTTATGATCGTGCGCTCCTTGTGGGTGGTGTGATAAAAGCGGCTTGACTCTGGAGTCCACTCCAGAGTGTAGGATAAGGGATGAGCTGCATGGCTCATCCCGCTCTTCTTACGCTCCGGAGGTCATATGCACCAACATCACGCCTGTGGCTGTGGCAAACCCCGTGCCAGTCACGCTGCAGCAAAACCGCTGTGCCAGGTTCGCCAGGCCCGCCCCCTCTCCCTTTCTGTTCATGCTGCGACACCCGTAACGGCTGATACGGCAGGCTGCTGCTGTGAAAGCAACAGCAGCCCCGGCACAGAGGCCGACGTCGCAGAGGAAAGCGACCGGCGAGACGCCGGTTACCCCTTTAGCTGGCAGGTCCGCGGGATGGATTGCCCCGGCTGCGCCCGCACCATTGAGACGGCCGTGCGCCAGATAAGCGGCGTCACCGACGCCCGCGTCCTGTTCAGCAGTGAGAAACTCGTCGTCAGCGCCAGCCAGGATGTCCGGAACGCCGTCGAACAGGCGGTCAGAAAGGTCGGATTTGAGCTGACGGCCTCATCAGCCTCCTCAGTCACTCCCGCCGCCCGTCCGGGCTGGCAGCAAAACCGGATGCTGCTTTTACTGGCGTTGCTGGTGCTGCTCAGCAGCGTTCTCGGCCAGTTCGCGCTGGCCTGGGGCGATCGGCTGTTTGTGCTGACCACGCTCATCGGGCTGGCGCCGGTGGCACGCGGCGCCTGGCAGCGCCTGCGCAGCGGATCGCCGTTTACCATCGAAACATTAATGACGCTGGCCTCGGCGGGCGCCCTGATTATTGGTGCCCACGCCGAAGCGGCGATGGTGCTGCTGCTGTTTCAGCTGGGTGAACAGCTGGAAGGCTATGCCGCCGCCAGAGCGCGCAGTGGGGTTACCCGCCTGATGGCGTTACGGCCTGAATCCGCGATCCGCCTGCAACAGGGTCAGCGCACGGAAGTTCCCCTCACGGCGCTGCGCCCCGGCGATCGGATTGAAGTGGCGGCGGGCAGCCGACTGCCGGTCGACGGCCGGTTAATCAGCCCGCTCGCCAGCTTCGATGAGAGCGCACTGACTGGTGAGTCACTGCCGGTCACGCGAGCCAGCGGCGAAACGATTCCCGCCGGTGCCACCAGCGTGGATCGCCAGGTGGAGCTGGAAGTGGTGTCGGAACCGGGGGAAAGCGCTATTGACCGTATCCTGCAGCTGATTGAAGAGGCGGAGACACACCGTGCCCCGGTCGAGCGCTTTATCGACCAGTTCAGTCGTCTCTACACGCCGCTGGTAATGCTGCTGTCGCTGCTGGTGATGGTGGTGCCGCCCCTGCTCGGCGCAGGCGACTGGCAGCCGTGGATCTACAAGGGCCTGACCCTGCTGCTGATCGGCTGTCCCTGTGCGCTGGTGATCTCCACCCCCGCGGCCATTACCTCCGGGCTGGCGGCGGCGGCACGGCAGGGTGCACTGATCAAAGGCGGCGCGGCGCTGGAGCGGCTGAGTTCGCTGCGCAAAGTCGCGTTTGATAAAACCGGCACCCTGACGCCGGGCAAACCGCAGCTGACACAGATCCTGCGGTTTGGCGCGGCCAGTGAAGCGGAGATGCTGGCGCTGAGCGCCGCAGCCGAACAGGGGGCGACCCATCCGCTGGCCAGCGCCATTGTGGCGGCCGCCCAGGCGCGTCATCTGCCGATGCCGGATGCACGGGATCAGCAGGTTCTGGCCGGACGCGGCATCCGGGCCCGGGTAGCAGAGCAGCAGATTGAACTGCTGACGCCCGCTCATGCGCCAGGGCTGACCGCACAGCAGCGCAGGCAGATTGCGCAGCAGGAGGAGCAAGGTAACACCCTGGTGGTGCTGATGCGCGACGGTGAGGCGCTGGGTGCGCTGGCATTGCGCGATCGGCTGCGCAGCGATGCAGTGGCGGCCATTCAGGCGCTGAACCGGCTCGGCATTGAGAGCCTGATGCTGACCGGCGATAACCCGCGTGCCGCCGCGACGCTCGCCCGCGAGCTGGCGATCGATTATCGCGCCAGCCTGCTGCCCGCCGATAAAGTGGCCGCTATCCGTGAGCTGAGTCAGCAGCAGCCGCTGGCGATGGTCGGGGATGGCATCAATGATGCACCGGCAATGAAAGCAGCAACCCTGGGCATTGCCATGGGCAGCGGCACCGATGTGGCACTGGAGGCGGCCGATGCGGCGCTGACGCGGAATCAGCTCACGCAGCTGGCCCCGATGATTGCGCTGGCGCGCCGGACACGCCGCATTATCCGTCAGAATATCGGCATTGCGCTGGGGCTGAAGGCGATTTTTCTGGTCACGACCCTGCTGGGGCTGACCGGACTCTGGCTGGCGGTGCTGGCGGATTCCGGTGCGACCGCGCTGGTGACGGCCAACGCGCTGCGCCTGCTGCGCCACCGCGACTGAGCGCGCGGCGCCAGCCAGGGGCGGGGGATAACAGCGGCCGGTGCGGCTGGGGTTATCCCGCCATCCCTTTGCGGATCAGAAACTGATAGGGCAGCGTCTCCGTCTGCTGCGCCAGCAGACCATGTTCCATAAAGCGGCAAAAGCCGGGAATATCGCGGGTTGTGGCGGGATCGTCGGCGATGATCAGCAAGGTCTCACCCTCCTGCAGGCCACGTACGGTTTTGCGCACCATCATCACCGGCTCCGGGCAACGCAGGCCGCGGGCATCCAGCTGATGGTCGGCAGAGGAAAAAAGATCGCTCATATTCAACTCGCTTCAGGTCAGGGGCGCTCATTCTAGCGCGTGCTGACCGTGACGCAAGGCGATAACGATTGCGCTAAAATTAACCATTGCATAAAAAGCACAACGCGGTAATATGCCGCCGCTTTTTGCTCATAAAACTGCCTGGCACCGCCCGAACGGTGTCCCGCAATGGGTTCCCTCACCCCAACATTAAAAAGGTTGACTATGCTCGCATTTTCTTCGCGTCAGCGCATGTATGCGCTTTTCTGGTTGTCGCTGTTTCACCTGCTGGTGATCACATCGAGCAACTATCTGGTTCAGCTGCCTGTTTCTGTCTTTGGCTTCCACACCACGTGGGGCGCGTTCAGCTTCCCGTTTATCTTCCTGGCGACCGATCTCACCGTGCGTATTTTTGGCGCACCGCTGGCCCGTCGTATTATCCTGGCGGTGATGATCCCGGCGCTGTTTATCTCTTACGGCGTTTCGTCGCTGTTTTATCAGGGAGAGTGGCAGGGCTGGCAGGCACTGAAAGAGATGAACCTGTTCGTGGCCCGCATCGCCTGCGCCAGCTTTATGGCCTACGCGCTGGGCCAGATCCTCGACGTTCACGTCTTCAACCGGCTGCGCCGCCTGCCGCAGTGGTGGGTCGCACCGGGCTGTGCCATGTTCCTGGGGAATATCAGCGATACGCTGGCCTTCTTCTTTATCGCCTTCTATAAAAGTCCCGATGCGTTTATGGCGCAGCACTGGGTGGAGATTGCGCTGGTGGATTACAGCTTCAAGGTGCTGATCTGCATGGTCTTCTTCCTGCCCGCTTACGGTGTGCTGCTTAACGCCGCGCTGAAACGTCTGGCTGAACGCCAGACTGCCCGCCAGGTAAATTTCGGCTAATCCGCCATACATTTTTCCGCCATTACCCGCTAAGATCTTCTGACAATCATCAGGTTGCGTTTGCAGCCTGATTCCTGTTGTACTGATGCCTGACCGGAAATTTAAAAAGGGATTCTGATGCGTAACCTGGTGAAATATGTAGGAATGGGCTTACTGGTTCTGGGCTTAGCAGCCTGCGATCAGAAGAAAGATGACGCGGCGAATGACAACGGCGTCAGCGCCAGTCAGTCGGCGCAAACCGTGACGCTGATGGATGGCAAACTGAGCTTCTCACTGCCGCCAGGCATGTCAGACAAAAGCGGCAAACTGGGTTCGCAGATGACCAATATGCATGTCTATGCGGATGAAACCGGAGCCCGCGCCATCATCGTGATTGCCGGTGAGCCGACCAGCGAAGCGCTGGATGTGCTGTCGCAGCGTATGGAGCAGCAGCAGCGTAACCGCGACCCGCAGCTGCAGGTGGTGTCGAACAAAGCGGTAACGCTGAAAGATCAGCCTGCTCAGCAGCTGGATACGGTGATCTCTGCCAACAACCAGACCTCCTGGTCTTCGGTGGTGCTGGCGAAGGTCGACGGCAAGCTGGTGACGCTGCAGATTACGCTGCCAGGCGATAATCAGCAGCAGGCGCAGAGCGATGCTGACAACATCGTGAAGAGCATCTCGCTGAAATAAGCCGATCGCTGGCCTCTCTGCATTGCAGGGAGGCCAGCATTCTCAGGGCTGTTTATAACCCCGCATTCTCACGAATATATTTTCGCGCTTTGACCGCATATTCAAACGGATTGGCCAGTGCCGGGTCCTGCTCCGCTTCCACGACCATCCAGCCCTGATAGCCATACTCATCCAGAATTTTAAACACCGGCTTAAAGTCGATTACGCCATCACCCGGAACGGTGAAGGTGCCCTTTTTCACCCCCTCCAGGAAGGAGAGATGATTCTCGCGAACCGCCGCGACCACCTCATCACGTACATCCTTGAGATGAACATGGAAGATGCGCGGCAGATAGTTCTCCAGCACCGCCAGCATCTGCTGCTGTGACCCCTCGGAGTAGTAGATGTGGCCGGTGTCATAGAGCAATCCGACCCGATCGTCAGTCATGGCCATAAAGCGGTCAATCTCTTCGGTGGTCTGAATGCCGGTGCCCATATGGTGATGCAGCGTGACGCGCATCCCCTTCTCTGCTGCGAGGCGTGCCAGTTCGTTGTAGCCGTCGGCCGTTAACTGCCACTCCTCATCACTGAAAATGGGTTTCTGCTCAAACACCGCCAGCGGGGTGCCCTGAATACTTTTACTCTGCTCAGAACAGCCAATCACCCGCGCCCCCATTGCATGGAGAAAGTTCATGTGATTGATGAACTCATCGATGGTTTTTGCTTTATCGCCGTTGGCGAAGAAGGTACTGAACCAGGCGTTGCAGATTTCGATGCCGCGGATATCGAGCATCGGTTTCAGGATCGCCGGATCGCGCGGGTATTTGCTGCCCACTTCGCTGCCGGTAAAGCCCGCCAGCGCCATCTCACTGACGGTCTGCTGAAAGGTGTTTTCATGGCCGAGATCCGGCATGTCATCGTTGGTCCAGCCAATCGGCGCGATCGCCAGTTTTACATTTTCTTTGTTCATCATCTTATTCCCGGACGGAGCGCGGCGAGGCCGCATACAGGGCTGAATCAGCGATAGAAATCAGGACGTGGCGGCATCTCTACCGGCTCAATCGCCCCGCTGTTCTGCGCTTTAATGCAGGCATCGGCGGCCACCGAGGCGGCAAAACCATCCCAGGCCGAAGGACCGGTCAGCTGGCCCGCTCTGATGTCATTAATAAACGCCTGCAGCTCCACGTCATACGCCTCGATAAAACGATCTTTCCAGTCGACCAGGATCGTGTTCGACAGGCGCGCCTCTTTGCGCAGCTGCACAGAGGAGGGTTCGGGCAGACGCGCAATGCCCTCCTCCCCCACCACTTCACACTGGATGTCATAGCCGTAGGCGCAGTTCACAAAAATCTCGACGTCGATGCGCACCCCTTTCCGGGTTTCGAACAGAACAATCTGTGGATCTTTCAGCTGCCCATGCGTCTTCGATGTGACGCGCGGAAAGACCACCTGCACCGTTTTGTAGTCATCATTTGTCAGCCAGCGCAGCACATCCAGCTCATGGATCAGGGTGTTGGTGATCGCCATCGGCGTGGTGTAGTTCTCCGGCACCGTCGGGTTGCGGTGCGCGCAGTGCAGCATCAGCGGCTCACCAATATCGCCATCGGTGATCACTTTTTTCAGCGCGCGGTAGCCTGCATCGTAAGGCCGCATAAAGCCGACCTGCACCAGCCGTTTTCCCGCCTTCATCTCCGCCTCCACCACCCGGCGGCAGCCTTCGGCACTCATCGCCAGCGGCTTCTCGCAGAACACCGGCTTTCCGGCGGCAATCGCCGCCAGGGTGAACTCTTCATGGGTGGGGTCCCATGAGGTGACCAGCACCGCCTCGACATCCGGTGACTGAATCACGTCGTGACCGTTCTGGAAAACCTCCGCTTCAATGTTCAGGCGCTGCAGGGCGGCACGCGCACCCTCGACATTAATGTCAGAGACCGCCACCACCTGTGCCCCCTGCAGCACGTGGCTGCAGCGACGAATATGTTCCTGACCGATTGCACCTGTACCGATGACGCCAAGTTTCAAAGTCATAATTACACCTGTGTAGGGTTCGTACGGAGAAGAGGAAAACGGGCCGCGATACGGCCCTGAAATTAATATTTTCGCGCCTGGCCGAGATGCGTATTGAGCTTGTCCGCTACCGCCTGGGCGCGTTCGGTCTGCGAAGCCTGCGCCACCCCGACATGCCACCAACTGAAATATTTGTGGATCATGGTTTTTGGCAGCACTTTGATGTCGATAAGGGTAGAAATCGTCTGGGTGCGGGCATCTTCCAGCGCCGCCCTGAGCTCTTCAAGCGTGGTAACCCGGTAGGTTTTACAGCCATAGCCTGCGGCAATCGCAGCGAAATCGACCGGGATAAAGCCGCCATCGAGCCTGCCCCCTTCCGGATTGCGGAAGCGGAACTCGGTGGTGAAGCTGTCCATGCCATGTTCCATCTGCAGGTTATTGATGCAGCCGTTGGTCATGTTATCCAGCAGCACCACGTTGATCTTCGCCCCCTCCTGAATGGAGGTAACCAGTTCGGAGTGCAGCATCATGAAGGAGCCATCCCCGACCAGCGCATAGACCTCACGCTGCGGCTGAGCGAGCTTCACGCCCAGCGCGGCATTGACCTCATAGCCCATGCAGGAGTAGCCATATTCGACGTGGTAGGCGTTGTAATCTTTGGTGCGCCAGACGCGCTGCAGGTCACCCGGCAGGCTGCCCGCCGCCGCCACCACCACCGCCTCTTTGGGCAGCTGTTCATTCAGGGTGCCAAGCACGCTGCTCTGCGTCAGCCAGGAGTGGGTCAGCTGGTTAAACTCAGCAAACACCGCGTCGCGGTCGAGATGATCCGCAATCTCCGGCACAAAGTCGCCATCATGCCAGGCCACCTGATAGACGCGCTGCGTCTCTTTCAGAAGCTGGCTCTGCGCCTCTTCAATCTGGCTGCCCCAGTCGTTACTGTAGTGCTGTGATGCCAGCCCGGCGGTGAGCGCCGTCAGCCCCTCACGGGCATCGGCCAGCAGCTGCACGCCATCCAGCTTGTAGCTGTCGAAGTTGCTGACGTTGATGTTCAGGAAGCTGACATCAGGATGGCGGAAAATCCATTTCGAGGCGGTAGTGAAGTCGGTATAGCGGGTGCCGATGCCGATCACTAGATCGGCCTCTTTCGCCAGCAGGTTAGCGGCCAGCGAGCCGGTTTCACCGACGCCGCCGACATTCAGCGGATGGTCAGAAACCAGCGTGCCCTTGCCCGCCTGGGTTTCCGCAAAGGGGATCTGATAGCGCTCGGCAAACTGGCGCAGCGCCTCACCCGCCTCAGAATATTTCACCCCGCCGCCGCAGATAATGAGCGGTTTACGCTTGCGGGAAATCAGGGTCAGCGCATCCGCCAGCTGCGCGGCGACGGGCAGGCGGCGATCGAGCCGGTGCACCCGTTTCTGGAAGAAGTAGTCGGGGTAATCCCAGGCTTCGCCCTGCACATCCTGCGGCAGCGACAGGGTAACCGCACCGGTTTCAGCGGGATCGGTCAGCACCCGCATGGCGTTGATACAGGCGGACATCAGCTGCTCCGGGCGGCTGACGCGGTCCCAGTATTTGCTGACCGCGCGGAACGCATCGTTGGTGCTGATGCTGAGGTCGTAGCTCTGTTCAATCTGTTGCAGCACCGGATCGGGCTGGCGCGTGGCGAAGACGTCGCCGGGCAGCAGCAGCAGAGGAATGCGGTTGGCCGTCGCGGTGCCCGCGGCGGTGATCATGTTGGCTGCACCCGGTCCCACTGACGAACTGCAGGCAATAATCTGCCGGCGCAGCGACTGACGGGCAAAGCCCGTAGCGGCATGGGCCATCCCCTGCTCATTACGCCCCTGCCAGACCACCAGATCGCCACTATCCTGTTCCAGCGCCTGGCCCAGCCCCAGCACGTTGCCATGACCGAAGATGGCGAAGATGCCTTTGACGAATTTCGTCTCAGTGCCATCAACATCAATGAACTGGTTATCCAGAAATTTAACCAGCGCCTGTGCCGTGGTCAGTCTGATTGTGCCCATATGCTTTTCCTTTACATGCTGGCGGACCCCGACTCCCGTAACACCGCGCCAGGCGCTGTCATCGGCGGAAAAGGCGACCGGAATAACTGAAACGTGAGGCGATTATAAACAAATATATTTTTCATAAAACACGCCTACAGAAGAAACATTTCATTTTGCGAGTGAGATCAAATTTAGCCGCTGCGTCAGCCCTGGCGGGCTGTCGCGAGGGTGAAAAGCGGAACGTTTAGCCATGAGCCGGGTACGATAAAAAAATTCATTCCGTTGCCACCGCCTGGCTGAACGGCACGCCAGCAGGTGCGTTCGCCTTCACGCCCCTGCTGCAGCGGGCATCATCCTCTCAGCACGCAGGCGGAGAGAGGAGATTCAGGATTTTTACCTGGTTCACAAATTTGCGATGGATATTTCATTTCACATTGAATGTGGAATTTTTATTCCTCATACTGCCCTCATCGCCAGTCAGGCTCTTACAGACCCGAACGCAGCGCGCATCTGACGTCGCGCGTTTTGCCCGCCGGCTCTGCCAGTCACAGAAGGAAACCACAGGTATGAATGCACAACAGAAGCCGCTTGATGTGATTTGTATCGGGCGTATTGCCGTTGATTTTTATGGTCAGCAGATTGGAGCACGGCTGGAAGATGTCACCTCCTTTGCGAAGTATCTGGGCGGATCGTCAGGCAACGTCGCCTATGGCACCGCGATTCAGGGGCTGAAATCGGCCATGCTGGCGCGGGTCGGGGATGAGCACAATGGCCGCTTTCTGCGTGAAGAACTGCAGCGCGTCGGCTGTAACACGGATGCGCTGATTACCGATCCGCGGCGCCTGACCGCGCTGGTGATCCTCGGCATCAAAGATGAAGAGACTTTTCCGCTGATTTTCTACCGCGATAACTGCGCGGATATGGGCCTGGTGCCGGATGACGTGGATGAGGCTTTCATTACCTCAGCCCGCGCCGTGGCGGTGACCGGTACCCACCTCTCCCACCCGCAGACCCGTGAAGCGGTGCTGAAAGCGCTGCAGATTGCCCGCCAGAACGGCCTTCGCACCGCGCTGGATATCGATTACCGCCCGGTATTGTGGGGGCTGACCTCGCCGGGTGACGGTGAAACGCGTTTCATTGAATCCTCCCAGGTGACGCAGCAGTTGCAGGAAGTGGTGCACTATTTCGATCTGATCGTGGGCACCGAAGAGGAGTTTCACATCGCCGGTGGCAGCACGGAGACCCTGACCGCGCTGAAAAATGTGCGTCAGGCGAGTCAGGCGACGCTGGTCTGCAAACGCGGTCCGCTGGGTTGCGTGGTGTTTGAGGGAGCGATCCCGGATAGCTGGGAAGAGACCCGCCTGCACACCGGCGTGCGCGTCGACGTGCTCAACGTGCTGGGTGCAGGTGACGCCTTTATGTCGGGACTGCTGCGCGGCTGGCTGAATGATGAAGGCTGGGAGCAGGCGTGCCGTTACGCCAATGCCTGTGGGGCGCTGGTAGTCTCACGCCACGGTTGTGCACCCGCCATGCCGACTAAAGCCGAACTGGATGATTTCCTGAGCCGCGACGATGCAGTGAAGCGCCCCGATCTCGACAGCCGTCTGAAGCATCTGCACCGGGTCACCACCCGCAAACAGCAGTGGCCGGAGCTGAATGTTTTTGCCTTTGACCACCGCAAGCAGCTGGCGGAGATGGCACAGGAGGCGGGCGTGGAGGCCAGCCGGATCCCGCCGCTGAAGCTGCTGCTGCTGAAAGCCGCTCAGCAGGCTGCCGAAGAGGCGGGGTTAGAGAATAAAAGCGGGATTCTGGCGGATACCACCTACGGGCAGAAAGCGCTGAATGCGATTACCGGTAAGCAGTGGTGGATTGGCCGTCCGATTGAGCAGCCCGGCTCACGTCCGCTGCGGCTGGAGCATGGCAATATCGGTTCGCAGCTGATCGACTGGCCCGCCGAGCATGTGGTGAAGTGTCTGGTGTTCTACCATCCTCACGACAGCGCAGAACTGCGCAAAGAGCAGGATGATCTGATACTCGACGTCTGGCAGGGCTGTAACAAAAGCGGCCATGAGCTGCTGCTGGAAGTGATCCTGCCTGAGAGCAATCCGGACAGGAATGAAGCCTATTACGTGGACATTCTGCGCCATTTTTACACTCTGGGCATCCAGCCTGACTGGTGGAAACTGCCGCCGCTGTCCGCAGCGTGCTGGGAGGCGATCGGCACCCTGATTGAGCAGCAGGACCCGTACTGTCGCGGCATTCTGTTACTGGGTCTGGATGCGCCCGAAGATACGCTGAAAGCGGGCTTTGCCGCGGCGGCCAGTGCACCCTGGGTAAAAGGCTTTGCGGTGGGCCGGACTATTTTTGGTCAGCCGTCACGCGAGTGGCTGCAGGGGGAACTGGACGATCAGGCGCTGATTGCGCGCGTCAAAGGAAACTATCTGCGGCTGATTGAATACTGGCGCGCGGCGCGCGCCTGATGCTGTTCTGCTAAAAGCCGCTTTGAGAAAGTGCAGGCGCCGGGAACACGGTCAGATCGGAAAGACGCGACACCCGCCATCCATGGCATGCTCGGCCCGCGTCATCCCTGACGCGGGACGCTTTCCTCTTCTGACCGTGTTCCCTGCTCATCTGGCTGATGCGTTGTTGCCAGATAGATCCTGACCGCGGTTTCTCACCCGCCACAGATATTTAACGCCGGTTTTCACCCGCTTATCGCCTGTGAAGAGGCGCATACCGGGCTCTCAAGCCAATCTGTGAACCATTTCATAAAGCCATGAAATAAACCGCGCGATTGACACAAACAAATGAAATTTTCCATCCATCTGATACTATAGCGCTCATTATACAGCCATTATTCTAATTATTCGGGCAGAAGTGATGAACAATAATCCCACCCAACTTTCTCTGTTGCAGGACGATATTCGTCGCCGCTACGAAACGCTGAGCAAACGTCTTAAACAGGTTGCGCGCTACATTCTTGATAACAGTAACAGTATTGCGTTTGATACCGTCGCCTCGATTGCCCAGCAGGCCGATGTGCCCCCCTCTACCCTGATTCGCTTTGCTAATGCTTTTGGCTTCAGCGGTTTCAACGAAATGAAACAGGTTTTTCGTCAGCACCTGATGGAAGAGACGGTCAACTACACCGAGCGTGCGCGTCTGTTCCGTCAGACATCCACCGATGACAACGCCAGCGCCCCTGAGAGTCCGTCAGAGATCCTCAACGTCTTTACGATGGTAAACAGCCAGGCGCTGCAGCAGCTGGCGATGCAGGTGAATCCTGAACAGCTGAACAAGGCGGTAAAACTGCTGAGCGAGGCAGAGAATATCTATGTGATTGGCCTGCGCCGCTCCTTCAGCGTCGCCTCCTATCTGGTCTACGCGCTGCGTCATCTGGAGCGGCGCGCGTTTTTGATTGATGGCCTGGGCGGGATGTTTACCGAGCAGCTCAGCCTCGTTAACCCTAAAGATGTGGTGATTGCCATCAGCTATTCACCCTATGCGCGTGAAGCGGTCGAAGTGGTGGAGATGGGCGCCCGACGCGGCGCACATCAGATTGCGATTACCGACAGCCAGGTCAGTCCGCTGGCCGCCTTCAGCGACGTCTGCTTTGTGGTGCGTGAAGCCCAGGTGGATGGCTTCCGTTCGCAGGTTGCCTCTCTCTGCCTGGCGCAGACGCTGGCGGTGTCGCTGGCGCTCAACAACGCCGGTACCAGCTGATTTCAGGGCGCAAAAAAGGGCAGCGTGACCCGCTGTCCTTATAGCTGAGAGACTGCTTTTCTGACGCCGCCGTGGGCTAGGTGTTACGCGGATAATTCTCGCTGTTCACCCACGCGTGATCTTTCTCCCAGGTAAACTTCCACAGCCGCACAGGCCCCGCCATCACGTTCAGATAGTAGTTGTTGTATCCCGCCAGCGTCGCAACCGGATTATAGCCGCGCGGCACCATCACCACATCGCGATTGTAAGGTGCCATACAGGCATCCAGCGAGCGATCGTCGGTATAAACGCGCTGCATGGCGAAACCGGGTTCCGGATCGAAACGGTGATAGTAGGTCTCTTCCAGAAGGGTTTCGTTTTCACTCTCTTCATCATGCTTGTGGCTGGGGTAAGAGCTGGTGTCGCCCTCATTGGTATAAACCTCGACCACCAGCAGGCTGTCAGCCGGTTTGTCATCGGGCAGAATATTGTGCACCAGACGCTGATTGCGCCCTTTGCCGCGATGCTCAACGCCCACGTCCGCGGGCGTAATCAGTCGTGCAGGCAGATGCCCGTGACCGGGCGCGCTGCAGACCGCTAGCTCCAGATCGCTGTCCGCGTAAACCACCACCTCATCATCGTGCGGCACATAAACGGAGTAAGGCGGCACGCGCTCAAAGGGCGACATGCGCTGACCAATCCCGGGAAACGCCGCGTGACGGGTTTTCACCGAGGCGAGTCCGGCCACCAGCACCATACAGAGCTCTTTATCCCCGCTGGTAAGCTGCAGGGTTTCCCCTTTTTTCAGCAGATAAGCATCAAACCCGACATAGCGCCAGCCGGCGCGTTCAGGCGTCACATGCTGAATACGACCCTGCGCATCAGGGGTCTGGGCTTTCGACAGTAAAGACATCCTGATCCTCCTCTCTGTCACGGTTATCGCTGCAGTTGCCGCGCGGGCGTGACGTGTAGCCCGCCTGCGAACAGAAAGACCGGCAGAGTGATCTGCCGGTCGCGCATCCTGCCAGCGTGGAAATAAATCAGCCTAAGGTCGGCATACTGAATTCAGACACGGTCTGCTGACCGGATGGCCAGCGCACGGTGGCGGTTTTCATGCGGGTGTAGAAGCGCACGCCATCCGGCCCGTGCACGTTGAGTGCGCCAAACACCGAGCGCTTCCAGCCGCCAAAGCTGTGGAATGCCATCGGCACCGGAACCGGCACGTTGACGCCCACCATGCCCGCTTCAACGTTCTGCACAAAGTCACGCGCGGTGTGACCGTTGCTGGTAAAAATGGCGCTGCCGTTGCCAAACTCATGGCTGTTAACCAGCTGCAGCGCACTGTCGTAATCCGCTGCGCGCATGATGCTCAGCACCGGACCAAAAATCTCTTCACGCCAGATCACCATGTCAGAGGTGACGTTATCAAACAGCGTGCCGCCGACGTAGTATCCCTCAGCATGCCCTTCGACCTGGACATGACGCCCATCGACCACCAGCTTCGCGCCTTCCTGTTCGCCTTTGTCGATGTAGCCCAGCACCTTCTTCTGGTGCGCCGCTGAAACCACCGGCCCCATCTCATTCTCCAGAGCCCCCTGATTCATACCGGGGCCGATGCGCAGTGCCTGCACCAGCGGGGTCAGGCGGGCAATCAGCTTGTCGGCGGTATCATCGCCCACGGCGACCACGACCGGCAGCGCCATGCAGCGTTCACCGGCAGAACCAAAGGCACCGCCCATAATGGCGTTGACGGTAGCATCCAGATCGGCATCCGGCATCACGATGGCATGGTTTTTCGCCGCGCCAAACGCCTGCACCCGTTTGCCATGCGCGCTGGCGGTTTTGTAGATGTGCTCAGCCACGCCGGAGGAACCGACAAAGCTGACGGCGGCGATACGCGGATCTTTGTAGAGCTGCTCCGCGTCTTCATTTGAGCTGTGCACCACGTTGAAGACCCCATCAGGCAGGCCCGCCTCGGTCAGCAGTTCAGCCATCCGCACAGACGCCGAGGGGTCCAGTGCCGGTGGCTTGAGGACAAAGGTGTTGCCGCAGGCCAGTGCGATCGGAAACATCCAGAGCGGCACCATCGCCGGGAAGTTAAACGGCGTAATGCCCGCCACGACGCCGACCGGCTGCATCAGCGAATAGCTGTCAACGCCGCCGCCGACGTTAGGGGAGTATTCGCCTTTCAGCAGGTGCGGGATGCCGCAGGCAAACTCGATCACTTCAATGCCACGCGTCAGTTCACCCAGCGCATCAGACCAGACTTTGCCATGCTCAGACACAATCAGCGCCGCCAGCTCGTCACGATGCTGCTCCATCAGGGCCTTAAAGTTGAACAGGACACGGGCACGGCGCAGGGGCGAGGTTTTCGACCATTCGGCAAAGGCCGCATGCGCGACACCAATCGCCTGAGCCACTTCATCGGCGGTACTCTGCGTCAGTTCACGTACCACTTTGCCGGTTGCCGGGTCGTAAACAGGAATGGTTTCGTTGCTGGCGCTGAACGTAATTTTGCCGCCAATAAAGTTACCTGTGATTGTCATGATGTTGCCTCTTTAGATGGTTAAGTTCCCTGCAGACGAACCATGCGACCTGCCGCGCTGCCTGACCAGGCAAAGCTGAAAGCGTGCTATGAAGCTATTGCATTGGAATAAATTTTTCAAATAAATCTTTTTGGAAGATTTGCTTTTAGCGGCACAGATCGCATTTTCTCCGTCGGCTTGCGCCTGGCGCGCTCCTGACGTCCGGAGAGCGCCCGTTGCCGCGCTCCTCAGCCCGGCAGGCGCGGCTTAGGACCACCACGCCGGGGATCTTTGCAGGATAAACTCCGCGAGGCAGCACCCGGCTGAAACGAAATATGAAATTAATGCGAGGCAGATCCAATAATCTACATTTCATAATTCACTATTAATGAAATAAATGTTTTCTTTAGTCGCAATCTTCTTCTGTTTCGGGGTAATCACATGGCTATCGATCCGACCCGTTTCTGTATCAACCGCAAAATTGCTCCCCGGCTCTCGCTGGAGGCCTTTTTTCAGCTGGTTCATCGCCTGGGGCTGAGCAAGGTTGAGTTGCGCAATGACATGCCGGGTGGCAGCGTGACAGACGATCTGACGCCCGACCAGCTGCGCGCCCTGACCGACAGATATCAGATTGATATCGTCACCATTAATGCGCTCTATCCGTTTAACCGCATCGACGACGGTCTGCTGACCCGTGCAGAGCTGTTGCTGCAGACCGCACAGCAGACGGGTGCGAAGGCGCTGGTGATGTGCCCACTGAATGAGGGGATTACCCTGTCGCCTCAGGAGACGCAGGCGGCGATGCAGCAGCTGGCGCCGCGCTTTGAACACTATGGCATTCAGGGGCTGGTGGAGCCGCTGGGATTCCCGGTCAGCTCACTGCGCTCGGCCGCAGAGGCGCAGCGACTCATCGCCGCCGCGGGCGTACCCTTTAAGCTGGTGCTGGATACCTTCCATCACCATCTCTATGAAAAGGCGGAAGAGGAGTTCCTCACGGGTGTCGACGTGCAACAGATTGGGCTGGTGCACCTGTCTGGCGTGGAAGATCGGCGACCCACCGCTGAGCTGACCGATGAAGAGCGCATTATGCTGAGTGACAGCGATGTGCTGAACAGCGTCGTGCAGGTTAAACGGCTGGAGATGCTGGGCTATAAGGGGATCTACGCCTTTGAGCCCTTCTCCAGCCAGCTCAACAGCTGGACACCGGATGAAACGGAACGGCAGATCCGCCACAGTATCGAACTGCTGCAGGCCTGAAGCCGGTGTTGGCAGGCGCTGAAAACATGGCCCGCCCGGGCGCGTTTTACGGCGTAGTCTCGTCGGCTGCCGGTGACAGCGTCTGACGCCGTTGCAGGCGCAGCGTGCAGACAAAGGCAACGCAGACCAGCAGCGCCGTGAGCAGATACACCTGCGACACGCCTGCATAGTTCATGATAAATCCGGCGATCGGCCCGGTAATGCCCAGCGACAGATCCATAAACGCGGTGTAAGTCGCCAGCGCGCTGCCCTGATTCTGCTGCGGCACCACCTTCACCGCGACGACTCCCAGCGCCGGGAAGACCAGCGAAAAACCGGCGCCGGTCAGAAACGCGCCCGCTTTTGCCATCCAGGGGTCGCCCGCCGCCGCGACCAGAAAGAGTCCGGCAGCTTCCGCCGCCAGGCAGAGGCTGGCAACGCGCAGGCCGCCGTGGCGGTTAATGGCATTCGGAAACAGCAGGCGCGTGCCAACAAAGGCGGCACTGAACAGGGAGAGGGCAAAGGCGGCACCCTCCCAGCCTTTATCCTGATAGAACAGCGTTATAAAGGTGGCGATAACCCCGAACCCCGCCGATCCCATCGCCAGTATCGCGCCAAAGCCGGCAATTTTTCCCAGCACCGCACGAAACGGCAGCGGCCTGGCCCGGCTGGCTTTGACGGCCGGACGCGGCACGGCGCAGACAATGCCCGCCACGCAGATAGCGACAATGACCAGCGACAGCCAGAGCAGACCACCCGCCCGGAAGATCACCACGCCGAGCGGCGCGCCAATCGCCATCGCGCCATAGGTGACGATGCCATTCCAGGAGATGACCCGGCCAATATGCAGCGAACCGACCCGCGCAACGCCCCACAACGAGGTGCCGGTGCCGGTAAAGCTCTGGCCCAGACCCAGAATCACCCGCCCCACACAGAGCAGCGTCAGGCTTGTCATCGGCGAGTCGCTCAGCGCCGCCAGCAGAATGCAGAGACCGCTGATCAGGCAGCCCACCAGCCCGATCACCACGACCTTCTTTGGCCCCCAGAGGTCGGCGTAACGCCCGGCGTGGGGGCGGCTCAGCAGCGTCGCCACATACTGCAGGCTGATCACCACCCCCGCCCAGAAGGCGCTGAATCCCAGCTGGTCATGTACCCATCCCGGCAGCACCGCCAGCGGCAGACCGATAGTGAGATAGCTGGCAAAGTTATAGGCCACAATAGAGAGGATCAGCAGCGTGAGATGGAGGTTGCCGGTTGGGGTGGCCGGTTCCACTGTGGGCTGTTCAGGCATGAGAGATCCCGCTCGTATTAGGCTGAATGATAAGGTTTATCCGTCGACTATACCCGCTTTCACCGCTGACGTATCGGCGCTGCGCCGTCAACCGGCCGCAGCGTGCCGGACAAAGACCCTGCCGCGAAAGTGGAGTGTGGTGGCGCTGATTAAGACGCCCTTCTGCCGCCGCGCTTTACCGTTTCTCTGATAAATCAGATTGTTAATTTTCTTTCAGCTACACTGTCAACAGCCAATTTACGTCACGGGAGAGGGAATGAGCGAGCTGCAACGGGAAAAGATCGGACAAAATATTCTGATCAAACTGGCAATGCTGGTCATTATCCTCGCCGGGGTGCGGGCAGCGTCCGACATTCTGGTCCCGCTGCTGCTGGCGGCTTTCTTTGCCATTGTACTCAACCCGCTGGTGACGATGCTGATGCGGCGTGGCTTCCGCCGCGGGCTGGCGATCGGGCTGGTGATCACGGTGATCTTCTGCGTCATGGTGCTGCTGGGCGCCATCATCGCCAGCTCAATGAGTGAGTTTTCCGATCTCTACCCGCAGCTGCGCGCCACCATGGAGCAGAAAATGACGGTGCTGCAGCATCTGGCCGCAGGCTTTCATCTCAACATCTCAACCGACGTCCTAATCAAACATTTCGACCCCAACACCATGATGAATCTGGCCACGGTGGCGCTGAGCGGCTTTTCCGGCGCGATGACTAACACCGTGCTGCTGGTGCTGACCGTCGTCTTTATGCTGTTTGAGGTCCATCACCTGCCCTACAAAATGCGTAACGCGCTGGTGAATCCCAAGATTCGCATCGCCGGGCTGCACAAAGCGCTGAAAGGGGTGACCCACTATCTGGCGCTGAAAACCCTGGTGAGCCTGATCACCGGCGTGGCGGTCTGGCTGACGCTCTTTCTGCTGGATGTGAAGTTCGCGCTGCTGTGGGGGGTGGTGGCGTTTATCCTCAATTTCATCCCCAACATCGGCCCGATCATTGCCGGTATCCCACCCTTTCTGCAGGCGCTGCTGCTGAACAGCCTGTTTGATGCTGCGATGGTGGCCGCCCTGTTTACGGCCATTCGTATGGTGTTTGGCAATATGCTGGAACCGCGCCTGATGGGCCGGGGTCTGGGCCTGTCGACGCTGGTGGTGTTCCTCTCCCTGGTCTTCTGGGGCTGGCTGCTGGGCCCGGTTGGCATGCTGCTGTCGGTGCCGCTTACCAGCATCACGAAAATCCTGATGGAAACCACGCCCGGCGGCAGCCGTCTGGCCATTCTGCTGGGCACCGGACGACCTAAACGGGTGCGGGGCTTAACCAAGTAAGCGCTGCTGGACGTGCCGCAGATGGTTCTCCATGGCCTGACGGGCGGCCGCCTCATCCCCCGCCACGATCGCGCTGGCAATCTGCTGATGGTCAGCGTTCATCTCCAGCGCAAAGCTGTTATCAGCAAAATGGCGCTCCAGCCGCTCGACATGGGGGCTGTGGCGCTTGTTCCAGAGCTGTTCCAGCAGGTCGCGCAGCACATCATTGCCACTCATCTCGCTGATCAGCAGGTGGAAGCGTTTGTCCTTAGCCAGAAAGGCGGCATCGTTTTCCTGATGCTGCTGCAGCTCAGCGGCCAGCGCCAGCAGGGCCGCCCGCTGTGCAGGCGTACCGTTTCGGGCGGCAAAGCCCGCCAGCATCCCCTCAAAGGCTTCACGGGCCTGCAACAGATCCTGCAGACTGCAGGCCTCACTCTCCTGCGTGTCCCCGGCCTGCGGCAGCGGCTGGGCGACAAACACCCCGGTGCCGGTGCGGATATCGACCCAGCCGGTCATCTCCAGCGCAATCAGCGCTTCACGCACGGATGATCGGCTGACGCCCAGCTGTTTTGCCAGCTCGCGCTCCGGCGGCAGCAGCCCGCCAGCGACAAAGTCACCGCGCGTGATACCGGCCATGATGGCGTTGGCTATCTGACGGTAGAGCCGCTCCGTTTTAATGGCTGCCAGGGTCATGGTCCTCTCCTCCTGTCCTGCTCAATCGGTCCGCTGGCCGATGCAGTTTATGATGCTGCGATCCGGATCACGGCCTTGTTTTGCACACTATCATACTCTTGGTCCAGCGGCCTGACCACTGGGCCACATCACAGTTAAGGAGCAAACATGGAACATACCTGGCGATGGTACGGCCCGAACGATCCGGTTTCACTGGATGATGCGCGTCAGGCAGGCGCGACCGGCATCGTTACCGCACTGCATCACATTCCCAACGGCGAGATCTGGCCGGTTGAGGAGATCAAAGCCCGGCAGGCCCTGCTGGCGGAAAAAGGGGTGGTCTGGTCAGTCGTGGAGAGCATTCCGGTTCATGAAGCGATAAAAACCCAGCGCGGCGACTACCTGCGCTATATCGCCAATTATCAGCAGTCGATCCGCAATCTGGCCGCCTGCGGCATTGATACCGTCTGCTACAACTTCATGCCGGTGCTGGACTGGACGCGGACCGACCTCGCCTGGACGCTGCCCGATGGCGCTAAGGCGCTGCGCTTCGATGCCGACGCGTTCGCCGCGTTTGAACTCTGCCTGTTAAAACGTCCGGGTGCAGAGCAGGACTACAGCGCGGCCGAGCAGCAGGCGGCCAGAGCGCGCTTTGCCGCGATGAGCGAGGAAGAGAAAAACACGCTGGTGCGCAATATCATCGCGGGCCTGCCCGGCGCCGAAGAGGGGTACACGCTGGAGCAGTTTCAGGCGCAGCTGGCGCAGTATGACGGCATCGACAAAGCAAAACTGCGTGAACATATGGCGACCTTCCTGCGCGCCATCGTGCCGGTGGCGGAAGAGGCTGGCGTAAAACTGGCGGTGCACCCGGACGATCCACCGCGTCCTATCCTGGGCCTGCCGCGCATTATCTCCACGCAGGAAGATATGCAGTGGCTGAAGGAAACCGTCGACAGCCTGCACAACGGATTCTGTTTCTGCACCGGCTCCTACGGCGTGCGGGCCGACAATGCGCTGGTTGAGATGGCGGAAACCTATGCCGACCGCATCAACTTTGTCCATCTGCGCGCCACGAAGCGTGAAGAGAATCCCGCCAGTTTCCATGAGGCGGCGCATCTGGCGGGGGATGTCGATATGGTGGGGGTGATCAGGGTCATTCTGGCCGAAGAGCAGCGCCGTCGTCGGGCGGGCAACCTGCGGGCCATTCCTATGCGCCCCGACCACGGCCATCAGATGCTGGATGACCTGCATAAACGCACCAACCCCGGCTATTCCGCCATTGGCCGCCTGAAAGGACTGGCTGAACTGCGTGGGGTGGAAGTGGCGCTGAAGCAGATCTTTTTTACTGACTAATCCTTCATTCACGCGCCCGCCCTGCGACCGTCCCGTGGCGGCGCAGGGCCTTTCGCCCACCGCTGCGCATCGCCCGTTATCCCTCGCGTCCTGCCTGCTGAATTTGTGTCGCTGAATCGCAATAAAGACAAAACAAACGTCACATAAATGACACGCACTGTTCGATAATTGACCTGAGTCCGTCTGATTGATTGCAAAAACGCTAATCTGCTCCGCCCGGAGAGATGTTATTCTGCGCAGCGGATTAGCGCCTCCTGATAACACCAATAATATTCAAAGGATTTTGCGGTGCCGCTACTGAAACGAAAACGCGACTACGCCAGGCTGGTGATTATTATCTCCGGCCTGCTGCCTCTGGTTATTGGCCTGTTTTTTACCGCACTGGATGCGCGCCACACCGTTCATCAGCAGCAGATGAGCGCGGCAGAAACGCTGCTATCCCAGGCGGAGAGAATGAGCGACAGCGCCTGGAATATGATTACCGAGCTGCGCCAGTTTGATCAGGTGCCCTGCAGCCAGATTGAAAACCAGCTGCAGCGCATCGGCTCGCTTAATCCCTATTTTCGCGCTATCGGTAAAATGGAGCAGGGAAAAATTGCCTGTTCATCGGTGTATGGTTCACGTCCTGCCCCGCTGAAAGCGATGATCCTGCGTGATGCCCCCGTCACCGGCAAAGCCTGGTGGAGCCTGTCGATTGCCGGTACCGCCGGTGTGCCGACGCGTCCCGCCGTGATTTTTGTGCGCGACCTGCCCGACGGCGAAAGTTTCTGGGCGGTGATCGATGGACAGTATCTGATCGATTTTATGCGCGCCATCAGCAGCACCCATCGCTACCATTTCAGCATGGATTTCAGTGATGGTGCGCCCATCTCCTATGGCGATCCGCAAATCGCCGCCGACAGCTGGTTCAAACCGTCGATTTATCAGGCATCCTCCCAGCGCTATCCGCTGACGGTCACGCTGATAGCCTCGCCCACGGAGCTGATTTCGGCCTGGCGTCAGGTGATGTTTATCATTATGCCGATGGCGGCAATCTTCTCTATTCTGCTGATGATGATAATGGCGAACTGGCTGCAGCGACGTATTTCCTGGCGCGATGAGATCCGGCGCGCTATCGCCAGCGGCCAGTTCAGGGCGCACTATCAGCCGGTCTATGACAACCGGCTGCAGCGCTGCGTCGGTGTTGAGGCGCTGCTGCGCTGGACAACCCCGGACGGCAACGGCGTGCGGCCGGATATTTTTATCGGTGCCGCAGAAGCGGAAGGCATGATTGTGCCGCTGACCCGCCACCTGCTGGCGTTGGTCGCCGAGGATGTCCGGAGCTGGCAGGTAGAGCCCCATTTCCACCTGGGAATTAACGTGGCGGCAGAGCACCTGCAGCATCCTGACTTTGTCGACGATATGCTGCACTTTGCTGAACAGGTCAGGGATAAGCAGTTCCTGATTACGCTGGAGCTGACCGAGCGCAGCCTGATCAAAGAGGGCGCGGCGGTGGCACGCAAACTGGAACACCTGCGTCACTGCGGCATGAAAGTCGCGATTGACGATTTTGGCACGGGTCACTGTTCGCTGAGCTATTTACAGACCTTCACGCTGGATTATCTCAAGATTGATCGGGGCTTTATCAACACCATCGAGTCGCTTGAGGGCAGAACGCCTGTTCTGGATGCCATTATCCAGCTCAGTCATGAGCTGGAGCTGGAAGTCCTGGGCGAAGGGGTCGAAACCGCCTTGCAGTTCCGTTATCTGCAACAGCGCGGCGTAGTCTTTATTCAGGGCTACTATTACGCGCGTCCGCTGGACAATGCGGGGCTGATTGCCTGGCTGGCCGAACAGGGCGACCAGCCCGTCGAGCCGGACCTGGCCCTTACGACCTGACCGGCTACCGGCGTCTGACGACAGAACGCCGGCTGCCGATCGGCCCGTCGCGGTTCTCCCTTTTGTCAGGGTCATCTCCTTCGCGCTCCCTCCCTCCTCCAGCCCGTCATTTCTCCCGTCCGGAAAGCGTGAGGACCGCCGCTCAAGTGCTGAAAAAAGCGGCGATTGTCACGCAGAGTGATAATTTTTTTGCGGAGATAAATAGCCTTATCAGTGGCAAAAAGAGGCTACATGTAGCCCAAACATGACAGATATCACACAAAAACGGTATACTCTGTCGCTGTTCGCAATAATCACAACAGTAATTATTGTGTTAACGGGCGCTAAAACAGCGCGTATTTACGGCTATGCTTAAATTTCTCAACGTGGCGGTCTGTACGATTCATCCGGCTCGCGCCGTTGAGAACTTTCGTGTTCCATTACAGGGTAATTCTATGAAATTGCGTAGGAAGCGTGTAAAACCAATTGGGATCAATGATGTCACCATCATTGATGATGCCCGTTTACGTAAAGCCATCACGGCGGCCTCTCTGGGTAACGCGATGGAGTGGTTTGACTTCGGCGTTTACGGCTTTGTGGCCTATGCGCTGGGTAAAGTCTTCTTCCCGGATGCGTCGCCAGGCGTTCAGATGATCGCGGCGCTGGGTACCTTCTCTGTGCCCTTCCTGATCCGACCGCTGGGTGGTCTCTTCTTCGGTATGCTGGGCGACAAATATGGTCGTCAGAAAATTCTTTCCATCACCATTATCATCATGTCGGTCAGTACCTTCTGTATCGGCCTGATCCCCTCCTATGCCTCCATCGGCATCTGGGCGCCGATTCTGCTGCTGTTAGCGAAGATGGCACAGGGCTTCTCGGTGGGCGGTGAATATACCGGTGCCTCGATCTTCGTGGCCGAATATTCGCCTGACCGCAAACGCGGCTTCATGGGAAGCTGGCTCGACTTTGGCTCCATTGCCGGCTTCGTACTGGGTGCGGGTCTGGTCGTGCTGATCTCTTCCATTATCGGGGAAGGGAACTTCCTTGAGTGGGGCTGGCGTCTGCCGTTCTTCGTTGCGCTGCCGCTGGGCATCATCGGTCTTTACCTGCGTCATGCGCTGGAAGAGACCCCGGCATTCCAGCAGCACGTGGACAAGCTGGAACAGGGTGACCGCGAAGGTCTGCAGGATGGCCCGAAAGTCTCCTTCAAAGAGATTGCGACCAAACACTGGCGCAGCCTGCTCTCCTGTATCGGTCTGGTCATCGCCACAAACGTCACCTACTACATGTTGCTGACGTACATGCCGAGCTACCTGTCGCATAACCTGCACTACAGCGAAGATCACGGTGTGATGATCATCATCGCCATCATGATCGGGATGCTGTTTGTTCAGCCGATGATCGGCATGATGAGTGACCGTTTTGGCCGCCGCCCGTTTGTTATCATCGGCAGTCTCGCCCTGATGGTCTTCTCGATCCCTGCCTTCATGATGATCAACAGTGGCGTGCTGGGCATGATTTTTGGTGGTCTGCTGCTGATGGCGGTGATCCTGAACTCCTTCACCGGTGTGATGGCTTCGTCACTGCCTGCCATGTTCCCGACCCACATCCGCTACAGTGCGCTGGCCAGTGCCTTTAACATCTCGGTACTGGTTGCCGGTCTGACGCCTACGCTGGCCGCCTGGCTGGTTGAGTCAACCGACAACCTCTACATGCCTGCCTACTATCTGATGGTCGTGGCCGTGATTGGTCTGATTACCGGTCTGTTCATGAAAGAGACCGCGAACAAGCCGCTGAAAGGGGCCACACCGGCCGCGTCAGATATGGAAGAAGCGCGCGAGATTCTGCAGGAGCATCACGATAACATCGAGAATAAAATCGAAGATATCGACGCAGAGATCGCCCGTCTGGAAGCGAAACGTAAAAATCTGGTGCAGCAGCATCCGGATATCAACGAGTAATCGTTCTGCTCTCCCACCGCCCGGCGGGAGAGCATTTTTCCCCCTCCCTACCGCACACAATCCTTCATGCCCTGCGGGCAAAGGGAGTAAGCTGTTGTCACTTTTTTCACCTGCGTAAGAATGAAAATGTCTGATTATTCCCTTATCCAGCGCCCAAGAAGATTGCGCGCCAGCGCGTCAATGCGTGAAATGTTCCAGGAGTCATCCCTGAGCCTGAACGATCTGGCTCTGCCCATTTTTGTTGAAGAAGAGGTCGACGACTACAAACCGATTCAGGCGATGCCTGGCGTGATGCGTATTCCGGAAAAACGTCTCGCTTATGAGATTGAGCGTATCGCCAAAGCCGGTATCCGCTCGGTCATGACCTTTGGTATTTCGCACCACACCGATGCCACCGGCAGCGATGCGTGGAACGAAAACGGTCTGGTGGCCCGCATGTCGCGCATCTGCAAAGAGACCGTGCCGGAGATGATCGTCATGTCTGACACCTGCTTCTGCGAATACACCAGCCACGGCCACTGTGGCGTGTTCTGCGATCACGGTGTCGACAACGATGCCACCCTGGAAAACCTGGGTAAGCAGGCGGTCGTTGCTGCCGCAGCCGGAGCCGATTTTATCGCCCCGTCGGCGGCGATGGATGGGCAGGTTGAGGCGATTCGTCGCGCGCTGGACGCGGCGGGCTTCACTCAGACCGCAATCATGTCCTACTCCACCAAGTTTGCCTCCTCCTTCTACGGCCCGTTCCGTGAAGCCGCGGGCACGGCGCTGAAAGGCGACCGTAAAACGTATCAGATGAACCCGATGAACCGCCGTGAAGCGATTCGTGAATCACTGCTCGACGCGGCTCAGGGCGCAGATTCACTGATGGTGAAACCGGCAGGTGCCTATCTGGATATCCTGCGTGACATCCGTGAGCGCACCGAACTGCCTCTGGCGGCTTATCAGGTGAGTGGCGAATACGCGATGATCAAGTTTGCCGCAGCGGCCGGTGCGATTGACGAGCGTAATGTGGTGCTGGAAAGCCTCGGGGCGATCAAACGTGCCGGTGCAGACCTGATTTTCAGCTATTTCGCTCTTGATCTCGCCGAACAAAAGGTGCTCTGATCCCCTCCTCATAAAGAGCGTGATCGCGATGTCACGCTCTTCTTCTCCGCCAAAAGGCAAACACCAGAACCTGGCTTCGGCTAAACCAACAAAGGTCTCTGTGATGAAAGCACCTGACATTCCTGCCGACGAGGCACAACGTTTATCGCAGCTGCGTGCGCTGAACATCATGAACACCACCGCGGAGGAACGTTTTGATCGTTTAACCCGTCTGGCCCGCCGCCTGTTTGACGTGCCTATCGCGTTAGTCAGCCTGCTGGAAGCTGACCATCAATGGTTTAAATCGGCTCAGGGCTTTGCACCGCCGGGATCGCCGCGCAATATCTCCTTCTGCGGACACGCTATCCTGCAGGATGAGATCATGATTGTTGAAGATGCGCACAAAGATGAGCGTTTTCACGACAACCCGCTCGTCACCGGCGATCCACACATCCGTTTTTATGCCGGCTGTCCGCTGCGTGCACCAGGCGGCGCCAAACTGGGTACGCTCTGCATCATTGGACGCGAACCGCGCCAGTTTGATGAAGAGGATCAGGCGACCATGCGTGACCTGGCCGCGATGGCTGAAGCGGAGCTGGTCGCCTTTCAGACCGCCACCTGCGACGAACTGACGCAGATAACCAATCGCCGCGGCTTTATTACCCTGGGACAGATGGTGCTGAACGAGTGCCGGATGAAGAACCGGCCAGCCTCACTGACGTTTCTCGACCTCGACAAGTTCAAGCAGATCAACGACTCGCTGGGCCATCGCGAAGGCGACCGTGCGCTGATGGACTTTGCCGACGCGATGAAGGTGGTGTTTAAACACTCCGATCTCTTTGCCCGACTGGGCGGCGACGAGTTTGTGGTGCTGCTCAATGGCATGTCGCAGCAGCAGAGCGAAGCGCTGTTACAGCAGTTTGCCTGCTATCTGCGTCAGCAGTCGATCAGCCTGAATCGTCGTTACCACCTGCAGTTCTCTTCCGGCATCGTTGAGTTTGATCCGGCGCAGCCGCAGTCGCTGGAACAGCTGCTGCACGACAGCGATGAGCGGATGTACCAGCGTAAAAAGCAGAAGCGTGTCGCGGTGTAACCTCAGCCGCCGCCGCGGCTGAAGGGTCAGGGACGCGCCAGATCGTCGAGCAGGGTCTGATTAAACTTTGCAGGCTCTTCCATTTGCGGCGCGTGCCCCAGGCCCGGAAACTCAATCAGCCGCGCCCCCGGAATGCGTTTTGCGACCGCTTTACCGAGCACCCTGTAATCACCCAGCCGCGCTTTCACCTCTGGCGGGGCGATATCGCTGCCGATAGCCGTGGTGTCAGACGTGCCGATCATCAGCGTGGTCGGCACCTTCAGATCGCCGAACTCATAAAACACCGGCTGCGTGAAAATCATGTCGTAGATTAAGGCGGAGTTCCACGCCACCTTCTCATGCCCCGGCCCGCTGTTGAGTCCGGCCAGCATATCGACCCATTTGTCATATTCAGGTTTCCAGCGGCCCGCGTAGTAGGTCTGCTGCTCATACTTCTTAATGCCCTCTGCGCTGAGCCTGAGTTCCCGCTGATACCACTGATCGACGGAACGCCACGGCGCCCCTTTCGCTTTCCAGTCTTCCAGCCCTATCGGATTAACCAGCACCAGCTTCTGCGTCTGCTGCGGGTACATCAGCGCATAGCGCGTCGCCAGCATCCCGCCGGTGGAGTGACCCACAATTACCGCCTTCTCCACACCCAGCCGGGCAAGCAGCTGATGCGTATTGTCGGCCAGCTGCTGAAAACTGTACTGATAGCGGGCGGGTTTGGTGGCGCTGCAGAAGCCAATCTGATCGGGCGCGATAACGCGGTATCCCTGCTGACTGAGGGCGCGGATGGTCTCTTCCCAGGTGGCACCACAGAAGTTTTTACCGTGCATCAGCACCACGGTTTTCCCGTTGGCACGCGCGACGGGTTTCACATCCATATAGCCCATGCTGAGCGACTGCTGCTGCGATAAAAAATCAAAATGGTGCAGAGGATAAGGGTAGTGAAAGCCTTCCAGCTGTTCGCCATAGGTTGTGGCGGCACGGGTGGGGAGAGAGGTCAGTAAGGCCAGCGAGGTCAGCAGCACAGCAAGCGGGTTCTTCAGCAGAAATGTCGGGCCCATCCGGGATTCTCCAGGTTAAAGGTGAGTCGTAAGCCTGGCAGGTCGCGGAAAAAACCAACAGATTAATTACATCTCATCTTATTTATTAATAAGCACCGTTTAAATGAACCTCATGAGAGGTTGCGATTCAAATCCTGAAGAATCTTTACGCAAAGAATAAGCACATTAAGATAAATAATTCAGAATGCCCGCACGTTAAACGGGGGGTGCCTATGAACGACAATAAATATAATGAAAGCGTAATTGTCTCCATCACTGAGTGGATTAATCACAATCTCGATCAGCGTTTAAGTATTGATGATATTTCGGAAAAGGCGGGTTATTCCAAATGGTATCTGCAGAAACTCTTTGCCCGCTATCATAATGAAACGCTGGCGCGCTATATCCGCAGAAAAAAGCTTAACGCCTGTATTCATGATTTAAAAAACAGCCGTACGCCCATTATCAGCCTGGCGCTGAAATACCATTTTGAAAGCCAGCAATCCTTTACCCGCTCATTCAAACAGATGATGGGCTGCACGCCGAGCGCCTGCCGCAAGCGTCCGCTGAGTAATGGGAGCAGCGCAGCGCTGGCAGACGCGCAGAATCCCTGTGCCCTGTGCGGCTACGCGCGGCCCGACGCGGACATTCAGCCGCGCTGTGCCGTCACGGTACGCCCTGTTACGCGCCCGGCACGCGGTTATGCGCAGGCCGACACTTTCCGCGATGCCGGTTAATCACTCATCCGGCTGATAATACTGCACACCAATCTGAATCCGCTCACGTCCCTGAGCAACGCGATGACGATTGGTGTCGCGCAGTGAATAGACACAGCCGCAATATTCCTGCTGATAGAAACTTTCGCGCTTGCTGATTTCGATCATGCGCGCCGACCCGCCACCTTTACGCCAGTTAAATTCCCAGTAGAGCAGATCGGGATAAGCGGCCGCTGCACGGACACCGCAGCTGTTAATCTGCTTCATGTCTTTCCAGCGTGAAATCCCCAGACAGCTGGTCATAACGGGAAAGCCGTTTTCATGCGCATAGAGCGCGGTTCGTTCAAAGCGCATATCAAAGCACATGGTGCAGCGTTCACCGCGCTCCGGAGACCACTCCAGACCGCGCGCCCGCTCAAACCAGTTGTCCCGGTCGTAGTCAGCATCAACAAACGGCACGCCAAATTTTTCAGCAAAACGAATATTCTCCTCTTTGCGCAGCTCATACTCTTTGAGCGGATGAATATTCGGGTTGTAGAAATAGATCGTGTAATCAATGCCGGATGCCAGCATCGCTTCCATCACTTCACCCGAACAGGGGGCGCAGCAGGAGTGCAGCAGGACTTTATTGTGACCGCTCGGCAGAGGCAGCGGCTGACGCTGGAAAGGTTCAGACATAAACACCTTCAATCAATAGCAGGAAAGCGGCAGTGTAATGCCGCCGGTGACGAGTTGCAAAATCTGCGCGGCTTTGTGTAATCGTGCCCCAGCCCCTGTTTTGCCTCCGTCGCCACCCCATTGATATCTCATGCTTTATTTTGCGGCTCTGTCTGACTGAGCGGTAACAGTGGTCGGAAGTGTGATCGGCAACACACTGACGTCGACTATGTTTACATAACATTAACAATGTTGACACTGGACTACCGCAAGGAGACTCGCATGGGCGCGGCAAAAAAATCGGGAAGTACGCAGAACCGCTTTACCTGGTTCGTCTGTTTTATGGCTGCGCTGTCCGGCCTGCTGTTTGGCCTGGATATTGGCGTCATCGCCGGTGCCCTGCCGTTTCTGGCGAAGGATTTGCAGATCACCAACCATCAGCAGGAGTGGGTGGTCAGTTCGATGATGTTTGGCGCGGCGCTGGGTGCGCTGGCGGCGGGCTGGATGTCATCAAAGCTGGGACGCAAGAAAAGTATGCTGGCAGGCGCGACGCTGTTTGTGATTGGCTCGCTCTGGTCAGCCTTCTCACCGGATGTGACCTCGCTGGTCTGCGCGCGCGTGATTCTGGGCCTGGCGGTAGGCATCGCCTCCTACACCGCGCCGCTCTATCTGGCCGAGATTGCGCCAGAGCGTATTCGCGGCTCAATGATCTCCATGTATCAGCTGATGCTGACCACCGGCATCGTGGTGGCCTATCTCTCCGACACGGCTTTCAGCTACAGCGGTAACTGGCGCGGCATGCTCGGGGTCATCGCGATTCCGGCGGTGATCCTGTTTATCGGCGTGCTTTTTCTGCCCAACAGCCCGCGCTGGCTGGCGGCACACGGTCGGTTTAATGAGGCGCAGCGGGTTCTGGACCGGCTGCGTAACAGCAGCGAGCAGGCCCGTGAGGAGCTGGAGGAGATCCGGGAAAGCCTGCAGGTGAAGCAGCGCGGCTGGTCACTGTTCCGCTCGAATGGCAATTTCCGCCGCGCGGTGTGGCTCGGCATGCTGTTGCAGGTGATGCAGCAGTTTACCGGCATGAACGTCGTGATGTATTACGCCCCTAAAATCTTCAACATCGCCGGGTTCTCCAGCACCAGTGAGCAGATGTGGGGCACGGTGATTGTCGGGCTGGTCAACATGCTGGCGACGCTGATTGCCATCTTCTTTGTGGATCGCTGGGGCCGCAAACCCATGCTTACCACCAGCTTTCTGGTGATGGCCGTGGGGATGGGGGTGCTGGGCACGCTGCTGCACATCGGCGTTGAGACCGACTTCCGCAAATATTTTGCGGTGGCGATGCTGCTGATGTTTATCGTGGGCTTTGCGATGGCAGCCGGTCCGGTTGTCTGGCTGCTCTGTTCCGAGATCCAGCCGCTGAAAGGGCGTGACTTCGGGATTACCGCCTCCACGACCACCAACTGGGTCGGCAATATGATTGTAGGGGCAACCTTCCTCACCCTGCTCGATCAGCTGGGGAATGCCAACACCTTCTGGTTCTATGGCGCGCTGAATCTGGTGTTTATCGTGCTGACGATGATGCTGGTGCCGGAGACCAAACATGTGACGCTGGAGCACATCGAACGCAATCTGATGAAGGGCAAAGCGCTGCGTGATATCGGGGCGTAACCGCCCCGACGCGGCTTACCACTGCAATGACTGGCCGGCGTAATCGACGTAGTGATGTCCTCTACGACCGCGCCAGTGGGTCAGCTGCCGGACAATACTTTCCGCGCTCTCTTCTGCCGTCAGGGGCGCGCTTTCGCCACCCATGTCGGTTTTTACCCAGCCGGGATGCAGCGTCAGCAGCGTTCCGCCCTGCGCGTCCACCGCAGCGGTCAGGGTGCGGCTTAACATGTTCAGTGCCGCTTTGCTGGCAGCATAAATCGGCATCTGCGCATCCGGGTTTTCATTCAGGCTGCCGAGCTGGGAGGAGGTCAGTGCCAGCACACCGCTCGGCTTCAGCAGTGGCAGTAATATTTCTGCGCTGCGTACCGGCGCGATGGCATTGGTCAGGAAGAGCTGCGCCAGTTCCTGATCGTCACTCTGCGACAGGGTCTGGTGCGACGGCCCGGAAATGCCGGCATTAATCAGAATGGCATCGAACCCCTCACCGGTGAGCTGGCCAGCCAGCTCTTCCACCGCTGACGCCTGGGTCATATCCAGCGCGTGCCAGCGGATTTCGGGCCGGTTGCCCTGCGCCGGGATGCCGCTGCGATGGGTGGCCGTGACCTGCCAGCCCTGCCCGGCGAACGCCTGCGCCACCGCCAGGCCGATACCGCGTGAGGCGCCGATAATCAGTACCTTATTTTGCTGAGCCATATTTACTCCTCGTTAGTGGTCTCATCACAAGCTTAACGGCAAATCGGCGCAGAGCGCGGCCCGCCGTGCTTTTTCGCCGGGCCACCGCACGTCAGGTAACTTTTCGCTGCTGGCAGAGGAGGTTGCCTCTGTCAAAAAAGTATTGCTACGCGTATTGCAATGCGCATCAAGCCGCCATCGGGTAGCGGCTGAGTGTATGTTTTAGTGGGGATTGAATGAAGGCCTGGCACTTATACTGGATCAATCCGGCAAATCCTCCATTCATCTCAACAACTCTTGCGAAAAAACCTCGTTTCGATGATCACTAAATAGCCAACTTCATTTTTTTCTGATAATTTTTTCTTACTTTATTCTGAAGTTAAGGAAAGGCTCGACATAACCTAACTTTATCAACAATCTGATTAATATAAGAAAAAACAAACCCAATCCTTTTACATCCCGGCAACTTCATTACACAAGCTAATGAAGTCCAAACACACGGCTCAGGTCGAACAGAAACAGGGTGAGCAATGGATATTTTCAATAACCTCAATGGTCTATCAGCTAAGATTCAGCAACAGGCAGCAATTATTCAGACAGAAGAAGCTACTAAAAGCGCTTTTGTCATGCCCTTCATCAGCCAGATACTGGGATATGATGTTTTTGATCCCACAGAAGTTATACCTGAGTTCATTTGTGATGTCGGAACAAAAAAAGGTGAGAAGATTGATTACGCCATTTCTAAGGGCGGTGAAATTCAAATCCTGATTGAATGTAAAAAAATTGGCGAGCCTTTGAATGTTAAACATGCTTCGCAGCTGTTCCGTTACTTTCATGTGACTAATGCCCGGATTTCTATCTTAACAAATGGCCAGCTTTATAAATTCTTTACCGATCTCGATGCACCAAACAAAATGGACGAGAAGCCTTTTTTAGAACTGGATTTGTTGGATATTGACGAACACGTAGTGCCAGAACTGGTTAAACTAACTAAAACGGCTTTTGATGTTGATTCGATTGTCAGTGCAGCCGGTGAGCTTAAATTCATCAGCCAGATAAAAAAGATGATTTCCAGTCAATTCAGCGAACCCGATGAGGACTTCGTTAAGCTTTTTGCCTCACGTGTTTATGACGGCATACTCACACAAAAAGTCAGAGAACAATTTTCTGTTCTGACTAAAAAGGCTGCTACACAGTGGCTCAATGATCAGGTGAACGAACGACTCAAGTCGGCAATTAGTGGCGGAACCATGGTATCAACTCAATCCAGTGCCGATATTTCCAAAAGCAGTACTGACGAAAAAAGTGAGGCAGACAGTAGTAACATCGTTACTACTGAAATGGAAATTGAGGGATTTCATATCGTAAAATCGATAATCAGAAAAGTTATTGAACCTCAACGTATCACTTTTCGCGATACCCAAAGCTATTTTGGCATTTTGATTGACGACAATAATCGTAAGCCGATTTGCCGCCTTCATTTCAATCGGAGCCAGCTTTATATCGGGTTGTTTGATGGCGAGAAGAAAGAGACCCGCCATCCGATAACATTGCTAAACGATATCTACAACTTTACCGATCTGTTAAGAGAGACCGCACAGCAATACAGTTAAAGTCAGGAAGCCAGGATGTTTTCCTGGCTTTACTTATCCCTGCGTGTCCCGGCTTTTATCATCCGGACTGTCGCCGTTCTCGTTCCCCTGGCTCTTCTCCACTTCCTGGGGATGGCCCATTGAGAGCGCCGTGGCGCTGGCCGGATCGAACAGTGACAGGCTTTCAATCTGGTCAACCATGATCACCTTACGAAACGACATCGCATCTTTCGGTGTCGAGTCGAGCGTAATGCCATGCTCGGCATACCATTTGCTGTAGTTGTGCTCCACCGCCAGCTTCAGCGTCTTGCTGTCGCGATAGCCGCTCAGCATCGGAATCAGCACAATGTTTTTGGTGCTCTCATATTCGAACGTGGAGGCGTGAACCATGCCGATGTAGATGCGGCGGGACTTCAGCGTGATCCACGCCAGTTCACCCTCTTCCATGCACTGAAACAGCAGTTGCTCCACGCCATTAGAGCGGGAGAGCCGCTGATAGAGATCTTTACGGCCTGAAACGTTCAGCCGTGCGCTGCCCGCCCAGTTAGAGCGGTAAAGACAGAGCAGGATCGCGAAGGCCAGCATAATGACGACCGGAGCCTGGATGCCAAGAAAGCTCCAGTTCATGAACTCCACCTGCCACTTCAGATGGGCGCCCGGTATAACCTGAACAGCATTTGCCAGCGCGGAGATGCCCAGCAGCAGCAGCCAGACAAGGCCGGTGGCAAAGACCCCCTGCAGGACAAAAATACAGCCATACAGCGCGACCAGGAAATAGACGTCCCAGCCTGATGAGCGGCGGATTTTAAAACGGCTGTTGAGATCGCGGCTGGTGTACCAGTAACCACTCACCATCAGGACCATGAATATTGCGGTACCCACCTCAGACTCCCTTTAACGCGTTCACATGGCGGGAAAAATCTTCGTGGACTTCCTCGCTCAGCGTGTTGACCGAGATATTGCCGTTCTCATCAATGATGATGCGTTCACCTTCGGCAATCGAGTCGTTGATATCCTGGCGGGTCATAATCTGCAGAAATTTCTCGGGACTGGCAAAGACCGACTTAATAAACCTGAACATAGCGATCCACTTGTGAGTCAAAAAAAGAAGTATGTGACTGAATCCACACTCTCGCCCAATTAATTTCAGGGGAAATTTCTTAAAATCAGCTAATTAGCGAAGCGGTAAGGCGTTGTTTCCGGCGATTTTTTCCTGAAAACCTCAACGTTACCAGCGGCCTGGCGTCGCAGATGCCTCCTGCTCTGTCGGATTGAGCTGCGGGGACGCGGCGCGCTCTCCCGGCCAGGAAAGACTAAGCTCAAGGGTCATCCGCGTACTCTTACCCTGTCTGAAACGCATCGAGGAAAGTTTGCATGAAACTACGAACACTGGGCCGTACCGGTCAGCGCGTCTCTGAAATTGGCTTTGGCGCCTGGGCTATCGGCGGAACCTGGGGAGAGGTCAGCCTGGAGGATGCCAGAGCCGCACTGCATGCCGCGCTGGATGCGGGCGTCACCTTTATCGATACCGCCGACGTCTATGGCGATGGCCGCTCTGAAAAAATCATTGCCGAGGTGCTGAAACAGCGCGGCGGCGAACGCCCTTTCGTGGCTACCAAACTGGGGCGGCGCCTCTCTCCCCATGTGGCTGAAGGCTACAATGCGAAAAACCTCAACGATTTCATTGACCGCTCGCGGGATAATCTGCAAACCGACACGCTGGATCTGGTCCAGCTGCACTGCCCGCCAACCGAGGTCTATTACAGCCCGGAGGTGTTTGCGGTGATGGATGAGATGGTGGCCGCCGGAAAAATCCATCACTACGGCGTATCCGTTGAGAAAGTCGAAGAGGGTCTGAAGGCGCTGGAGTTTCCCAACGTCGCGTCCATTCAGCTGATTTACAACATTTTCCGCCAGCGTCCGGCTGAACGGCTTTTGCATGAGGCGAAAAGCCGTGATGTGGCTATCATCGCCCGTGTGCCGCTGGCATCAGGCCTGCTGACCGGCAAAATGCATGCCGACAGCGTGTTTGCCGCTGACGATCACCGCACCTTTAACCGTCATGGCGAAGCGTTCGATAAAGGAGAGACCTTTTCCGGCGTGCCTTATGAGGTGGCGCTGGAGGCGGTTGAGGAGATTCGCCGCTTTGTTCCGGGCGACATCACGATGTCCCTGTTCGCGCTGCGCTGGATCCTGATGAACGACGATGTCAGCGTGGTCATTCCCGGTGCGAAAAACCGCGAGCAGGCGGAAGCAAATGCGCGTGCCAGCGGCGTTGACGCGCTCTCTGCGGAAACGATGACGGCGCTGAAGCAGCTCTATCAGGAGAAGATCGCGCCCCACGTGCATCAGCGCTGGTAAACGGGCGTTACAACGCCTGGGCGCAGGCCCAGGCGGAACTCCAGGCCCACTGGAAGTTATATCCCCCCAGCCAGCCGGTCACGTCCGCCACTTCACCAATAAAGTAGAGTCCCGGCACCGCGCGCGCCTCCATGGTTTTTGAGGAGAGCTGCGTGGTGTCCACGCCGCCCAGCGTCACTTCGGCGGTGCGATACCCCTCGGTACCGTTTGGCTGGATGCGCCAGGCGTGCAGGGTCTGCGCCAGTTCCGTTTGCTGTCGGCTGTTGAGTTGCTTCAGCGTGACATCCGGCACCACGTTCAGCGCCTGCAGCACTTCCACCAGCCGTTTCGGCAGGATTTTGGCCAGACTATTTTTCAGGCTGAGGTTAGGATGGGCGTCGCGCTGCGCCGTCAGAAACGATGCCAGCGGGGTGGCGGGCGACAGATCGACCGTCACGAACTCACCCGGCTGCCAGTAGCTGGAGATCTGCAACACCGCCGGGCCGGATAGCCCGCGATGGGTGAAGAGCATCGCCTCTTTAAAGCGGGTACCATCCTCGGCATCGATGGTGGTGTCCAGCGCGACGCCAGAGAGCGTCTGCAGCTGCTCCAGCAACGGTTTATGCAGGGTAAAGGGCACCAGTGCGGCCCGCGTCGGGAAGACGCTCAGCCCGAACTGCTCCGCAATTTTGTAGCCAAACGGCGACGCACCCAGACCCGGCATCGACAGGCCGCCGCTGGCGATCACCAGTTTTTCAGCCTGCACCGTGCTGCCGTTGAGTTGCAGCGTATAACCGCGCTCATCGCGCGTGACGCTGAGCACTTCACTGCGCAGCCGCAGAGTGACATTGCCCTTGTCACACTCGGCCATCAGCAGATCGACAATCTGCTGCGCAGAGTCGTCGCAGAAGAGCTGGCCCAGGGTTTTCTCGTGCCAGGCGATGCCGTGGCGATTAACCAGATCGATGAAATCCCACTGGGTATATCTGGCCAGTGCCGACTTGCAGAAGTGGGGATTGTGCGACAGATAAGCCGCCGGTTCCGTATAGAGATTGGTGAAGTTGCAGCGCCCGCCGCCAGACATCAGAATTTTGCGGCCCGGCTTCTTGCCATTATCCAGCAGTAATACGCGGCGTCCCCGCTGTCCGGCCTGGGCGGCACAGAACAGGCCTGCGGCCCCGGCACCAATGATGATAACGTCAAACTGTTCCACTGCAGCTCACTCATATAACAGGAAAGGCGCAGATTGTAGTGATCTGCTCACTGAGACGCCAGCGTCAAAAAATTGCCGTAAATGTGTCATAATGTATCTGCTTAATATCTAACCCTTTTTCGCTGACTTACGCGTCAGGCTTACAACGAAAGGTCAAATTAGGGCTATATTTTCCTTTCCCATACAGCACGTTGTCGCGGATAATGCGCCGCGTTCATGTCCTCCAAAAATGGCGTATCGTTTATGCTACATCTGTTTGCTGGTCTAGACCTCAGTACGAGTCTGTTATTGGTTCTTGCCCTGCTGTTTGTATTGTTTTACGAAGCGATCAACGGTTTCCACGACACGGCCAACGCGGTTGCGACGGTCATCTATACCCGTGCCATGCGTGCCCAGCTTGCTGTGGTCATGGCAGGCGTATTCAACTTCCTTGGCGTGCTGCTCGGTGGATTGAGTGTCGCTTACGCTATTGTTCATATGCTTCCCACCGACCTGCTGTTAAATGTGGGATCGGCGCACGGTCTCGCCATGGTGTTTTCTATGCTGCTGGCGGCGATTATCTGGAACCTCGGCACCTGGTATCTCGGTCTGCCGGCCTCCAGCTCCCATACGCTGATCGGCGCCATTATCGGTATCGGTCTGACCAACGCCCTGATGAGCGGCACCTCGGTCGTTGATGCCCTCAACATCCCGAAAGTGCTGAATATCTTCCTTTCTCTGATCCTGTCGCCGATCATCGGCCTGGTGATTGCGGGTGGCTTAATCTTTATTCTGCGCCGCTACTGGAGCAGCACCAAAAAGCGTGCGCGTATTCATATGACGCCTGCTGACCGTGAGAAGATCGACGGCAAGAAGAAGCCGCCGTTCTGGACCCGTATTGCCCTGATTGTATCGGCAATCGGTGTCAGCTACTCGCACGGGGCAAACGACGGCCAGAAAGGCATTGGTCTGATCATGCTGGTCCTGATTGGTGTGGCTCCGGCGGGGTTCGTGGTCAACATGAATGCCTCCGGTTACGACATCACGCGCACCCGCGATGCGGTCAATCACCTGGAGCAATATTATCAGCAGCATAGCGCCTCGCTGACGCATATCATCCAGATGGCACCGCCAAAGCTGCCGACACCGGAAGAAGTGCCTGCCACCAGCCCGCAGGAGTTCCACTGTGACAGCGCCCGCGCGCTGCAGGCGGTTCAGCGTGCTCAGGGACTGCTGAATAACCTGCAGAGCTACGATCAGCTGACGGTTGAACAGCGCGGTCAGATGCGTCGTCTGCTGCTCTGCATCTCCGACACTGCTGACAAGGCGGCGAAACTGCCGGAGACCACGCCCGATGACAAACGCTTCCTCGGTAAGCTGAAAAGCGACCTGCTCGGCACCATCGAGTATGCGCCGGTCTGGATCATTATGGCTGTGGCGCTGGCGCTGGGCACCGGCACCATGATTGGCTGGCGTCGTGTCGCCACCACCATTGGTGAAAAAATCGGTAAAAAAGGCATGACCTATGCGCAGGGCATGTCAGCTCAGGTGACGGCCGCGCTGTCGATTGGCGTCGCCAGCTACACCGGTATGCCGGTTTCGACCACGCACATCCTCTCCTCATCCGTTGCCGGTACCATGCTGGTTGACGGTGGCGGATTGCAGAGCCGGACCATCAAGAACATCGCGATGGCGTGGGTCTTCACCCTGCCGGTCTGTATTGTGCTGTCAGGTTCGCTCTACTGGATTGCGTTAAAACTGGTGTAATGCCAGCTAAAAAGGGCGACTCCGGTCGCCCTTTTTTAATGCCAGATCGCCAGCGCCACCAGGCTGATAATGACCAGTCCGCACAGCGCGCTGGTCAGAATAAACTGCCCCCGCACCCGCTCGCAGCGCCGGATAAACTCATCGTCATGATGGTCGAGATAGCGCTTAGCCCAGATATAGGTTACCAGCCTCACCTGCTTGCTCGGCTGACCGTGAGAGGTAAAAAAGCCCGCGCCGTCGACATACTGATAGAGCAGTGGATCGCACCCCCGTAATACCGCCAGCAGTGCGCGCAGAGATGAAAAATAGCGCGCCATATTCACGATACATACCACACAAAGCGCCCAGAAAAGCGCAACCGTGCTGATCATATTCTCCCCCTCCCGACTGGCGGCGCAGTCGCTGACCCAGCGATAAATCCCTGAGCAAACCTGCCGTCATCACCAGCCACTGAATCACCGGACTGCGAAAGTTTTCGACCCCCTGAGCGGCTGCGAATCGGACCGCCTTTTTTCAGTGTAGGAGAAATCTTTACGTTTTTTCCAACGATGATTTTCGTTCGGCGCGAGTAAATCCGGCACAGCCTTGATCTTATTCACAAGCCAGACGGCAACCACAGCAATTACGGTGAGAGAAGACTATACTCAGGGCATAACTACATCACCTGCAACGCAGGCAGACACTTTGGTGGCGCTCATCGCCCGCTCGCGCAAGGGATTTCGCTCAGCTGTGACGCGGCAGGAACACCGGATGCCATCCTTAATCTCGCGAAAGGAGTTTTATCATGGCTTATAAACATATCCTGATTGCAGTAGACCTTTCCCCCGAAAGTCAGTTACTGGTGGATAAGGCCGTTTCGCTGGCTCGCCCGTACGATGCCCGCATTTCCCTGATTCACGTCGACGTGAACTACTCAGACCTTTATACCGGTCTGATCGACGTTAACCTGGGAGATATGCAGAAGCGTATCTCGGAAGAGACGCACACTGCCCTGAAAGGGCTGTCAGAGGCGGCCGGTTATCCGATCAGTGAAACGCTGAGCGGCAGCGGCGACCTGGGTCAGGTTCTGGTCGATGCCATTAAGAAGTATGACGTCGACCTGGTGGTCTGCGGTCATCATCAGGATTTCTGGAGCAAGCTGATGTCTTCGGCCCGTCAGCTGATTAACACGGTGCATATCGATATGCTGATTGTGCCGCTGCGCGATGCCGACGACGAATAAATCCTTTTCTGAAAGCCGGCGTCAGCCGGCTTTTCTCTGTCGTCTCTTTCAGGTTCGGCCCGGCCCCCGCATTTATCCGCTTCGTTCCGCTTATCTGAACATCATATTAAAACCGGCGTTACATTAATGAATTATTGATTCGCTAATGCGAATCGTTTTATTACATGCAGCGCGCTGTTTATCACAATTTTACTATGGGCAACCTTTTTCCCATTCGCTATCTTTCGCCTGCTCTCTGACCTGTTTACATCAGAGAGAGCAGGAAAAAGATAAGCTGATCTATTTAATCAATAAGGACATTAACAATGAGAGAAATTAACGAGAAAGAAATTGCGGCGGTAAGCGGTGCTGGCCTGCCTGAATTTCTGGGTGACGTGAACAGCGCACTGACGGACGTTTCGGGCTTACTGGATAGCACCCTGACGTCGCTGAAGGAAAGCACCACATTCGGAGAGCGACTGAGCCTGACCTTCAGAGCCCTCGGCCTGAACGTGGCCAAAAGCTTTCTGAGCGCCTTTTCCGGCTTCCTGACGACAATATCGGCCTGATTTATTCACCCTGTTTGTACGATTGCGCAAACAGGAGGGGCTGAAGCATGCCTGAAACGTTATCAGGCATGCTCTTTAAGCAAAAACAGAAAACGAAACAGCCACTCGCGCTGACATGCGTTATTCGCTAAGCGGGGGATAAATATCAAAGCGATGACTTTTAGTCACCACGGCGGCCTGCGTAATCACACCCGCCAGCGGCGGCGCATAGTCTGGCCGTTTTACCACAATGCGTTTTCTGGCCAGCCGGCGGGCAGGCTCCAGTAACGCATCCGCATCCTCATCCGGCCCCACCAGCGACTGAAAGACCCGCATCTCCTTTTTCACCAGCGCACTTTTCTGGCGATGGGGATACATCGGATCGAGATAAACGACGTCAGGCGGTGGCGTGATATCACCCAGTGCCTGGGCACTGGCCGCATGAATCAGCGTCAGCCGCTCGCGCAGCCAGGGACCGATTTCCGCATCCTGATAGCCACGTTGCAGACCATCTTCCAGCAGTGCTGCCACCACCGGATGGCGCTCCAGCATCCGTACCCGGCAGCCCAGCGCCGCCAGCACAAACGCATCGCGTCCCAGACCGGCGGTCGCATCGACCACATCCGGCAGATAACTGCCTTTGATGCCGACCGCTTTGGCAACGGCTTCACCGCGTCCTCCGCCGAAACGACGGCGATGGGCCATGGCGCCGGTGACGAAATCAACAAAAATACCGCCCAGCTTTGGCTCATCCCGCTTACGCAGTTCAAGGTGGGTCGCGGTCTGCACCAGCGCCAGCAGCGCGGTGTCATCCTGCTCCAGCTGCCAGCGCTGCGCTAAACGTGACAAGGCGCCGTCTCCGGCGCCTGATTCATCGAGCAAACAGATTTTCACGAACCGACTTATCCCTGAATGCCGTAATGTTCCAGCATCGCATCAAGCTGCGGCTCACGGCCACGGAAGCGTTTAAACAGCTCCATCGGCTCTTCCGAACCGCCGCGCGTCAGGATGTTATCCAGGAACGACTGGCCGGTTTCACGGTTGAAGATACCCTCCTCTTCAAAACGGGAATAGGCATCCGCCGCCAGCACGTCCGCCCACAGATAGCTGTAGTAACCTGCCGCATAGCCGCCCGCAAAGATGTGGCTGAAGGCGTGCGGGAAACGGCCCCATTCCGGCCCCGGCACCACCGCCACGCGGCTTTTCACTTCACGCAGGGTTTCCAGAATCTGCGCGCCTTTTTCCGGGTTGAACTCGGTATGCAGACGGAAATCGAACAGGCCGAACTCCAGCTGACGCAGGATAAACAGCGCGGCCTGATAGTTCTTCGCCGCCAGCATTTTATTCAGCAGGGCTTTCGGCAGCGGTTCGCCGGTCTCATAGTGTCCGGAGATAAATGCCAGCGCATCCGGCTCCCAGCACCAGTTTTCCATAAACTGGCTTGGCAGTTCGACCGCATCCCATGGCACACCGCTGATACCGGACACGCCAGGCGCTTCGATGCGGGTCAGCATGTGGTGCAGACCGTGACCGAACTCATGGAACAGGGTAATCACTTCGTCATGGGTGAAGAGCGCAGGTTTCCCCTTCACTGGACGGTTAAAGTTACAGGTCAGATAGGCGACCGGCTTCTGCAGGGTGCCATCGGCTTTACGCATCTGTCCCACGCAGTCATCCATCCAGGCGCCGCCACGTTTGTGTTCGCGGGCATAGAGGTCGAGATAGAAGCTGCCGCGCAGTTCGCCGGTTTCATCGAACAGATCGTAGAACTTCACGTCAGGATGATAGACCTCAACGTCGTTACGCTGCTTCGCACTGATGCCGTAGATGCGTTTGACCACTTCAAACAGGCCAGCGACCGCACGCGCTTCCGGGAAGTATGGGCGCAGCTGCTCATCGCTGATGGTATAGAGATGCTGCTTCTGCTTTTCCCCGTAATAGGTGAGATCCCACGGATTCAGCTCTTCAACGCCATGCTCTTTTTTCGCGAAGGCGCGCAGCTGCTCCAGCTCTTTTTCCCCCTGCGGACGGGCGCGTTCGGCCAGGTCATTCAGGAAGTCGATCACCTGAGACGGGCTCTGGGCCATTTTGGTCGCCAGCGATTTGTCGGCGTAAGAGTCAAAGCCCAGCAGCTGTGCCAGCTCGTGACGCAGCGCCAGCTCTTCCGCCATGATCGGGCCGTTATCCCATTTCCCGGCGTTTGGCCCCTGATCGGAGGCGCGTGTCGCATAGGCGCGATACATCTCTTCACGCAGCGCCGCGTTATCGCAGTAAGTCATCACCGGCAGATAGCTTGGGATATCCAGCGTCAGCAGCCAGCCCTCCTGCTCTTTGGCTTCGGCCTGCGCTTTCGCCGCCGCCAGCGCACTTTCTGGCATACCGGCCAGCTCACTTTCGTCGGTGATCAGTTTGCTCCAGCCCATGGTGGCATCCAGCACGTTGTTGCTGTACGCCGAGCCCAGCTCGGAGAGGCGCGCGGCGATTTCGCCATAGCGCTGCTGCTTCTCTTTCGGCAGACCGATACCGGAAAGCTCAAAATCGCGCAGGGCGTTATCTACCGCTTTTTTCTGCGCCAGATCCAGGGTCGCGTATTGATCGCCCTCTTTCAGATCGCGATACGCCTGATACAGTCCCTCATGCTGACCCACCCAGGTGCTGTATTCCGACAGCAGCGGCAGCGTCTGCTCATAGGCTTCGCGCAGCTCCGGGCTGTTCTTCACGGCATTGAGATGGCTGACCGGCGAGAAGATACGGCTCAGGCGGTCATCCGTTTCAGCCAGCGGCTGAACCAGGTTATCCCAGGTGTAAGGCGCGCCGTGCGCCACGACCTTTTCAACTTCTGCGCGACACTGACTGAGCACTTCAGTCACGGCAGGCACCACATGTTCAGGCTGGATGGCAGAAAAAGGGGGAAGCGTAAAAGATGTCAGTAGCGGATTGGTCATAGCGCAGTCCTTTATGGATGTATGGGGCGCAGCGGGTCGCGCAACGCAATCTCAATAACATGCGGCTTAGTGTAGCGAAAATCAATGGCAGGCAGGATGAGGTGAGGAAGAAACCGCCGGATCGCGCGCCCCGATTTGTTGTCACGCTTCTGGCACATCGCCCGCCCATCCCTGATATAATCGCGGATTCTCATGCTTTTCCTGCGTCGGGTGCTGTGCGTCGTTCTGTGGGTAATACGTGAGGTAATAATTGGTACAAATTGATTTCCCATCGATTAAAACCTTATACATTCAACAGGATAAACAATGCTGAGTTATCGCCATAGCTTCCATGCTGGCAACCACGCCGACGTACTGAAGCACACCGTGCTGAGTCTGATCATTACGGCGCTGAAAGAGAAAGAGAAACCGTTCTTCTACCTGGATACTCACGCAGGCGCGGGCCGCTATCAGCTCAGCGGTGAACACGCCGAGCGCACCGGCGAATATCTGGAAGGCATCTCCCGCATCTGGCAGCAGCCCGATGCGCCTGAACTGCTGCAACCCTACTTTGATGCGATTGCTGCGCTGAACCGCAGTGGCACGCTGCGCTACTATCCCGGCTCGCCGCTGATTGCCCGTCACCTGCTGCGTGAAGATGACAAACTGCAGCTTACGGAACTGCACTCCAGCGACTACCCGCTGCTGCGTAACGAGTTCAGCAAAGATAAGCGCGCGCGCGTCGATCGTGCCGACGGCTATCAGCAGCTGAAAGCGAAGCTGCCCCCGCTGTCGCGTCGTGGTCTGGTGCTGATCGACCCGCCGTACGAGATGAAAAGCGATTATCAGGCGGTGGTGAAAGGCATTCAGGAAGGCCATAAGCGTTTCAGCACCGGCGTTTTTGCGCTGTGGTATCCGGTGGTGTTACGTCAGCAGATCAAACACATGCTGCGCGATCTGGAAGCCACCGGTATCCGCAATATCCTGCAGATTGAACTGGCGACCCGTCCTGACAGCGATCAGCGCGGCATGACCGCTTCCGGCATGATCGTGATTAACCCGCCGTGGAAGCTGGCACAACAGATGGAAACCCTGCTGCCGTGGCTGCATCAGAAGCTGGTGCCCGCCGGAACCGGCCACGCGGTCGTGAACCAGATCGTACCTGAATAAGTGCGTCCGGCCTGATGTGGCTTCTGCTGGCCGGTGCGCTGGCCGCGTTGCAACCCGCCCGACGGCTGGCTCTCCTGCTGTTAGCGTTCGCCGTCGGAGTGGGGTTCTATCAGCATGTTCTGACGTGGCCGGTGCTGCCGTTGCTGGCCTGCACCGGGGTGCTGGTCGCGCTGCGTCTCTGGCATCCGGTCCCTTCTCGGCGGCACCGCCTCAGCGAAGCCCTGCTGGTTGTGATTGCCGTGGGGTTATTTCTCCATCTGTTCCCCGGCTTTGCTAATCCCCGCCAGGTGGATGAGGTGCGTGCTGGCGCGCAGAGCGTGCCTTTCAGTTTTTCCTTTAACTTCGATAAAGCCCTGGTTCCCTTTGTGCTGCTGGCCGCGCTGCCCACCCTCTTCCGCGCCCCTGCCCACCCGCCGCGCTTTCGCTGGCTCAGTGCGCTGGCGTTAATCGCCGCGGTTCCGCTGCTGCTCGGTAGCGCCGTGCTGCCGGGCGGCCTGGCGATTGAGCCCCACTTTCCGCCGTGGCTGGGGGCATTTGTGCTGGCGAATCTCTTCTTCGTTTCGCTGGCCGAAGAGGCGCTGTTCCGGGGTTATCTGCAACAGCGGCTGAGAGAGGCACTGGGGGGGATGCCCGCGCTGCTGCTCAGCGCGCTGCTGTTCGGACTGGCGCACGCCCCCGGCGGCGTGCTGCTGGTGATTTTTGCCACCCTGGCGGGAGGATTGTACGGTCTGGCGTGGCACTGGAGCGGCCGCTTATGGCTGGCAACCCTCCTGCACTTTGCCCTGAATCTTACCCATCTGCTGCTGTTTACCTATCCGGCGCTGCAACACTAAACGGTGAAGACCGCCAGGTCGCTCGCCAGCTCGGTGCGGGGGAAAATCGTCTGGCACTCGGCCAGCAGGCGGCTCATATCCTTTGCCAGATAGCGGGAGCTGAAGTGAGTGGCGATCAGCCGTTTGGCTCCGGCGCGCTTTGCCACGTCGGCCGCCTGCAGGGTGGTGGAGTGTCCGCGTCCGTTGGCTTTCTCCTCCATCGCCGCCTCCAGCGTGGTTTCATGCACCATCAGGTCAACATCCGCCGCCAGCTGCAACGCGACATCGGTCGGCGCCGTATCGCCAAAGATGGCCAGCTTTTTGCCCGGCGTCGACGGGCCGAGATAATCCGCGCCATTGACCACCCGCCCATCTTCCAGCGTCACGCATTCCCCCTGTTTCAGCTGCTGAAACCATGGCCCGCGCGGAACCCCTTCCGCTTTCAGCCGCGCGGCATCCAGCAGGCCGGGTTTGTCGTGCTGCTCAATGCGATAACCAAAACACGCAACCGGATGGTTCAGCGGCCAGGCACTGATCCGGAACTCGCCATCATCCAGCGTCCAGCCCGCTTCAATCTCAACAATGTTCAGCGGATAGTCGGTGTAGGAGCCGCTGATCGCCAGCGCCGTTTCAACAAAGGTCTTTAAGCCTTTCGGGCCATAGACCGTCATCGGGGTGGTTAACCCGGCCATTGAGCGGCTGGTGAGCAGCCCCGGCAGACCAAAAATATGGTCGCCATGCAGATGGGTGATAAAAATCTTATCCAGCTTGCCCGGTTTCAGGCTGGAGCGCATAAACTGTAACTGCGTGCCCTCGCCGCAGTCGAACAGCCAGGTTTCCCCGCTCAGTGCGCGGGTAAAAGCAATGGAGGTGACGTTGCGTTGCAGGCTGGGCGCACCGCCGCCGGTGCCGAGAAAAGTAAGGTGCATGGTATGCTTCCCTGAAAGCGATGAAAAAACAGAACCCTATTACAATCATAGGCGCAATCTTTGCGTCATTTCGACCGACAGCGTTACACTCAACCCCAAATTTTTATGCAACCGGATGGATACTTCAATGACCCGACATTTCGACTATCTCGCCATTGGCGGCGGCAGCGGCGGCATCGCTTCAATTAACCGTGCGGCCATGTATGGCCAGAAATGTGCCCTGATTGAAGCCAAAGAGCTGGGCGGCACCTGCGTGAACGTAGGTTGTGTGCCGAAGAAAATCATGTGGCACGCCGCGCAAATCGCCGAAGCTATCCATCTGTACGGGCCGGATTATGGCTTCGACACCACCGTGAATCGTTTCGACTGGGCCACGCTGGTCAAAAACCGCAGCGCCTATATCGATCGTATCCACAACTCCTATGACAACGTGCTGGGTAAAAATAAAGTCGAAGTGATCAAAGGCTTTGCCCGGTTTGTCGATGCGCACAGCGTGGAAGTCAACGGCGAGATTATCACAGCCAGCCATATTCTGATCGCCACGGGCGGCCGCCCGGTTCATCCTTCGATTCCGGGTGCGGAGTACGGTATTGATTCTGACGGCTTCTTCGAGCTGGACGCCCTGCCAAAGCGCACCGCGGTGATCGGTGCGGGCTACATCGCGGTGGAGCTGGCCGGTGTGGTGAACGCGCTGGGATCGGAAACCCATCTGTTCGTGCGTAAACACGCGCCGCTGCGCAGCTTTGATCCCCTGCTCAGCGAGACGCTGGTAGAAGTGATGAACAGCGAAGGGCCGATGCTGCATACCGAAGCCGTTCCGAAAGCCGTGATTAAAAACGAAGATGGCAGCCTGACGCTGCAGCTGGAAAACGGCAGCGACTACACCGTGGACTGCCTGGTCTGGGCGATTGGCCGTGAGCCTGAAACAGATAATCTCAATATTCAGGCCGCGGGCGTGGCGCTGGATGAGAAAGGCTACATCCGTGTCGATAAGTTCCAGAACACCAATGTGTCAGGCGTTTACGCCGTGGGCGATAACACCGGTGCGGTTGAACTGACCCCGGTAGCGGTGGCAGCGGGCCGTCGCCTCTCTGAGCGCCTGTTTAACAACAAGCCGGACGAGCATCTCGACTACAGCAATGTTCCGACCGTGGTGTTCAGCCATCCGCCGATTGGCACCGTCGGTCTGACAGAGCCGCAGGCGCGTGAACAGTATGGCGACGATCAGGTGAAGGTCTACAAATCGTCGTTTACGGCGATGTACACCGCCGTGACGCAGCACCGTCAGCCGTGCCGCATGAAGCTGGTCTGTGTGGGTGCCGATGAGAAGATTGTCGGGATTCACGGTATCGGATTCGGCATGGATGAGATGCTGCAGGGCTTCGCCGTGGCGCTGAAAATGGGTGCGACGAAGAAAGACTTCGACAACACCGTGGCGATCCACCCGACCGCAGCGGAAGAGTTTGTAACCATGCGCTAGCCACCTCTCCCCTGCGCATGACTGACCGTTACCCGCTGACACGTTGCTCTGCGGGTAACGGCTTTAATTAAAATAGGTTTCCCGCAACGGCGTCAATGCCGCACCCAGTGCCGAGCTGTCCCCCTCAATGGCGCTGAGCAGAATATCGGGATATTCCGCAGAAATTCCCCAGCGTTCACCCGAGCTCGTGCGCGGCATGGCTAAAAACATCTCGCCCAGCTGACGGGGAATTTCACCCCCTAATATGATGGCGCCGGGATCGATCACCGCATTCATGGCATCCATTGCCCGATGCAGATTTGGCGTTACGTCTTCTACCCACTGTTGCGCAATCGGCCAGGCCGGATCGAATTTATGATTGAGATCGCGTATATCTCTGATTTCAATACCGCCATCACGTAACCGATCGATCAGGATCCCGAGGGCCGGGCGTAGCTTGCCCTCTTCCGGCGTAAAAATACGGCTGATCTCCCCCGCATTCCCGAATGCCCCCTGGAACGGTTTGCCGTTAATCACGATGCCACCGCCAAAACCATAATGAAAAGAGAGATAGCCAAACGTATCGTATTTCAGCCCGGCGCCTAAAAAGGCTTCAGCGTGCGCCGCCGTTGTGGCGTTATTTTCAATCCATACCGGTCGATCAAATAACATGGTAATTTCACGATGCAGATCGATGCCCATCCACGCTTTTAAAGGTTCAGGCGGATTAAAATATTTTCGTGATTCATAAAGAAAGCCCGCCATGCTGTATCCCACCCCACAGACTTTTTCTGGCGAAATACCATATTGTTTTAAGGTATCCAGATAGTGATGTCTGATATTCAGTAAGGTCCGGGCAGGATCGCGCGGGTGCGTATCCAGTACGCAGTATTCTGTAATGCCGCCCCGGAAATTAATCAGGCTGGCGGCCACGCTGTCTGAGTTAATCGAGATGCCGTAACCATAACGCGCATTCGCATTGAGGGATAACGACGGGCTGGGCTTGCCTCTTCCCTGGGATGGCGATTCCCCCAGGCTGAGAAAGCCGTTTTCGGTCAGCGTATCAACAATGCGGTGAACAGATGACTGATTCAGAATGGTTTGCGAAACCAGCGAGGAGCGGGAAATGCCATCGTTGCGGCGGACAAGCTCAAGAATGAGTTTTTCACTGCGATTAAGTTCGACTTCATGACCAGCGGAATATCCATAAACCACAGCGTTCTCCTCACCCTGTTTAATCATGCCTTCTGTTAACAACCTAGCATGCTTTTATGCATAGCGAATAGTTAAAGACCCTGCCCTGGCATTTTCGTTAAATGTGCCGATATTCAGCTTATGCTGCCCTGCCTTACACGATCATAAAAGCGTCATAATAGTGAAACATTACGAGGGGAGACTCCAATATCATGCAATGAGCATGATATTAAAAACGTGCCTTATGTACGGACTGGCACTTTCACCGTGCACAGGGCTCTGCCTTCATTCACACACTTTTTTTGTGCATCAGGTGAACAATGGAAACGCGCTTAAAGGTTGCTGAACGCATCGCGCAGGAGGCCTCGCTTTTGGCTCTTGACTATTTCAGACGGCTAAGTGAGTCAGAGATCGGCGAAAAAAGGCCGCAGGATCTCTTCAGTGAAGCCAATCGGGAAGTGGAAAATCTGATTCGGCAGCGCCTGGAACATCACTTCCCACAGGATGCCATTATCGGGGAAGAGTATGGTGGTGAGCCCAGCGCCAGCTACTGGTCTGTTGATCCGATTGATGGTACGAGTCACTTCCTGCGCGGCTCATCCCTGTGGGGGATTTCTGTTGGCTATGTGATCGGTGGCGAGCCGGTGATGGGCGTGATCGTCCATCCGGTGTTAAACCTCATGCTGAGCGGCGGCAAGGAGACAGGGCTTTATCTGAATGGCGAACCCTTTCAACGTCCTGTGGTCGCTGAAGCGCTGAAAACCGTGGCGATTGGCGACAGTCCATCATGGGATTTCACCCATCAGCTCTGTATTGAAAAGGCGTATCGGGACGACGGCTGGAATGTGGTGCGCTATCGCTGTACCACCGCAGGTTTAAGCTTTAGCGTGCTGGGTTACGTCGACGGTTATCAGGAATGTTTTAGCAGCATGTGGGACGTTTCTGCGGGTTATGCGCTCTGTAAGGCAGCGGGACTGGATGCGCATCTTGCCGGTTCAGAGGAAAAGAGCAGAACACATGTTAGTGTCGGGACAGCCGAAATGAATCGCCTTTCCGCCCGGTTTATCCCTTACCCACGTTTTACGCCCGCCTGACCACGCATTGCCGCCGGCTTACCTCATCACTGCATTTCAGGACAGCCTTTCCCCGCTGTCCTGCCCGCTATGCATGTTCACCCGGCCCTCTGTCCCGAATATTAATTACAATGCATGAAAATGGTTAGCGTGTTAAACGTATGACTCTCAAGTAAACGCCCGCTCCACTGTTATATATAGGTTTTAAAAAGTTAATAAATTCTTAACCTGCCTGAAATTGCTTAACTCCGATACGCCAAATTATTATGCGCCTCGCATTAATTAAAAAGTCCCTGGCACTCTATGACGGAGCCGCTCAACGTGAACACGCTAGAAATTCACAATGCCATGCTGACGTTCGACGATTTTGTCGCGCTGAACGGCATTTCACTGCAGGCCAGAAAAGGGCAATTTGTTTCTCTGCTTGGCCCCTCTGGCTGTGGCAAAACCACGCTGCTTAAAGTTATTGCCGGCTTCTACACGCTTGATAGTGGCAACGTCCTGATCCACCAGCAGGACATGCATCATGTCAAACCTGAACATCGCGATACGGCGATGTGCTTCCAGTCCTATGCGCTGTTTCCTCACCTCTCCGTTGCTGAAAATATCGGGTTCGGCCTCAGGCAAAGGAAGATGGAAAAAACAGACATTCACGTTCGCGTCGCGCAGACCGCCGCGCAGGTTTCGCTGAATGCGCATTTGTCTAAACTGCCAGCGCAGTTATCCGGCGGTCAGCAGCAGCGTGTAGCACTGGCCAGAGCGCTGGCCGTGCGTCCGGAAATCGTGTTGTTTGATGAGCCGCTGTCAAATCTGGATGCCAGATTACGCGACAAGGTACGACTGGAGATCAGACAGCTTCAGCGCGTCCATGGGTTTACCGCCATTTATGTTACCCACGACCGTGCAGAAGCCTTGTCGATGTCTGACATTGTGGTGGTCATGAATGCCGGAAAGATTGAGCAAACCGGAACGCCGGATGAGATCTACTATTCCCCGGTAAACCGCTTTGTCGCCGGTTTCGTCGGTCAGGCTAACGTCATGAAAGCCCGCGTACTGGAGAGCGACAGCAGCACCGGTATTTATCGCATTGCGTGCGTACTGGGCGAAATGGAAATCCATAGCCCTGTACCGCCCGTATCGGACGAGGTCTATACCTTCTGGCGCCCTGAGGATGCCGTACTCAGCGAACATCGTGCCGGGAAAAATACGCGGGCCTTTGAGATCGGCGCGGTGAGTTTTCTGGGCAACCTTTCTGAACTCCAGGTTCATCCGCTGGGCCATGAAGAAACGGAATATCAGTGGTGCATCCAGCTGGTCGGTAAAAGCGCCATCCGCGAAGGGGACAACGTTAATTTCTCTCTTCCGCCAGACAAGATCCGCTTTTTACGGGAAAGCTATTCATGAAAACGCGCACCCGGAACAGGCTCTGCTGGTTGCTGGTTCTGCCTGCGGTCGCGCCGGTCATCATCACTCTGGTGCTGATTGTGATCATGGCACTGGCGCAGTCCGTTGGCCTGTTTAATTTTGGCGCCCCGGCGCGCTTTACGCTTCATTACTGGCAAACCATTCTGAATGACAGCCAGCTGTGGCGCGCGACAGGCTACTCGCTCAGAATCGGGGTGATCAGTGCGGTGCTGTCCGTTGCCCTGGCGCTTCCGCTGGCACTCTGGCTGAGAAAGCCTTTCCCCGGCTCAATGCTGATGAGCGGCTTACTCAAAGCCCCGCTGATGGTACACGGGCTGGTGGCTGCGCTGCTGTTTATCAACCTGATTTCCTGGCAGGGCTTTATTAACCTGGGCCTGGTCCGGCTGGGGATCCTCTCTCACCCCATCAGAATGCAGAATGACCGCTGGGGCATTGGCGTGATTATTTTGCAGGTCTGGAAACAGCTTCCCTATGCGCTGCTGATCATGACCGGCAGCCTGCGCGCGATTGGCGATGAAATTTTCAATGCCGCGCAGGATTTAGGTGCCGGCAAGCGTGCCCGGTTGTTACAGATCATCCTGCCCTTATCTGTCAGGTCCGTTCAGGTATCGCTGGTGCTGATCTTCATCGGCGCCCTGGGTGACTTTTCCTTCCAGGTCGTTGCGGGGCCAACCAGCGTGTTCTCTCTTTCGCAATACATGCTGCGCTTCCCTGAAATCAGCGCACAGGGCTGGAATCTTGCGGCCGTTGTCGCGGTGATTTTAATGCTGGCGGCTTTTGTCGGTGCAGTCGTGCTTGCCGCCCTGGCGAAGTGGCTGCAACAAGCCGGAGAACAGAGATAATGAGAGCCAGAGCGACCTTATCCCCACTGCGTATCGTCATGATGACCCTTATCGCCGCCCTGTTTATGCTGTGGCTGGTTATTCCCTTTATGCTGACCGTGCTGTGGTCCCTGGTCGATAAAACCCATCCGTGGGCATGGCCAGATGCCCTGCCGCCGGTTCTCTCACTGGGACGCTGGGTGGAGGTCTGGACCACGACCGCGTTACCGCAAGCGCTCAGGAACAGCTATTTACTGGCGGCAGCCGTCTCCGTCTGCACCCTGATGTTGTCTCTGCCTGCCGCGTGGGCGTTTGGCAGAATGTCGTTTACGGGCAAACACCTTTTACAGAATGCGATCTTATTGCCGCTTATCGTTCCGGGCTTTGTCGTCGCGCTGTTTTTTTCCATGTTGCTCAACGTGGTGGGCATTCACAGCCGGTTTGGCGGCATTTTGCTGGGGCATATGATTATCCTGATGCCTTATGCCGTGCGCATTCTGACCCTGTCGTTTTCGCAGATACGCCAGGACACGCTCGATGCGGCACGAGATATGGGCGCTTCGGCGATGAACCGGTTTTTAGTGGCCTGCCTGCCCACCCTCAGACCAGGAATATTTGCCGCATTAATTATTGTCTTTACGTTATCCATAGAGGAGTTCGCCATAAGTTTTATTGTGGGCTCACCCGATTTTATTACCGTCCCTGCCATTCTCTATTCTTATCTGGGTTATAACTTTATCCGACCCAATGCGGCGGTCATTTCTTTAATGCTGGTTGTACCGAATGTCATTTTAATGTTGATTGCAGAAAAATTACTGACAAAAAATCCTGTCGCCTCCTTTGCGGGAAAAGGCTGACACTCTTTAATACGCGTTATTGGGGAAACATATGTTCAGACTCGCTGCTGCAATATTATTGCTGGCCGGGGCTTTCTGTAGCCCGGCTCAGGATTTAAATACGATGACCTGGGAACAGATTGTCGGAGAGGCGAAAAAGGAGGGGAAAATGACCTGGTATCAATGGTATTACCAGGATCGGTTAAAAGAGCAGGTCAGCCTGTTTGAAAAACAGTACGGTATTAACGTTACCCTGTCTGAAGGCACACTTCAGGGCAACATTAATAAGCTCATGGCTGACCGCGGACGGGAAACGGGCGATATTGATCTGTTTTCGATTGGCGGGGGCGCATTCGGAACCGTCTCGCCTGAGCAGACGTTTTTTGGCCCGATTAACAGACTGCTGCCGGAAGGCAATACCCTGAACTACACCATTGAGGGAACGGACAGTAAAGGCTATGGCGTGGCATTCTGGGGCAACCAGACCGGTCTGGCCTACGATTCGCGCCGCCTGAAAGAAAGTGAGTTGCCGCGAACCCTGCCGCAGCTCACGGCCTTCCTGCAGGCTCATCCTCAGGAATTTGGCTTCAACGTTGAAAACGGCGGTTCCGGCCCGGCCTTTATTGAATCGGTGACGCGCACGCAGGTGCCGGGTTTTGATTTCACCAAAGGCGACGCGGATGTAAAAAGCCTGACGGCTCTGCAGCCCGCCTGGAACTGGTTCAGACAGCAGCGTCCTAACTACATCATTACGGCCTCCAACGCCGACAGCGTCACCCGACTGGTCAGCGGTGAATTCCTGCTGGTTCCCGCCTGGGAGGATTACCTGGTGGGATTAGAAAATCACGGTGAAGTCCCGAAAACCATCCGGCTCTATGTCCCCGATTTCGGCATGCCCGGCGGCGGAAATATGGTGGCGATACCGCAAAATGCCCCCCATAAAGCGGCAGCGTTGCTGTTTATCCACTGGCTGACGCTGCCCACCACCCAGCGGCTGTTCCAGCAGGTTTATGGCATTACGCCGCAAAACAGAGAAGTGAATCGTGATGCCGGGCTGATCGACAGCAAAGAGCGCGTTCATGGCACCCAGTTCATGCCTAAACCGCTGGGTGATGAAGTCAGAACCGAATTCTCTAACCAGGTTTTGCTCAGGTAGACCTGCGATAAAACCCTAACAGAAGGTAAAGCCAGGAATGTCGACAAAAAAAAACCCTGCACGCGTAGTGAATGCCCGCCTGATTGCTCATCGGGGAGCACCGCTGCTGGCACCGGAAAACACGCTGCCTTCGTTTCAGGCGGCTGTTGAACGCGGAGCGACGTGGATAGAGGTGGATGTCAAACTCACCAAAGACAAACACCCGGTCATTATTCATGACGATTCCGTGGACCGGACCACAAATGGCAAAGGCTATGTGGCGAACTTAACTCTGGATGAGATCCGATCGCTGGAGGCGGGCGTGTGTTATGGCCACCTTTTCAGAGGCGTAAAAGTGCCTACGCTGGCTGAAACAGTGGCGTTTGTTCTGGATAAAGGCGTCGGGCTGCAACTGGAGATCAAACCCACCTCCGGCCAGGAAGTGGAAACGGCGGAGATTGCTATCGCTCAGCTGAAGTCACTGTGGCCTGCAGGTGAGAAGAAGCTCTTTATCAGCAGCTTCTCGGAGATTTCGCTGCGGGTTGCCGCACAGCTTATGCCTGACGTCCCGCGCGGACTGGCAGTTTGCGTCCCGCCCAAAGACCCCGAGGCGCTCCTCGCCAGAACGGGTTGCCAGATCCTGCATTTCCTGGGTGACTTCGCGACGGACGAAGATCTGACGCGACTGGCTCGTTCAGGTATTGAATTTGCGATTGCCACGATCAATGACCCGGTTCTTGCCAGGAAATATATTGATGCGGGTGCGCAAACGGTATTAAGCGATATACCCGACTTAGCATTCTGAATAAAAAATTGTTCAGGACGTTCTCAGCCATAAACCCGTAACACCAGGGAAATTCATTATAAAAATGGCCATAACCTTTATGGCCGCTATAACGCCTTTATTATTTAGCCATTCTGGAAGACGAAAGTCATAGTGAAATAAATGCCGCTCTGCGCGGTCACCTCCTCATGCTTAAGTTAACGGATAAGGGTAGATGATATGCACAATAAAATAAAAGCCGCTGCGCCGTATGCAATCTGTTTTCTGGCCTCATTTTCTGCATACTCCGCTGAGATTTATAATAAAGATGGAAATAAATTCGACCTGTACGGTAAAGTCGATGCGCGTCATGTTTTCTCAGATAATATTGCAGAAGATGGCGACAACTCTTATGCACGCCTGGGTTTTAAAGGTGAGACGCAAATTAACGATCGGCTTAGCGGTTATGGTCAATGGGAATATAACTTCCCGCTGAATCACAGTGAAGGCGGTAGCGACGCGCAAACGGGTAATGCCACACGCTTAGGGTTTGCCGGTCTGAAACTGGCCGACTTCGGCTCGTTCGATTATGGCCGTAGCTTTGGGGTGCTGTACGTTGCCTCTGCCTATACGGATATGGCACCGGTCTACGGTTCCGGCACCATGACTACCAACGATAACTTCCTGTCAAAACGCTCAACCGGCCTCGCGACCTGGCACTCTCCGGCGTGGGGTGGGTTAAAGCTGACCCTGCAGTATCAGGGAAAAAATGACCGCGCCACCGCTAAAGTGGCTAACGGGGATGGCTACGGTGCTGGTGTGACTTACAGCATTACCGATGGGCTGAGCATTGCGGCGGCAGGGATGAAAGCAAAACGGACGCTGATTCAGCAAGCTGACGGCCAGGGAGACGATGCCACCGCCTGGGTCACCTCTGCAAAATATGATGCCAGCCAGCTCTATCTGGCCGCCATGTATGGCGAAGCCAGTGACGTTACGCCTTATGGACAGCTGGCACAGGTCGCCGACAAAACCCATAACGTTGAGGCGATTGCGCAGTACCAGTTCCTGAACGGTTTGCGCCCTTCTGTCGGTTTTGTCATGCAGCGTGGCGAAAACCTGCAGGGCGCAGGGAATTTTGCCGGAGGCAGCCAGACGATGCAGAAATATATTGCGGTGGGCACCTATTACTATTTCAACAAGAACATGCTGACCTACGTGGACTACCGCATTAACCTGCTGAAGGACAACGACTTTACACGTGCCGCCGGCATTACGACGAAAAACAGTATCGGTCTGGGCCTGACCTATCAGTTCTGACCCGGCTGCTCCTGTTTTGTGCAGCATGGCTTCATACCTGACAACGCGCACTTAGCGAGGCTGGCTCATGCCAGCTTTTTTTACGTCAGCCGCAGGGGGAATCATTACAGGGCCGGGGACGCAGCCTGATGAGGGGTTTCCAGCCACTTAACATAGGCCTGATCCCACAACGCCGCGGGCGTTCCCGCTTTGCCCAGACCAAATCCATGCCCGCCTTTGCTGATCTGAATCAGCTCAACCGGCACGCGATTACGCCGACAGGTGTCGCGCATCAGCTCGGTGTTAAACGGGTTGGAGGTGTGATCGTCTTCCGCCTGCGCCAGGAAGGTGGGCGGATAGCGCCGGGTCACAAAGTTCTGCACTGACCAGTTTGCCTCATCCTGTGGGGTGGCATTTTTGCCGACCATCATCAGATGCGTGCTGGTGTGCTGATAGGGCGCTTCCAGGGTAATGACCGGATAGATCAGGCCCACGCTGTCGACGGCGGGCACCACTTCATCCAGCGGGTCGATGGCCGGATAGGATTCAAAGTCCGGGCGCGCCGCCGCCAGCCCCAGCAGATGGCCACCGGCCGAGAAGCCCAGCACATGCACCCTGCGCTCAAACGATCGCACCAGCCGGATAGCACGCTGCGCATCCTGCAGCGGAGCCAGCCGCCCCGCCTGCCACTTCTCATGCGGCAGCCGGTAGCTGAGCACGTAGGCGGTGTAGCCATTGGCGTTCAGCCAGCGCGCCACCGGCCAGGCTTCGCGCCCCATGCCGATCCAGCGATAGCCGCCGCCTGCGGCGATCAGCACCGCTTCGCCGTTGGGATTTTCCGGTTTGAAACGCTGGATCGCCGGGCTGACGATATTGGACCACGAACCGCTGCTGTTAATGTGCAGCTGGCCCGACGGGCCACCGCCGCCGGGCGGGTCGTCCGGCCAGAGGGGAATAATGTCATCGCGGGCAAATAATTTGCCGGTGGTCATGGAGAGCCCAAGCGCTCCCGTGCCGAGAATAAAGCGTCGACGCGTAATCATAGTGCCTGTTAAGTGATGCCAGTAAGAGAGCAGACCGTTGCGGTGTGCTGCAAAAGAATCAACAGATGCAAGTCTGGTGCCAGACGCTGGCGATTATGTACGCAATGCCGGGTGAAAAGCCATAAAAAAACGCGCCCCGCAGGCGCGTTTTATACCGTGCGGCCCGGTTAATCTTCCTGCTGGAACTGCGCCATCACAGCCTGCTCACACTGCTGTTCGTTGACGCGCAGTTTGGCGCGTTCATCGTCACCCAGCTGCAGCCAGGCACTGGCAACTTCCCGCGCCGATTCTTCATCAAATTCGGGCTGATTCATCGCCGATGAGGATTTACTGCGCGCCACGTCAGATTTCATCTGCTCCACATACTGATCCGCGCTGGCGACCTTTTTTTCACTGCTGACGATGTGACACAGCTGACTGGCGTAGACATTCTGTTCGGTGTCAGCGTCGTCCGCCGCCAGCGCGCTGCCGGAGGCGAGCAGGCTCAGCAGGATAATCTGGGTTACTTTCATTCTTCACTCCTGTTTGTTCGGATTAAACTTTGCGCTGAAGGGCTTCGATGCGCTTCTGACGCCAGTTCAGCAGCGGCGACACGGTGGTGCCGTGGACAACCACGCTACAGACCACCAGCGTTAACGCCATATTCGTCATGATTTCCATCTGCGGGCCTTCCATGCCGTGCGTCCAGGCATAGGCAATATAGTTCAGGCTGCCGATTCCGCGGATGCCCAGCCAGCCAATCAGCAGACGCTGACCCAGCGGCAGCCCGGCGCGCAGCGTGACCAGCCAGACGGCCAGCGGACGCACCACCACAAACAGCACCAGGCCCAGCAGCACGCCGTAGATATTCCAGTGCTGTGCCAGCGTCACGCCCAGCACTACCATCATGCCAGCCGCCAGCAGACGTTCAATAGTATCGCCAAAAGAGAGGGCGTCGCCTACTACAAACCCAATCGACTTCACCATATTGTTATTGCCCTGGTGCGCCAGCCGCTTATTGGGATTGACCAGCGCCTCAGAGGGGAGAACACGTTCATCATCAGAGAGATCCTCCGGCTGATGACGACGAAACACCCCCAGCTCCGCGCGGCGTAGCCCCAGTCCGGCGGCAAAGGCGGCCAGGAAGCCGGAGGCCCCCAGCCACTCCACCAGCGAATAACTCAGCGCGATCAGCGCCAGCGCGAGAAAATCGTTGGGGGCCACATCGCCGTTGGCATTGCGCAACCGGGTCGTCAGCACACCGATCATCTGCCCCATGACAAAGCCGATAAGCAGGCCGGCGCCAATCGCCCAGATCACCTCGACCGCGCCCCAGTGAGCCAGCATCCCCCCGCTCAGGCTCTCGCCATTGAACAGCAGCAGCGCCAGCACCAGCAGCGGCAGCGCGGAGCCGTCGTTCATGCCCGCTTCGCTGGAGATTGCCACCCGCAGCGAGTCATCATCCTGCGCATCGTTTACCGAGATGAGGCTGGCCAGCACCGGATCTGTCGGCGCGACAATGGCACCAAACGCCAGCGCAACCGGCCAGTCTAATCCCACCAGGAAATGGGCCAGCAGGGTCATTGCCGCCACGGTCAGCAGCATGGCGGGAAAGGCGAGTTTCAGCCCGGTGTGCCAGCAGTTATTCTGTAACGGCAGACGCAGCTTGAGTCCGGTGATAAACAGCGAGGCGGCCATAGTGATTTCGGTAATGTGGGCCACGGCTTCGGAATGGGTGACGATATCGATGTGGACCACATCAAACGCCCACGGGCCGCACAGTATGCCCGCGATAAGAAACAGACCAAATGAGGTGACTGGCCCCCGGTGAATCCAACCGGAAGCCAGCGACATCAGCAGCAGAAGGCCGCCCGTCGCTGCTGTCCAGGCTAAAAAGTTCATAATGCTCCAGCTTATTTCGGGTTTATCAATAAGCCTGGCACATTTTTTGAAGGGCGAGACGATCAGTTTTTCAGGTGGCGACTGGCGAAGCGCACCGCCAGCGCGGCCGCCCCGGCTAAGGTAGAGAGCGCAACCACCCCATTCCAGCCCCAGTGCGCCAGCGCCAGGCTGCCCAGTGCCGCCCCGCTGGCCATACCGATAAACACCACGGTGAACAGCAGCGCATTGAGGCGACTGCGTGCTTCAGGTGCCAGGCCATAGACCAGCGTCTGGTGCGCGACCAGCGTGGCCTGCACGCCCAGATCAAAGCCGATGGTACAGATCACAATCAGCGCCAGTTGCGCCGGGACAGGCAGCACGGGCAGCAGGAACATCAGCGCAAAAGAGAGCGTCACCAGGGCGGCACCGGCCTGGGTGACCCGCGCCGGACCGATGCGATCGGCAAAGCTGCCCGCCAGCGGGGCCGCCATCGCCCCCGCCGCCCCGGCTAAGCCAAAGGCCCCGGCCACGGCGCTGTCCAGATGAAAGCGATCGCTGAGCATTAACGCCAGCGTCGACCAGAAGGCGCTGAACCCTACCGACAGCAGTCCCTGAGCCAGGGCGGCGCGGCGCAGCGTCTGGTGGTGACGCCACAGATGCACCAGCGACAGCAACAGGCGCGGATAGCTTACGGTGGTGCCCGGCGTAAAGCGTGGCAGCACCCGCCTGAGCGTCAGCGTAATCAGCAGCACCGACAGCGCCGCAATCAGATACATGGTGCGCCAGCCGAGATACTCCGCCACCACGCCACTGACGACCCGCGACAGCAGAATCCCCACCAGCAGGCCGGTCATCACCGTACCGACCGTTTTACCCCGGCTGCGTTCCGGAGCCAGCGCCGCCGACGCCGGGACAATATCCTGCGCCACGGTGGCGGTCAGGCCGGTCACAAAGCTGGCGATCAGCAGCGCGCTGAGCCCCGCGGAAAAGCCACACAGCAGCAGTGCGGCGACCAGCAGCAGGCCCTTGATAAAGATAATCGTGCGCCGGTCATGGCGATCGCCCAGCGGGGCCAGCAGCAGGATGCCCAGCGCATAGCCCGCCTGCGTCAGCATCGGCACCATGCCGACCGCGCCGATGCCCGCACTGAACTGTTTACTGATGATATCCAGCATCGGCTGACTGTAGTAAATCGACGCCACGCTGAGCCCGGCCCCGGCGGCCAGGGTGAAGACCAGCGGAGCGGAGAGCGGTTCGTTTCGGGTTGGGTTTTCTATTGCTGACATGGTGTCATCCTCATCATTTCGTGCCGCTATTTAAGCGCATTGCGGTTATACGCGGTAGACTGATGTCAGGCAAAACCGTTATGCGTGGAGCGTATGAATCATTCCAGTGGCAGCGACCGCATCGAACTGATGCAGACTTTTATCCGTATTGTTGAGAGCGGCAGCCTCTCCGCCGCTGCGGCACAGCTCGGCACCACCCAGCCTACCGTCAGCCGGCGGCTGCAAATCCTGGAGCAGCGGCTCGGCCTGAAGCTCATTCTGCGCACGACCCATGCGCTGAAGCTCACCGATGATGGTGAACGCTGCTACGCCCAGGCGCGGCAGCTGCTGGCCACGTGGCATGCGCTGGAAGATGAGCTGACCGGGGCCAGTGACGATCCCATCGGCACGCTGCGGGTTCGCGCCCCGCACGCCTTTGGTCAGGATCAGCTGATCGATCCCCTGGTGGACTATCTGCACCGCTATCCCCGACTCAATATAGAGTGGATGCTGAATGACCGCACACCCGACTTCATCGCGGAGAATGTGGACTGTGCCATTCAGGTCGGCGCGCCCAGCGATCCGTCGGTCGTGGCGGTTCTGCTGGCAGAAGTGCCGCGTTTCGTGGTGGCGGCGCCGCGCCTGCCGGACCAGTTTCCGCCGATTGAGCGGGTGGAACAGCTGGGCGATCTGCCGTGGCTGGCGCTCACCAGCTTCTACCGTAATGAAGTGGCGTTGCAGAAAATAGATGACGGCCAGCCGCTGAACCTGCCGATTATGCCGCGGCTGAGCAGCGACAGCCTTTACGCCGTGCGTAAAGCGGCACTGGCCGGCATGGGGGCGGCAATTGTCTCATCGTGGGCGGTGCAGGACGATCTGGCGGAGGGCAAACTGATTCAGCTGATGCCCGCGTGGCAGGCCCCCCCGCTGCCGGTGTGGCTGACCTATCCGTGGGCAAGTTACTACCCGGCCAGGCTGCAACACTTCTTTGCCATGATCAAAGAGGTGATGCCGCAGCTGACCGGCACCCGTCCGGCCTCACAACCGGCTCACTCAGACAGGGCGGAGTAACGACGGAGACAGCTAGCGGATTTGGGCAGGGAGACGCGGGAGGAGGAGGCAGAGCAGGCGCCCGCATCAGCGGCGCGCCGGAAAGGGAATGCGTTACTTTTTATCGTAGCGTGACAGCTTATCGAGCCAGCCCATGACAAAGGCGGAGAGCACGAAGGTCAGGTGGATAATCACGTACCACATCAGCTTATCATTATCGACGTTGCGCGCTTCCATAAACACCCGCAGCAGGTGAATCGAAGAGATGGCGACGATAGAGGCGGCCACTTTGTTCTTCAGTGAGCCGGAGTCCATCTTGCCCAGCCAGCTCAGCTTCTCTTTGTCTTCGTCGATATCGAGCTTCGAGATAAAGTTCTCATAGCCTGACAGCATCACCATCACCAGCAGACCGCCAACCAGCGTCATATCGACCAGCGACAGCAGCAGCAGGATCAGATCGTTTTCCGCAATGCTGAAAATGTTGGGCAGCAGGTGGACTATTTCCTGGAAAAATTTAATCGTCAGCGCCAGCAATCCCAGCGAAAGTCCAATGTAAACCGGGGCCAGCAACCAGCGCGATGCATACATCAGGTTTTCGGTAAAACGTTCCATACAATCCCACACGTAATCAGACAGGTCCGGGAGTATAACCGATTCACTGTGAAGTTATTTCAGCTCGTCGTCAGAAATTTCCGGAACCGGCGGCAGGGGAAGCGAGAGACGAAAGGCCGCGCCGCCTTCGGTCCGATTCTCCGCCCAGATCTGGCCGCCGTGGCTCTCAATGATGGTTTTACAGATCGCCAGCCCCAGCCCGACGCCCGGTACGGCAGACTCCTTATCACCGCGCGAAAACTTATCGAATATCCGGCTTAAGTCCCCTTCAGCGATGCCCGGCCCGCCATCCCAGACCGAGATCTCCAGCCGGTTTGCGGCACGCCACGCCCGGATGCCGCGCGGCGCACAGTTACCGGCATACTTCAGGCTGTTTTCAATCAGGTTAGTGAAGACCCGCTCCAGCAGTGTGCTGTCGCCTTTGATCAGCACGATATCGTCCGGCAGGTCGAGCTGCACCTCATGCCCTTTCAGCGACGGCGCCATGCTGCTCAGCGCCCCGCCAATCACCTCCTCCAGCGCCAGCCACTCTTCACGCAGATTGAGGCCGCCCGACTGAATGCGCGCCATATCCAGCATATTGCTGACCAGCCGGATGGTACTCAGCGTCTGCTCGCGGATCTGGCTGGCCTGCGGCACATATTTTGAGTTGTCGCTGGCCAGGTCGAGCATCAGCATTTCCGCCTGACCAAACAGCACGGTCAGCGGGGTGCGCAGATCGTGTGACAGGGCGGACAGCAGCGCATTGCGCAGCTGTTCCCGCTCGGCCGACAGCCGCGATGCCGCCTCGCTGTGCGACAGCGCCATCCGCTCCAGCGCGTTAGCAATCAGCACCGTAAAGGTTTCCACCAGCCGCTGCTGTTCAGGGATCATCAGCTGACGCAGCTTCTGCGGCTCCACCACCAGCAGGCCCCGGCAGTGCCCGCCGCTTTTCAGCGGCAGGATCTGATAAGGCACCGCCGGTAACGTATCGGTGCCCGCTCCCGCCGGCTGGCCTTTGCTGTAGCTCCACTTCGCGATAGCGCGGTCCGGTTCGCTGGCCGGTAACGCCTCACCGACCGGCTGCAGTTCGCCCTGCTCATCCGGCAGCAGCAGCAGGCAGCGCGCCTGCAGGGTGGCATCCAGCACCCGCTGGCTGGTCGCCGCGATATCCTGCGGCGTTAAGGCGCTGCCCAGCGATTTCGCCATCTCATAGAGCTGTCGCGCACGCTGTTCGCGGTAGCGTGCCACCCGCGCCTGATAGCGGACGCCCGCCGTGAGGTTGCCGACGATGACCCCGACCGCCAGCATCACACCAAAGGTGACCAGATATTGCAGGTCGGAGACCGCCACCGTGCCGGTGGGGGCCACAAAGAAGAGGTCGAAGGCGACGATATTCATCACCGTGGCGATCACCGACGGCCAGCGCCCGTAGCGCAGCGCCACGATCACCACCGCCAGCAGGTAGATCATCACGCAGTTGGCGGGATCGAAGTTGATCAGCACCGACTGCCCGGCGGCGGTAACGGCGATGCAGAGCACCAGCGCCATCATCACGCCACGCAGCTGAATCCGCCATTTATCGCTGGTCGGGCGGCCATCCGGCAGCGGATGCGGCGCATCCTTCAGCGGTTCATCCAGCGCCACCACCAGCAGGTCGAGATCCGGCCCCAGCTGGCCGAGCCGCTCGGCAAAACTGTCACGCCGCCAGCGCCGCAGCGGACGGCGGCCCGTGACGATTTTGCCCAGATTATGTTCGCGCGCGTAGCCCAGCACCGCTTCGGCTTCATCCGGCTCGGAGAGGGTGGCGGTTTCCGCCCCCAGCTCCTGCGCCAGCTGCAGCGTGCGCAGAATCGCCCGCCGCCGTCCTTCCGGCAGCCGGTGAAGACGGGGCGTTTCAACATAGACCGCATGCCATTCACTACCGAGCCGCGCCGCCAGCCGGGCGGCCGTGCGCACCAGCTTCTCACTGCCGCTGTCGTCACCGATGCAGAGCAGAATGGCGTCGCGGGTGTGCCAGACGCGATCCCGCCCCTGCTGATCGCGCCAGGCGCGCATCTGGTCATCCACCAGATCGGCGGTGCGGCGCAGGGCCAGCTCACGCAGCGCGAACAGGTTACCTTTGCGGAAAAAGTTTTCGATAGCGCGCTCTGCCCGATCACCGATGTAGACCTTGCCCTCTTTCAGCCGCTGACGCAGATCGTCGGGCGGCAGATCGACCAGCACCACCTCATCGGCGCTGTCGAAAAAGGGATCGGGCACGGTTTCGCGCACCTGAATGCCGGTGACACCCCCGACCACATCGTTGAGGCTCTCAAGATGCTGCACGTTGACGGTGGTCAGCACGTCGATGCCCGCTTCAAGCAGCTCTTCGATGTCCTGCCAGCGCTTGGGATGGCGCGAGCCCTGCACGTTGGTGTGCGCCAGCTCATCCATCAGGATCACCGCCGGATGGCGAGCCAGTGCCGCATCGAGATCGAACTCCGCATGACGCGAGCGACCGGTCGCACGACGCGGCAACAGGGGTAATCCCGTCAGCAGCTGCGCGGTTTCCGGCCGTTCATGGGTCTCCACCACGCCGATCAGCACATCCAGACCCTGCGCGCGCAGCCGCTGCGCCTCCTGCAGCATGGCGTAGGTTTTGCCCACACCGGCACAGGCACCAAAGTAGATTTTCAGCTGCCCGCGATGGGTTTCGCGGTTAGCCTGCAGCAGCGCGTCGGGATCGGGACGCTGGGGTTCGTGATTCATAGCTTCCTTAATGGCATAACAGAAACACCCTTACAGATCGTTGAGCGCCATATTGAGCTGCAGCACATTGACCGTCGGCGAGCCGAGGAATGGCATCAGCGGACGGTGCGTCTGCCGGTCGATCAGCGCCTCGACCTGCGCCAACGGCAGCTTGCGGCTGGCGGCGATGCGCGGTGCCTGCCACAACGCGGCGTCAGTCGAGATATCCGGGTCCAGCCCGCTGGCTGAGGTGGTGACCAGCTCAACCGGCACCGCGGCGGGTGCCTGCGGATTGGCGGCCCGCAGCACCGCAACGCGCTCCGCGACGGCTTTGTCCAGCGCCGGGTTACTGGCTGCCAGATTGCTGCCCCCTGAGGCCAGCGGATTATCGGGTTTGTCGCTGGTGGCTGAAGGGCGGCCCCAGAAATAACCGGGTTGCGTGAAGTTCTGACCAATCAGCGCGGATCCGCGCACCACGCCATCCTCCTCCAGCAGCGATCCATTCGCCTGCGCCGGAAACAGCCACTGCGCCAGGCTGGTCGTGAGGAAAGGATAAACCACGCCGGTGACCAGGGTAAGCAGTAACAACAGTAAAATTGCCGGACGTAACTGACTCATTTTTTGCTCCTCAGGCCATGCCTGATAACACTAACAGCAGATCGATAGCTTTGATGCCGGCAAACGGCACCAGCAGGCCGCCCAGCCCATAAATCAGCAGGTTGCGGCGCAGCAGCGCAGCGGCACTCAGTGGCCGGTAGCTGACGCCTTTCAGGGCCAGCGGGATCAGAAAGACAATCACCAGAGCGTTGAAGATCACCGCTGAGAGGATCGCGCTGGCGGGCGAGTGCAGCTGCATGACGTTGAGCATGTTGAGCTGCGGATAGGTCGCCGCAAACGCCGCCGGGATGATCGCAAAATATTTCGCCACGTCGTTGGCGATACTGAAGGTGGTCAGCGAACCGCGCGTCATCAGCATCTGTTTACCGATGTGCACCACTTCCAGCAGCTTGGTCGGGTTCGAGTCGAGGTCGACCATGTTGCCCGCCTCTTTCGCCGCCTGCGTACCGGAGTTCATCGCCACCGCCACGTCGGCCTGTGCCAGCGCAGGCGCATCGTTGGTGCCGTCGCCGGTCATCGCGACCAGACGCCCTTCCGCCTGATACTGGCGGATCAGCGCCAGCTTCGCTTCCGGCGTCGCCTCAGAGAGAAAATCATCCACGCCCGCTTCCGCCGCAATCGCTGCCGCCGTCAGCGGGTTATCGCCGGTGATCATCACGGTTTTGATGCCCATCTTGCGCAGCTCGGCAAAGCGCTCTTTGATGCCGCCTTTTACGATATCCTTCAGCGCCACCACGCCCAGCACGTTTGCGCCCTCGGCGACGACCAGCGGGGTGCCCCCGGTGCGCGCCACCTCTTCGACCTGAGCATTCACCTCGGCCGGGAAGCGGCCATGACTGGCTTCGATGTGGCGACGCACCGCATCCACCGCCCCTTTACGGATCAGCCGGTCCTGCACGTTGACGCCGCTCATGCGGGTCTGCGCCGAGAAGGGAATAAAGGTGGCTCCCATGCTGCTGAGATCGCGTTCACGCAGGTTAAACTGCTGTTTGGCCAGCACCACGATGCTGCGGCCCTCCGGCGTCTCATCGGCCAGCGACGCCAGCTGCGCCGCGTCGGCCAGCTGCTCCTCGCTGACGCCCGGCGCGGGCAGGAACTGCGTCGCCTGACGGTTACCCAGGGTGATGGTGCCGGTTTTATCCAGCATCAGCACATCCACATCGCCTGCGGCCTCGACGGCACGGCCGCTGGTGGCGATGACGTTAGCTCCCAGCATCCGGCTCATCCCCGCCACCCCAATCGCTGACAGCAGGCCACCAATCGTAGTCGGGATCAGACAGACCAGCAGCGCCACCAGCACCGTAACGCTGACCGGCGTTCCGCCCCAGGCCGAGAAAGGCCAGAGCGTCACGGTCGCCAGCAGGAAGACGATAGTCAGCGAAACCAGCAGGATGGTCAGGGCAATCTCGTTTGGCGTTTTGCGACGCTTCGCGCCTTCCACCATGGCGATCATCCGGTCGAGGAAGGTTTCACCCGGATTGGCGCTGCAGGTGATCACCAGCCAGTCAGAGAGAATGCGGGTCCCGCCGGTCACGGAGGCAAAGTCCCCGCCCGACTCGCGGATCACCGGGGCGGACTCGCCGGTAATGGCGCTCTCATCCACCGAGGCCCCACCCTCCAGCACTTCACCGTCGCAGGGAATGATGTCGCCCGCTTCCACCAGCACCGCGTCGCCTTTGCGCAGCTGATCGGCGGCCACCTGCTGCCACTCTGCGCCATAGCGCGCCGCTGACAGTTTTTTGGCAAAGCTGGTCTTTTTCACCCCTTTCAGGCTGCTCGCCTGGGCCTTACTGCGCCCCTCTGCCAGCGCCTCCGCCAGATTGGCGAACAGCACGGTAAACCAGAGCCAGAGCGCAATCGCTCCGGTAAAACTGGCGCTGCCGTCGATCCGGCCCGCCAGCATCGCCAGCGCCAGCAGCGAGGTCAGGATGCTGCCGAGGTAGACCACAAACATCACCGGGTTACGGAACTGCACCCGGGGATCGAGCTTTTTCACCGCATCCCAGGCTGAGGTGCGCAGCAGCGCTGCGTCAAATAACGCCTGTTGTTGACGACTCATGAGGATTGTCCCTGAACAAGTTGCAGATGCTCAGCCACCGGGCCCAGCGCCAGAGCAGGAATAAAGGTCAGTGCGCCGACCAGCAGCACCGTACCGATCAGCAGTGCGATAAACAGCGGGCCGTGGGTAGGCAGCGTGCCATTGCCCACCGGCTGCACTTTTTTCGCCGCCATCGCCCCGGCAATCGCCATTACCGGAATGATGATGCCGAAGCGGCCCAGCAGCATGCAGACGGCCAGTAACAGGTTCCAGAACGGCGTGTTGGCGCTGAGTCCGGCAAAGGCACTGCCGTTGTTGTTGGCCGCGGATGAGACGGCGTAAAGCACTTCGCTAAAGCCGTGAATGCCCGGGTTTGCCATAGCGCTGCGTCCGGCGTCGGTCATCATCGCCAGAGCGGTGCCGATCAGCACCAGCGCCGGGGTGACCAGAATCGCCAGGGCGGTCATTTTCATCTCCCAGACATCGACTTTTTTACCCAGAAACTCCGGCGTGCGGCCAATCATCAGCCCGGCGATAAACACCGCCAGCAGCACAAACAGCAGCATGCCATAGAGGCCGGCTCCGACACCGCCGAACACCACTTCGCCCAGCTGCATCAGCCACATCGGCACCATCCCGCCCAGCGCGGTAAAGGAGTCGTGCATGGCATTGACCGCACCGCACGAGGCTGCCGTCGTGATCACAGCGAACAGGCTGCTGTTAAGAATGCCAAAGCGCGTCTCTTTGCCTTCCATATTGACGGCGCTGTCAGCCCCCAGCTGGAGGAAGTGCGGGTTGCCCTGCAGTTCGGCCCACATCACCACCGCCACCGCCGCTACAAACATCAGCGTCATCGCCCACAGCAGCATGTGGCCCTGACGACGGTCACGCACGCTTTCGCCAAACGCGAAGCAGAGCGCCGCCGGGATCAGGAAGATGCTCAGCATCTGCACGAAGTTGGTAAGCACATTCGGGTTTTCAAACGGATGGGCGGAGTTGGCGTTAAAGAAGCCGCCACCGTTGGTGCCCAGCATTTTGATCGCCTCCTGCGACGCCACCGGCCCCATCGACAGCGTCTGCTGCGCGCCTTCCAGCGTGGAGAGGCTGTGATAAGGCAGGACGTTCTGAATGCTGCCCTGACTGACAAAGAACAGCGCCATCAGCAGGCTGATGGGCAGTAAGACGTAGAGCGTGATGCGCGTCAGGTCGCGCCAGGCGTTGCCCAGCGTGGCGATGCTGCGATTCGCGAAGCCACGGATCAGGGCAAACGCCACCGCAATGCCGGTCGCGGCAGAGAGGAAGTTCTGCACCGTCAGGCCCACCATCTGACTGAAATAGCTCAGGGTGCTCTCACCGCTGTAGGACTGCCAGTTAGTGTTGGTAACAAAGCTGATGGCGGTGTTGAGCGCCAGATGCCAGCTCAGGCCAGGCAGCTGCTGTGGATTGAGCGGCAGCGCCCCCTGCATCAGCAGAATCGCCAGCAGCACGACAAAACCCAGCGCATTAAACAGCAGAATGGCCAGCAGATAGTGCGGCCAGCGCATGTCAGATTGCTGTGCCCCCAGCAGTCGCCACAGCGGCGCTTCAAGGCGGGCAAACACCGGCTTATCCGCCACTAACGACGCCAGACCCCGGCCGAGCGGCTGCGCCAGCACCATCAGCAGCAGCAGATAAACGGCGATAAGTAAGAAAGCATTGGCCGCCATCAGAAGGCCTCCGCATTTAACAGGGCATAGATCAGATAGCCCAGTAACAACACCACCAGCAGAATGCCGGTTATTACGCCCACGCTCACAGGAACCTCCAGAGGTTTGGATTTAGGGCATAGCTTGCGCGGAGGCGTATAAAGAAGGGGTTAAAATGCAGCGGGCGGGCGTAAAAATAGTGTAAAAATGGCGAAATATCAGGCGACTTCCAGCGCCCAGATACGATTAAGATCGACATTACCCCACAGCGTGCTGTCCTCTGCGCCGACAATGCTGTCAGTGCAGAAACTGTCGCCAAGGTCGAGCTCCTCCGGTTTGACTTCACGCTGGGCGTGCAGCGACCAGAACACATGCACACAGGGACGCATCAGCGATTTCTCACCCGCTCTGACCACCAGTGCCACCCGGCCGGAGGCGAGACGCACCAGCGATCCCACCGGATAGATGCCGATGGTACGCACAAAGGTGTGCAGCAGGCCGGGGTCAAAATGGCCGCGCCAGCTCAGCATCTGATGCATCGCCTCAGCAGGGGTCCAGCCGTTGCGATAGGCACGGGTTGAGGTCACAGCATCATAGACGTCACACACCGCCGCCATGCGGGCATAAAGCGAAATCGCCTCCCCTTTCAGGCCGTGCGGGTAGCCGCTGCCATCATATTTCTCATGATGATGCAGGGCGATATCCAGCAGATCGTCATCGGCGTCAGCTTCTATCAGCATCTGCGTGCCAACCACCGGATGCTCGCGCATCACCCTGAACTCCTCGTCAGTCAGCTTGCCGGCTTTGTTGAGGATCGCCAGCGGCACGGCCGCTTTACCGACATCATGCAGTAAACCGCCCATGCCCACCCGCCGCAGCTGCTGGTCGTTCAGCCCGAGTGTTTTACCCAGCGCAATCATCAGCCCGCAGACCGCCATGGAGTGCAGGTAGGTATAGTCATCATGATTCTTCAGCCGCGCCACGCTCAGCATGGCGGAAGGTTCACGCGTGATCGATCCGGCGATTTCATCCACCAGATTCATCATATAGTCGAGCTTCAGGCCGTTACCCAGCCGCGCTTCGTTGAACATCGCCAGGACTTTCGGTTTGCCCTGCTGGAAGATCTGCTGGGCCTGATCGAGTTCCTGAAAAAAGGGGGTGCGACCAATAGTTTTCTTCGCGACCACGGTGGCGATCGGGGCCTGCACTGAACGATCGAGATCGATCCAGAGCTGGCGGATCCCTTCACTGCGTAACAGGGCGATTTGTCGTGGATCGGCGATCAGCATCTCATTACGAATGCGCTGGTCTTTGATCCACCAGACTTCCAGCTTGTGGATAAACATCCCCGGGCGCAGTTCATCAATGGTAATCAGCTTTATCACGCTATCACTCCTTAAGCTCAGCGAGGGAGATAAGGTGATATCGGCAGCTGGACAAATTTTCTTCAGGCTGTTTTGTGCGGCGGCGGCGTTCAGGAGAGTGGTCAGAGGAGAGGTGATTGTCCTCAAACAGAACGACAGATCCATGCCCGGATTCGTACCAGGCAGATCAAAACGCGTAATCATTCAGGTCAGATTTAGCACTTCCACACAGGCGCCGGATGGTTAAGCCTGCCCTCCTATTCTTAACGAATGGCATAATTGTAAGGGTGAATTCTTAGAAAGATTATGTATCCGTATCAATTAAGAATGCATCACACACCACGTATTTTTTGCAAGAATTGAGTAGGATTACTTCGATTTATCACGCAGAGATCTTGAATATAATTGGTACTAAAAGGATATTCTTAACCCTGTTTTGAACGGCGGAGAATGGAAGCATGGCACATAACCTGGCCCCCGGATATTGCGTGGTGGAATACCCTGGAACACTGGAATATCAGGCGCGAGAGCTATTCAGAGATATCCGTTCACCGGCTACCAGTCTGTTTATGACACTTAATGCGGATACACCCTATCTCAAACCTGGACAAATCCTCATTGTGGCTGATCCTGACACGCCAGATTCGCTTACAAGGCAGATGCTGGCAACCCTCCGGCAGGCTAAGAATAAGACCAATTCAGCATTCGTTGGTGTAAACGGCGATGATGCCAGTTTTATGCAAAAACATTATGGAATGATCGCTGCGTTGACAGGTGCCGGAGACAAGATCTTCAGCACTGCGGGAGATGCAGGTGAAAAATATTTCAATGCTATCGAACAGATCCTGAGAAAAATCGAGGCCAGCTATCAGAATCAATATCGCACGCAGGGATCGTTAATCGGCCAGCAGTTCTTCGTTGAACGTAATCAGTTACTGCATCAGCTAAAAGAGCTGGTTAATAAGCCGCTGTTAAAATCCCTTGCGAGATATACCATTAAATTCAGACAATATGAAAACATGAAGCGTGCATTAAATCTTTCCAGCCGTTCAATTGTCCACGAGTGGTCCACCGCTGGTATAGGAGGCATTCCGGGATATTCATACTATGTCGGCAATGCGGCCAGAGCGGCGCGTTTTTTAAAGATGGGTGGACTTATCGGTATTGGATTTGCGTTTGCAGGAACGACTAATGATGTGGTTGATGCCTGCAGCAAAGGGCGTGAAGGAGAATGTGGAAATATTGCTGTCAAAGATTATTCAAAATTTGCCTTTGCCACAGGTGGTGGAATGCTCGGAGGTGTATGGGGTAGTTCTGTTGCGCTAGCTGGCTGTGCAGCTATTGGAATAGCGACAGCAGGGGCAGGTGGTGTTGCATGTGCAGTTGTAGGATCTGTTGCTGGTGGATATGCTGTCGGCTCAGGCGTAGATGCTATATTTAAGAAAGTAATAGAATATTATGATAACTAACGCATTACTGGCTGATACAGCGTTATTTTTTGGTGGGCTGGGCTGCTGCCTTCTGGTGCTGTCGCTTATTCTTTTTTTGATCAAAAGACAGGATTATTATGGTCTTGTTTCCTCTTATCGGGAAAAATATACCTTGCCTGGCCCCTGCGCCTTTTATTACACGACGGGCTTTTTCGGCGTGTTTCCGCTTTTACGATTTTTCATAAAATTAAGCCAAAGAAAGAAAATACGATTTATTTCCCTTAACGACCCCGGTTATGCCTTTTTTGATGACAAAAAAAATCAGATTCATGCCTGGATGAAACTTTATTCGCTGCTGTGGTTTGCCGCTACGGCATGTTATATCCTGTTCGCTGTTTTTGGCCTGCTTTTGCCTTAAAGCCCGTACTGGCGTCAGCGTGACTCCCTGCGCAGCGCCTGCCGGGGAAGGCACAGCAGACAGAGGCCCCGAAAAGTGGTTAATCATTTTATGATGACAAATAAAATAATAGCGGAAATGGGACTTTTTTTTGCATTATCAGGCAGTGCAATGATATTGCTTTCTTTAATTGTTTATCTCTTAAAAAGAGAACAATATTATTATCTGATAGCACGATATAAAGAAAAATATCTTTTTCCTGCTCCGGCCTCGTTTCATCATATGACGGGCTTTTTTGGTGCTGTTATAGTGATACGCTTTTTTATCAGGCTATCGCATAAAAAAAGAATCTTATTTATGCGTCATGATGATCCTGCCTGCTCTTTCTTCGATGAACCTGATGTAAACCTCCAGGCCTGGATGATCTTTTTCTATTACCTGTGGGTTACCGCGACGGCGTTTTTTGTTACTGCCGGAATGTTGAGTCTGCTGCTGCCTTAATTCAGACAGGGCGCTGCACAAAAGCGCGAAAATCCTGTCTCTCTGCCGCAGTGCGCGCAGCAATAACGCCACGCTTTTCCGGCAAAGTGTGGCGGCGCCAGCAAGAGTGAAAAGAGGCGGTTGTCAAACCTGGCTCGCCTTCATAAGCTGCAAATGATCTTATTTGTCCATTCTCAGAATAAATGAAAAATCCATTCCATCCGGTTAACCTCGGGAGTCCGCAATGAAAAAATGTGCATGGGCAATTCTCTGTCTGCTCGCTCTTTCCACATCGGCGCTGGCAGAGAAAATTGGCGTGTCGATGGCCTATTTCGACCAGAACTTTCTCACCCTTATCCGCCAGGCGATCGATAAAGAGGCAAAAGCGCAAAAGCTGGATGCGCAGTTTGAAGATGCGCGCGGCGATGTGGGCCGTCAGACCGATCAGGTGCAGAGCTTTATCAGCGCCGGAGTGGATGCGATTATCGTCGATCCGGTTGACTCCGCCAGCACCCCTGCCCTGACCCGCCTGGCGCAGCAGGCTCACATTCCGCTGGTTTACGTTAACCGCACGCCGGGCGATAAAACCCTGCCTCCGGGCGTGGTGTTTGTCGGCTCGGATGAGCGCGAATCGGGCACGCTGCAGATGGAGGCGCTGGCAAAACAGGCCGGCTATCGCGGCAAAGTCGCCATTATGATCGGTAACCTCAGCGATGCGGGTGCGTTGCAGCGCACCCGGGATGTGGAGCAGGTGGTCGCAAAGTATCCCGGGATGAAAGTGGTGCTGAAACAGACCGCCAACTATGCGCGCAACGAGGGAATGGATTTAATGCTCAGCTGGCTGTCGAACGGCGAAGATATCGATATTGTCGCCGCCAACAACGATGAAATGGCGATTGGTGCCACCATGGCGATCGCGCAGGCGAAGCCGAAGAAAACCATTCTGGTGGGCGGTATTGATGCCACGCCGGATGGCCTGAAAGCGCTGGCGAGCGGCAAACTGGCGGTCACGGTTTTCCAGGATGCCGTGGGTCAGGGCAGAAAATCGGTTGAGGTGGCACAGCAGATGATTAAAGGCCAGAAGGTAGCGTCCCATCAGTGGATCCCGTTTGAGCTGGTCACGCAGCAGAATATGCAGCAATACAGCACGAAGAATCCGTGATGCAGACTGGCGCGGCCGCGTGGCCGCGCCGTTTATTACGCGTCGTTCAGCAGCTTCGCCATCATCACGACATCGCGCAGCTGACCGTCACGCAGGGCGGCCTGGCGCTTCACCCCCTCCCGTTCAAAGCCCAGCCGCTGATAGAGCCGCAGCGCCCGTTCGTTGTCGTGAAACACCTCCAGCTCCATCCGGGTGATCCCCAGCCAGTTGCGGGCATAGTTCATCGCGGTGCGGATCAGACGCTCACCGACGCCGCGTCCGGCAAAGTCAGGATGTACCCCCAGCCCAAAGCTGATGCAGTGGCGGGTGCGCGGCTTATTGTCAACGAACAGCGTCAGCTCACCGGCCAGCACGCCGTCGATTTCGGCGACAAACGCAACAAAACCC
>Ga0157366_1000027_pt1 | contig 95911 bp, 109 predicted proteins | sample AttbisABBM1_FD_113149 | JGI IMG/M metagenome (GOLD analysis project Ga0157366, IMG submission 113149) | Fungus gardens microbial communities from leaf cutter ant in Botucatu, State of São Paulo, Brazil - Atta bisphaerica ABBM1 | ecosystem: Host-associated > Fungi > Mycelium > Unclassified ...
CCCGCCACAAAAAAGCCCGAGGCTGGCAGCAAACCAGCCTCGGGCGGGGTGTGACCTGACCCCCCAGAGGGTCAGGTCGGGAGAGCGGACGGGATTAACGCAGCAGTGACAGAATGTTCTGTGGTGACTGGTTAGCCTGTGCCAGCACGGCGGTACCGGCCTGCTGCAGCATATTGCCTTTGGACATATTCGATACCTCCGTCGCCATGTCCGCATCCTGGATACGAGACTGGGATGCGGTCAGGTTAACCACGGTGTTGTTCAGGGTATTCACCACGGAATCAAACCGGTTCTGCACCGCACCCAGACCGGAACGCAGCGAGCTGACGGTGCTCAGCGCGGCGTCAACGGTGGCCAGCAGCGTATCCGTATCGGTGCCGGTGACGTCGTAATCGTCCATTTTCAGCTCGGCTGAATCCATTTTTTTGAGCTCAATGTCGATAGTCTGTTTGTCATCCGCACCCACCTGAATGCTCAGAGACTGATCTTTACTCAGGACTTTGATGCCGTTGAACTCAGTCTGTTCGGAAATACGGTCAATCTCAGCCAGACGCTGTTTGATTTCGTCCTGGATAGACTGTTTATCTGAATCCGTGTTCGTGCCGTTTTTGGCCTGAACGGTCAGGGTACGGATTTTCTGCAGGTTGTCGTTCACTTCGTTCAGTGCGCCTTCCGTGGTCTGCGCAATCGAGGTGCCGTCGTTAGCGTTACGGGCTGCCTGAGTCAGGCCGTTGATTTTCGCGCTGAAGCGGTTACTGATCGCCTGGCCGGCGGCATCATCTTTTGCACTGTTAATGCGGCGACCGGAAGAGAGACGCTCAATCGCGGTGCCGAGGGTCGCCTGAGATTTATTCAGGTTGTTCTGTGCAATTAAGCTGAGGGTATTAGTATTAATTACCTGCATGATTCATTCCTTTAATAAAGTATTAGAGGGAGGGTTGAGTTATGCGTATTCGCTTCGCATGATAATAAATATCGGCGCGAGTGAGATTGACTGAAATTTTTTCTTGTCAGGTTATGTAATCGATCCTGTAAAGAAAAGCAGAGCAGCGAGCCCGCTTTATTGCCGGAAGAGATTGCGTGAAATCTGTTCCGGCTAAATCACTTCATTTCTGACGCTATTTCTGACGATGACGAAAAGAAAAGGCAGGACGCCGTTTTCATCGCTGCTGCAATAAGGTCTTTTACTCAGTTCTGATTTATTTTCGCGGTGAGGATTTTATTTTTTCAGTGCGGAGCCGATATTTTATAGCAAAGGAGTCATCTTTATTTATTCATTTCACAGGGGGTTAACATGGCAATATCACCCAATGCCAGTGCTGGCGTCGGCGGATGGGATTATTCAGATCTGTTAAATGGGATCGCGCAGAACGAACAGCTGCGTCTGAAACCCTACACCACGCTTCAGACGAAGTGCAAAAATCAAATCTCCGCGTGGGGCAATATCAGCAGCCTGTTAACAAAACTGCAGAGCACCGCGAAAAAACTGGATGGTGAAGCGTTCAATACCCTGACCGTCAGCAAAAACAGCGCCTTTACCGCCACCGCCACCAGCAACGCCAGTGCTGACACGCACGCCGTCAGCGTTCAGCAGCTGGCCGTCGCGCACAAGCTGAGAACCGACCCCTTTGACAGTGCCGACAGTCAGCTGGGGTCCGGCACGGCGGGCACCCGCACCCTTATCATCAAACAGGGTGACGGTTCACAGGTGAAAGTGACCCTCAACGAGGATCAGACCTCGCTCAACCAGATTGCCAAAGCGATTAATACGCAGAACAGCGCGCAGGGCGGTAACATCACGGCGTCGGTTCAGCGTGACGGCAAGGGCACCTATCAGCTGATGCTCAGCTCCAGAAAAACCGGTACCGGCGGTGAAATGTCCGTCAGCGTGGAAAACGATGAAAAACTCGCGGGCATCCTTGATACGAGTAACGGCGGAAAAAGTGCCGATGGCAGCGGAAACAGCAGCGATAAGATGACGGTGGTGTCGGTGGCACAGGACGCAAAACTGACCGTCGACGGGATCGCCTACACCCGCACCAGCAACAACATCAACGACATCATTACCGGCGTCACGCTTAACCTGAATGCCACCTCCAAAGCCGGCGACACCGAGCAGCTGACCCTGACGGTCGACTCCAGCGCGATTAAGACCAGCCTGCAGGATTTTGTGAAGCAATATAATGCGCTGCTGACGGAAACCTCCGCAAACAGTAAGTTTGTTGCCAGCAGTGGCGACAGTGACACCTCAACCGAAAAGAGCGGCGTGCTGATGGGGAACTCAACCCTGCGCGGCCTGGTTAACGATTTTCGCTCGGCGGTCAACGACAGTTATGGCGGTGCAAAGGGCGGCTCCCTCTCTGCGTTAGGCATCACGATCGATTCCCAGACCGGGCAGATGACGCTGGATGAGAGCAAGCTGGATAAAGCCATCGCGGACGATCCTGACACTATCGGGCGAATCTTTAAGGGCAGCGGCACGGACAGTGGCCTGGCCTCCACCCTGAATGACATCGCGACAAAATATGTGGGTGACACCACGACCAAAACCGACGGCATCATCAAGAGCGTCACTAAAGATCTCAATACACAGATCCAGAATGCAGCCACGCAGATCACCAAAACCCAGGCGATGATCGACACCAAAATTGAACTGCTCAGAAGCCAGTATGCCAATGCGGATGCGCTCTATAACCAGATGAACAATCTGAGCAACACGCTGATCGAAATGTTCAAGAAGATGTAAGTCCGCCAGCCAGTAACTTTATCAGACAGGGCGTTGTCCCTGTTTTTCTTTTCGGGAGCAGAGGATGTACGCACGACAGAGCTCTAAGGCTTATGACCAGGTGTCGCTGGAAGCCAGACTGGCGGGTGCCACCCCGCATCAGCTTATCGCGATGCTGTTTGAGGCCGCGCACAGTGCGATGATGTGCGCGAAAATCTATTTTGACAAAGGCATGGTGGCCAGACGGTGCGAGATGATCAGTAAAGCGATCAACATTGTCGACAATGGCTTACGTGCCTCGCTGGATTTTGAAAAGGGTCAGGCGATCGCCGCCGATCTTGAGCGCCTTTATGACTATGTGTCACGGCTACTGCTGGAAGCCAATACCGGCAGTGATGTGGAAAAGCTGCTGGAGGCGGACAGGCTGCTCATGGAGATGGCTACCGTCTGGGAGGAGATTTTACCCCTGATTCAGGAGCGCAGAGGATGACGGCGATTCCTGAGGAGGGTCAGGCACTGCCCGCGCTGCGCCAGCGCGTGCTGGAAGCCCTGAGCGAGGAGCAGTGGGACGCGGTCGCCGATCTTCTGCCGCGCTATCTCACGGCGACAGCGCAGCTGATGCAGGCCTGGCAGCAGGCGGCGATCCCGGACGAGAAGGCGGCGATCGCCGCGCTTCTGCAGGAGGCGCTGAAGGATCAGGCGGCGATCGCCGGACGGCTGCGCAGCCGGATGGCCTGGCTGGAAGAGAGGATGGTGAAGCTGCAGCAGGGCAAATCGGGCTGCCAGCTCTATGCGGCGCAGCTCCCTGGCAACCTGGCGTGATAAGCAGCCCTGTCTATTGATAATTAAGGGTCAGCTGGTTGCTGACCACCTGCAGGGCCGGGATCAGCGGCCCTGGGTGTGCGACCCGATAGTGAAAACAGAACGTCTGACTGGCCGACAGCGGGCTGCTGATCGGCCGCGTGCCCGACAGGCTTTGCAGCGGATAACAGACGGACGGCGTGCAGAGACGGATTTGCAGCTCTGGCGGCGGCGGACTCAGCAGCGCGATATGCCAGCTCAGACGCCGGACGCGGGTGCTGGCGGGTAATGGCCCCGGCGGGGAGAGCGGGCGGCCGATCAGCGTCTGCTCCCCCACGCTGACCCGCCCGCCCACGCTGGTGGCACTCCAGCTGCCGGCCGGGGCCGGACTGCCCAGGGCCGATAGCGCCACCAGCCCTGCAGTCAGCGCCAGCGCCTTCACGGCGCACCGCCGATGAGGCAGGTTAGGTGCACCGTCCGGTTGGGGCTGATTTCCGCATTCGACAGGACCACCAGCTGCGGATAGACCCGCCGCAGAAAGCGGGAGAGCATCAGCCGCAGCGACGGATTGACCAGCAGCACCGGCGTGGCACCCTGCGCCACCAGCTGAGCGATCGCCTGCCCGGTCTGCTCCATGATCCGTTCAGCAATGCCGGGCTCCAGCGCATTGCCATTCTGCCTGGCCTGAATCAGCACTCCCTCCAGTTGCGGGTCCAGCCCGGCCACATGAATATCGGGATCCTGACCAAAGCAGTGATGTGTGATGGCGCGGCCCAGCCGGATCCGCACCTGCGCAGTCAGCTCATCGGCGTCATACTGATTTCCGGCATGTTCGGCCAGCGTATCGATAATGGTGCGCATATCGCGGATCGAAATCTGCTCTGCCAGCAGGTTCTGCAACACTTTGTGGAACAGGGCGAGTGACAGCGTGCCCGGAATAAAGTCCTCCACCAGTTTGGGCATATCCCGTGAGAGGCGCTCCAGCAACTGCTGTGTCTCCTGACGGCTGAACAGCTCATCGGTGTGCAGGCCGATCAGGTGATTCAGATGCGTGGCGATGGCCGACGCCGGATCGACCACGGTGTACCCCATGATCTGCGCATGCTCGCGCAGCACCTCATCGATCCAGATCGCGGGCAGGTTAAAGGTGGGATCGCAGCCCGCGACGCCCTCCAGCTGCCCTTCGGCGCAGCCGGGATCGATCGCCATCAGCCGTTCCGGCATCACTTCGCCGCGGCCGATCTCCACCCCCTTCAGCATGATCCGATAGCCCGCCGGTTTCAGATCGAGGTTGTCACAGATGTGGATCGGCGGCGGCAGAAAGCCCATCTTCTGAGCAAACTTCCTGCGGATGCCGCGGATCCGCATCAGCAGCTGGCCATCCTGGGCATCATCGACCATGGCGATGAGCCGGTAGCCCACCTCCAGCCCGAGCACATCTTCGATCTCCACATCGGACCAGGAGGCTTCCGGTGCCTGGGTGGCGTCGCTCAGCGCCCCATGCGATTTGCTGAGGTCGCCTCCCGCGCCCGCGGGCTGCTTCAGCTGCTGACCGCGTAACCACCAGGCCATCCCCAGCAGCGACAGGGTAAACAGCAGGAAGATCATATTCGGCATACCGGGGATGATCCCCAGCAGCCCGATAACCCCGGCAGAGAGCATCATCACGCGCGGGCTGCGGAACAGCTGGCTGACCATCTGCTCGCCCACATCGTCATCACTGGCGACGCGGGTGACAATCACGCCTGCGGCGGTTGAGATGATCAGCGCCGGGATCTGCGCCACCAGACCATCACCGATGGTCAGCAGGGTGTAGGTCTGCGCCGCGTCGCTGAAGGAGAGATCGTGCTGAGCGACACCGATGATCAGGCCGCCGATGATGTTGATCGCCATGATCAGCAGCCCGGCCATCGCATCGCCGCGCACAAATTTACTGGCACCATCCATCGAGCCGTAAAAATCGGACTCCTGCGTCACCTCACGCCGACGCGTTTTTGCCTCTTCTTCACCGATCAGACCGGCGTTCAGGTCGGCATCGATCACCATCTGCTTTCCGGGCATCCCATCCAGCACAAAGCGTGCGCCCACCTCGGCGATGCGCCCGGCCCCTTTGGTGATCACCATAAAATTGATGATGATGAGAATGGCGAAAACCACAATGCCGATAGCAAAATTGCCGCCCACCAGAAAGTGACCAAAGGCTTCAATCACCCGACCGGCCGCGGCGGCCCCGGTGTGGCCCTCCATCAGAATAATGCGCGTGGAGGCGATATTCAGCGCCAGCCTCAGCAGGGTCGAGAAGAGCAGCACAATCGGGAAGGAGGAGAACTCCAGCGTCTTACGGGTAAACATGGCGACCAGCAATATCATCAGTGACAGCACGATATTGAAGGTGAACAGCGTATCCAGCACGATGGCGGGCAGTGGCAGCACCATCATCGCCAGGATCATCATGATCAATACCGGCCCGGCCAGGATCTGCCACTGCGTCTCTTTAAGCGGGGGCAGGCGAAGTTTAGAGGTTAAATTTGCCATCACTCTTGCGTCTCAGGGGCAAAATCGAGTGCCGCAGGCACGGCGAGATTGCCCGGTTTCTCAGGGGGAATGCCGCCGGTTTTCTGCCAGCGGCGCAGGTTGTACACCCAGGCAAGCACTTCCGCGACCACGCTATAGAGCGCCGCAGGGATCGGCTCGCCGATGTCACAGTGGCGGTAGAGCGCACGGGCCAGCGGTGCCGCTTCCAGCATCGGAACGGTGTGCTGCTGCGCTTTTTCGCGGATACGCAGGGCGATTTCGCCTGCGCCTTTTGCCAGCACCACCGGTGCCGCCATCTTTCCCTCTTGCCAGCGGATGGCGACAGCGTAGTGGGTCGGGTTATTCACAATCACATCGGCATCCGGCACATCGTTCATCATCCGGCTGCGTGCCATGGCGCGCCGCAGCTGGCGCAGCCGGCCTTTGATGTGCGGATCGCCCTCGTTCTCTTTGAACTCATCGCGGATCTCCTGGCGTGACATCCGCAATTTTTTCAGGTGGCTCATCACCTGATAAAAGACGTCATAGCCCATCATCGGGATCAGGGCGGCAATCACGATAATCAGGCAGTGGGCGATCAGACGATGGGCCTCGCCGATGGCCGTGGCAGGCGATTCACTGGCGAGCTGGATAAAATGGCTCTTATTGCGGAGGAAACAGAACAGCGCGGCGCTGCCGACCAGCACCGCCTTCATCACGCTTTTTGCCAGCTCAGAAAGCACCTGAAACGAGAACAGCCGTTTAAAACCGGTTAACGGCGACAGGCGTTTCAGATCGACCTTCAGGGATTTGCTGCTGAAATGCAGGCCGCCAATCAGCAGTGACGAGGCGATGCCGACCAGAAAGAGTCCCAGCAGCAGCGGCAGCAGCGCGCTGAACATCAGGGAGAGCAATCCGCGGGTTTTATGCAGCATGGTGCCGGGATCGGAAAGCAGCAGACGATCAAACATCAGGCCGTTGTGCATCAGCTGCGCCAGCCGGTCAGCCATGCGCTCACCGCAGAGCACGATCAGCGCCCAGCCGGTCAGCAGCATCATCAGTGACGTCAGCTCTTTTGAACGGGGCACCTGTCCCTCTTCACGCGCCTTCTGGCGGCGCTGGGGAGTGGGTTCCTCCGTTTTTTCGGCATCATTCTCTTCAGACATAAACTCACCTGGCCTGACTACTGCGCCGCCGTCAGTCGCCGCGCGCCTTCGGGCGGCAATGCGCGTTCCTCAGCGGGGCGGCTGGCGGACTCAGAACCCGAGATCTGCCAGCAGGTCGTCCACCTGATCCTGTGTGGCCACCACGCCGGTGCGGGTGTGATCGATCTGCGGGCCGTTTTTCAGGCTTTCCGGCTCCTGAGAGACCGGCAGCGTGATGACCGACATGTTTTCGACCAGCACCTGAATCAGCTCTTTCTCAATGTTCTCAATCAGCTGCATCATGCGCTGGATCACCTGACCGGTCAGATCCTGAAAATCCTGCGCCATCATGATCTCCATCAGCTGCCCGTTGGTCTGATCGGTCAGGGCAGGGACGTCGCGCAGAAAATCGCGGGTGTCGTTCACTAACTCACGGGCAATCGGCAGTTCAATCGGCTCCTTAAACCAGTCGTTCCAGCGTTCGCTCAGCGCGCTGGCCTGTGTGTTCATCCTGTCCTGCAGCGGGCGCGCCTCTTCGACGCAGGTCAGTACCCGATCGGCGGCGGCAGAGGTTTTGCTGACGATATAGCTCAGCCGTTCGCGGGTATCCGGGATCACCTCCGCCGCATCCATAATGGCGCGGTCCAAACCCAGGCTCGACATGCTGGTGCGCAGCTGACGGGGTAAATGGCCGATACGCGAGAAAATGCTTTTAAAATTGTCTGTTTCTGAGGGAGTTATCTGCGTTTCCACGGGCTTACCATCCAATCTTTTCGAAAATCTTATTTAATTTTTCTTCAAGAGTTGCGGCGGTGAAGGGCTTAACCACGTAACCACTGGCCCCGGCCTGCGCTGCCGCAATGATGTTCTCTTTGCGGGCTTCCGCCGTCACCATCAGGACCGGCATCGTGCTGGTTTCGGGCGTGCTGCGGATGGCCGACAGCAGCTCCAGACCGTCCATATTCGGCATATTCCAGTCGCTGATCACAAAGTCGAACGGCATCTGCCGCAGCTTATTCAGCGCATCCTGACCATCTTCGGCTTCTTCCGCGTTATGGAAGCCCAGATCTTTAAGCAAGTTGCGCACGATACGGCGCATGGTGGCAAAGTCATCGACGATGAGAAAACGTATATTTTTATCAGCCATAAGAGAGAGATCCTGTTAAAGGGGGTTTTCGCCCGGCCAGGGGGGGAAGCCTGTGCCGCCTGGCGGGTCAGCAGAGGACGCGCATTAAATCCGGCGAGCCTGTCCGATAATATTTTTCAGAATGACCTGCGCCATATCCTGCAGATCGACGATTTCGCTGACGGCATTCAGGGCTACGGCCTCACGCGGCATCCCGTAAATCACACAGGTCTGTTCGCTTTGCGCCAGGGTCTTTGCGCCCGTCTGATGGAGTTCCAGCAATCCCTTCGCCCCGTCGTGGCCCATTCCGGTGAGGATCGCCCCGACCGCATTTTTGCCCGCCGCTTTCGCCACCGACTGCATCAGGAGATCGACAGAGGGACGGTGACGGTTGATCGGGGGATCGTCGTTCAGTCTTAGGTGATAATTGGCGCCGCTGCGATAGAGCGCCATGTGCCGTCCGCCCGGCGCAATATAGGCGTGGCCTGGCAGCACCCGCTCGCCATCCTCTGCCTCCTTCACCACGATCTGGCACAGCTTGTTCAGCCGCTCTGCAAAGGAGCGGGTGATACCCGGCGGCATGTGCTGCGCAATGACGATGCCCGGACAGGAAGGGGACATCGCCATCAGGATGTGGCGGATCGCTTCCGTTCCGCCGGTGGAGGCACCGATGGCGATAATCTTTTCGCTGCCGACCAGCGGCGCTGGAATCATGCGCGGGCGTTCTGCCTGGGGCAGAGCGCGCCGAATCCGCGCTCTCGCGGCGGCGCGGATCTTCTCGGTGATGAGTTCCGCATAGTGCATCATGCCCTCATGCAGACCCATCTGCGGCTTGGCGACAAAGTCGACGGCCCCCAGCTCCAGGGCGCTCAGGGTGATATCGGCGCCTTTGACAGTCAGGGAGGAGATCATCACTACCGGCATCGGGCGCAGGCGCATCAGACGTTCCAGGAAGTCGAGCCCGTCCATTCGGGGCATCTCAACATCCAGCGTCAGGACATCCGGATTGTGCTGCCTGATTAAATCGCGGGCGATAATCGGGTCGACGGCGGTCGCCACCATCTCCATGTCGGGCTGGCTGTTGACGATCTGGGTCAGGATGGAGCGGATCAGGGCGGAATCATCAACGCAGAGAACCTTAATTTTGCTCATACCTTCTCCCTGTCGAGGTAATAGACCGACTGCCCCTGCAGGCGGAACGGGCTATCCGTGTGACTGAAGTGTTCGGAATGGCCGACAAACAGCAGGCCATCCGGCTTTAATAATTTTGCAAAGCGGTTGAGTAACCGGTTCTGAGTCGGTTTATCGAAGTAGATCATCACGTTGCGGCAGAAAATGGCATCAAAAGGCCCGGTGACCTGCCACTGTGCAGCGATCAGATTCAGCGGCTGGAAGCGGATATCTTTTTGCAGCAGGGTGCGGACTTTAACCTGCTGCTGCTCTTCTGCCGCCACACTGCGCAGGAGATACTTTTTCTTCTGCTCCTGCGTCAGGTTTTCCACATCGGCCAGGCGATAGGTGCCTGCCCTGGCTTTCTCCAGCACGCTGGTATCAATGTCGGTCGCCAGGATACGCGGTCCGGTCAGACTGTTACCCAGCACCTCATCCAGCGTCATGGCGATGGAGTAAGGCTCTTCGCCCGTTGAGGCGGCGGTACACCAGACGCTGTAGTGGCCCGTTTTTCCGCGCGCATGGTCGGCCAGAATCGGGAAGTGGTACGCTTCCCGAAAGAAAGAGGTGAGATTGGTGGTCAGCGCATTCACGAAGTGCTGCCATTCCGCATGGTCCGGCGAACTCTCCAGAGCGCGCAGGTAGTGCCCGAACTGCGTCAGACCCCGTGCGCGTAAGCGCGGCATCAGCCGGTTACAGACCATATCCCGACGCTGCGGCGTAATGACAATGCCCGCACGCTGATAAATCAGCCTGATAATCTTATTTAATTCAGCATCACTCAGATGGCTCGGTGAATATCTGTCAGCGGGAGACGTTTTACTGTTATTTATTATGTCAGACATACGCGATAGCCTTTATTACTGTGTCAGGTAACCCTTAATCGGCCATTCACCATGAAACAGAATTCCGCCCGACACGATGCTGTCAGGGGAAAAAAGAGATTAGCGCTGGCCGGCACCCTGCGGATAAAATAGCAGCCTGACGGATAATGGCGTGACGCCGCCTGTTTCCGCAGAGTATCATTTTTATCCGGCTGTGGTTATAACGACATGCTCATAATTTCCTGGTAGGCGCTGACCATTTTATTTCTGACCTGAATACCCATGTTCAGCATCAGCGATGACTTTTGCAGCGAAACCATCACATCATTTAACCCGATGTCGGCGGCGCCGCTCATAAAGGCCTGTGAGAGATTTTTCGCACTGTTCTGCGCCTGATTGATATCACGAAGCGTGTCCGCCAGCAGCGCTGAAAAGGGCGTGCCGCTTGCGTTCGTCTCATCTGCGTGATCGGACCCCTTCAGGCCCGACGCCTGGCGGGCCTGAAAATGAATCTGATCGAGAATGGCCGCCATTGAGTGAATCGCCATCGCTTTTTTCCTTCGCTTACGGATTACGTTACCGGGCAGACTTTTCTGCCATTTCACGATCGCTATGATAGCGAGGAAGCGAAAATAAATATAACAGGAATAGCTGACAGAAATTTTCGCTTATTACTGATTAAGGTTTTCATGAGTTTGTACATAATAGCGGGCCAGAATTTTCTTTTTCAGCTGCTATAACGGCACCCGTGCGTTATTAATGCGTAATACATTATTGCGTTATGTCGCGCTGACAGTGTGTCATTATTTTTTACAGGGAAATGGCATGAATGCCACCACGAAAAGCAACAGCATAAAGGATATTTCCGGCCTGCTGGCCGCGTTTGAGCGATTCCGCTCGAATCCGCAAATCATTTTTGTTGTTATTGCCGCTGCCGCGATCTCAGTCGTGATTATCCTCTTTTTCTGGGCGAAAACGCCGGACTATCGCGCCCTGTATAGCAATCTGAGCGATCAGGATGGCGGCGCGGTGGTGGCTCAACTCGCCCAGATGAATGTGCCCTACCGTTTTGATGAACGGCGCGGGGCCATTATGGTGCCGGACGATCAGGTTTATGGGTTGCGCCTGAAGCTGGCGCAGCAGGGGTTACCCCGGGGCGGCACGACAGGGTTTGAATTACTGGATCAGGAAAAGTTCGGTATCAGCCAGTTCAGCGAACAGCTCAACTTTCAGCGGGCGCTGGAGGGGGAGCTTTCCCGCACCATCGATACGCTGGGGCCGGTCAGAAGTTCGCGGGTGCATCTGGCGCTGCCGAAAGCGTCCCTGTTTGTCGAGGAGCAGAAACCCCCTTCCGCCGCGGTCACGCTTAACCTGCAGGGAGGACGGTCGCTGGACGCCGGTCAGATCAGCGCCATCAGCCATCTGGTTTCCAGCGCGGTCTCCGGTCTGTCGGCCGATAACGTGACGATTGTCGATCAGAACGGGCAGCTGCTGACCCAGAGTGGGGCGCAGGCCACACAGACCTCGCAGCTTGGCTATATCAGCAAAGTTGAAAGCGACTACCAGCACCGTATTCAGGCCATTCTGGCGCCTGTCGTCGGCAGCAGCAACGTGCGGGCTCAGGTCACGGCCAGAATCGATTTTTCAACCCATGAGCAGACGGCCGAACGCTACCAGCCTAATAACGCTGATGACAAAAAGGCGATCCGCAGCCGGCAGAGCAGCGGCAGCGAGCAGGGCGGCAAAGCGGCGGTGGGCGGTGTGCCCGGCGCGCTGAGTAATCAGCCACCGGTGCCTGCGACCGCGCCTATTGAGACACCTGCCGCGGGCAACAACGGCGCGGCGACGGTCAGCCGCGAGCCCTACAACACCCGCAACGATGAAACCGTTAACTATGAGCTGGACCGCACGCTGACCCATACCCGCCGTAATCCCGGTGAGATCGCACGGCTTACCGCCGCGGTAGTGGTCAACTATCTGCCCGATAAAGAGGGACATCCGGCGGCGCTCAGTCAGGCGCAGATGGATCAAATCAACCAGCTGGTGAAAGAGGCGATGGGGTTCTCGGCGCAGCGGGGCGACAGCCTGAGCGTCGTGAATTCACCCTTTACCCATCTGGATGATGAGGTGGCGGTGCCCCTCTGGAAACAGCCGCAGATGTTCGATCTCGCCCTGCAGGGCGGACGCTGGCTGATCCTGATTCTGGTCGCCTGGCTGCTGTGGCACAAAGCGGTGCAGCCATTCTGGATGAAGCATCAGCAGCTGGCGCTGCAGCGACTCGAACTGGAAAAGCAGGCGCGTCAGGCTGAGCTGGATGCAGAAGCGAGCCGAAAAGAGGCGATTGAGAAAAACAAGGTTAAACAACGCGTGGACACGGAGATTACCACCCAGCATTTGCGCAGCATCGCTGAGCAGGAGCCGCACGTGCTGGCGGCCGTGATCCGCAAATGGATGATCAGGGAGCTGAAGCCACAATGAATGCCGCTGAAAAGTGCGCCATGGTCATGCTGACGCTGGGTGATGAGTGCGCAGCCGAAGTCTTTAAACATCTCAACCCGCAGGAGGTGACGCTGCTCAGCAGCGCCATGTTTAACCTCCAGGGCGTCACCCACGACAACCTGGCGGGGGTCATGAAGGAGTTTGAGCGGGACGTCTCGGGCATGGCGGCGCTGAACGTGAATACCAATGAGTATCTGCGGAGTGTGCTGGTCAAGGCACTGGGCGAGGAGCAGGCCTCCAGCCTGCTGGAGGATCTGCTCGACAGCAGTTCCCAGGTCAACGGACTGGAAACGCTCAACTTTATGGAGCCGCAGGCCGTGTTTGATGTGATCCGCGAAGAGCACCCGCAGATCATCGCCACCATTCTGGTGCATTTAAAACGCGGGCAGGCGGCCGACGTGCTGGCCAGATTCGACGATCGGGCACGTAACGACATCATGCTGCGTATCGCCACGTTTGGCGGCGTGCAGCCCGCCGCGCTGCAGGAGCTGACCGAAGTGCTGAATAACCTGCTCACCGGTCAGAATATGAAGCGCAGCAAAATGGGCGGCGTGCGCCCGGCGGCTGAAATTCTGAACCTGATGAAATCCAATCAGGAAGAGGCGGCGATGGAGGCGGTGCGCGAGTTTGACCACGAGCTGGCGCAGAAAATCGTTGATGAGATGTTCCTGTTCGAAAACCTCATCGACCTGGACGATCGCAGCATCCAGCGCCTGCTGCAGGATATCGAAAACGAAACCCTGCTGATCGCCCTGAAAGGGGCGGAGCAGCCGCTGCGCGATGCCTTCTTCCGCAATATGTCGAAACGCCTTGCCGCGATCATGATGGACGACCTCAACTCCCGCGGGCCGGTCAGGATGTCGCAGGTCGAAGCCGAGCAGAAAACCATTCTGCTGATTGCGCGCCGGTTAGCGGAAAGCGGCGAGATCGTGCTGGGGGGCGGAGACGATGTCTATGTCTGATCACGAACCGGAAGCGCGCTGGCAGCGCTGGCAGCCGAAAAGCCTGCTGGAGAGCAGTGAGACGGAGACGGCACCTGTGCTGCCTCCGCTCCCCGCCGCTCAGCCAGATAACGATGCGCAGTTTCAGGCGGAGCTTAACCGGCTGCGTCAGCAGGCTGAGCAGCAGGGCTTTGCCGCGGGCGAAGCGCGTGGCCTGGAGCAGGGTTACAGCAGCGGCTATCAGCAGGGATTCAGTGAGGGGGAAAAAGCGGGGTTAGCGCAGGCGGCGACGGAGACGGCTGCCCGGCAGCAGGCGCAGGTCAGCCAGTTTACCCAGCTCCTTCATGACTTTCAGGCGGCCCTCGACAGCCTCGATACGATTATTCCGGCCCGGCTGGTGCAGCTCTCCCTGAACGCGGTGCGCGCCCTGCTCGGTAAGCAGATCGTCATTGATACCGCGGTCGTGTTGCAGAAAATTGAACAGCTGCTGCAGGAGAATCTCCACTTCACTCCCCCCATTACGCTGTGGGTCAGCGACGCCGATTTTCCGCAGGTGCAGCAGCAGCTCGGCACGGTTCTGGAGGAGCATCGCTGGACGTTACGCGCCGATGAAAACATCCTGCCGGGCGGATGCCGTGTCACCGCCGATGAGGGAGAGCTGGACGCCATGCTGTCGACCCAGTGGCAGATGCTGTGCACGCTGAGCAAAGAGTGTTTCGGCGCATGAGTACGCGGCTGAAAACCTGGCTCGAAAGCCTGGTGCAATGTGAGCAGCGGATCATGGCGCTGCCCCCTTATCAGCAGTATGGCAAGCTGGTGCGCGCCACCGGGCTGGTCATGGAAGTGGTGGGCCTGAAATTGTCGATCGGCACCCTCTGCCTGATAGAGCGAAAACGTCAGAGCGGCAGCGATTTTGTCGAAGCTGAGGTGGTGGGGTTCAATGCCCATCTGCTCTACATCATGCCGCTGGAAACCGTAGAGGGGGTCCTGCCCGATGCGCGGGTGTTTGCTCAGCCGGAAACGGGGGGCGGTGGCAAACAGCTGCCGCTGGGCCCGGAACTGCTGGGGCGGGTACTGGATGCCAGGGCACGTCCGCTCGACGGGCTTGCCGCGCCGGGCCGCCATCATGCCGGTTCCCTGTTTACCGCGCCCTTTAATCCCTTGCTGCGAGACCCGATTAAACAGGTGCTGGATGTCGGTGTCCGGGCGATCAACGGTCTGCTGACCGTCGGACGCGGTCAGCGCATGGGGCTGTTCGCCGGTTCCGGGGTGGGAAAAAGTGTCCTGCTGGGCATGATGGCGCGTTACACCAAAGCGGATGTGATCGTGGTCGGGCTGATTGGTGAACGCGGACGCGAGGTGAAAGATTTCATTGAAAACATTCTCGGTGAGGGGGGGCGACGCCGCGCCGTGGTCATTGCCGCGCCCGCCGATGTCTCGCCGCTGTTGCGTATGCAGGGAGCCGTCTATGCGACCCGCATCGCTGAGGATTTCCGCGATCGCGGCAAAGATGTTCTGCTGATCATGGACTCGCTGACCCGCTACGCCATGGCACAGCGGGAAATCGCGCTGGCGATCGGCGAGCCGCCCGCCACCAAAGGCTATCCACCGTCGGTGTTCGCGAAGTTACCGGCGCTGGTGGAGCGTGCCGGAAACGGCATTAAAAACGGGGGTTCCATCACCGCTTTCTACACCGTCCTGACCGAGGGCGACGATCAGCAGGACCCCGTGGCCGACTCGGCGCGCGCCATTCTCGACGGGCACATTGTCCTGTCGCGTCAGCTGGCCGAGTCGGGGCACTACCCGGCGATTGATATCGAAGCCTCGATCAGCCGGGCAATGACCGAGCTGATCTCGCCTGCGCACTACCGCAACACCCAGCGTTTCAAACAGCTGCTTTCGGCTTATCAGCACAATCGCGACCTGATCAGCGTGGGGGCCTACGCGGCGGGTAGCGATCCCCGGCTCGATAAGGCGATTGCGCTCTATCCGCAGATGGAAGGGTATACGCAGCAGGGGATTTATGAATGCAGTGACTATGACAGCGCGCTCGGACAACTGAACGCCCTGTTTCCTTCTGACGAATCAATAAGCGAGTAATCGAATGGCATCCCGTGCGCCAATGGAAATGCTGCGTGAAAAAGCCCAGGAGAAGCTGGATGACACGACCCGGCAACTGGGGGAGACGCGACAGATTTATGAGCAAGCCCATGCCCGTCTGCGCGAGCTGGAGCGCTATCAGCAGGAGTATCAGCATCAGCTCACCACCCGGGCTCAGGAGAGCGGTCTGCAGGTGTCCCATCTGCAGAGCTACCAGACATTTATTGAAGCGTTAGACCGCGTGGTGACGCAGTACAGCAGCCACGTCACCGCCTGTGAACACGCGGTTGATCGGGCGGTGGGTGACTGGAAGCATGACCACCTGCGGCTGAACGCCTTCACCACCCTGATCAGCCGGGCAGAGGATATCGCCAGAGTGAAAGAGAACCGCCACGAGCAGAAACGCATGGACGAGTTCGCCAGCCAGATGTTAGTGAGGAAACGATCCGTATGAAGGTTATGGCCCTGCAGCGTCAGACCACGATGGCTGACACACAAACCGCTAACGGCCAGGTGGCAGATGAGACGCTGCACTTTGCCCGGCTGCTGGATGAGAAAAAAGAGGCCGTGGCTTCCGCCTCTCCCTCCGCAGCGGGGGGGCTGCCACAGGTGCACGTCAGGCCTGTGATTCAGCGGGCAAAATCACCCGACGGTGACCCGGCAGAGGAGACCACCGCGCCCCCGGCTGAGGGCACGGATGTTTCACTGCTGGCGTGGCTGAACCCGCCTCCGGTCAGCCGCTGGCCGGAGGCGCGGGAGAAACAAGGCGATCTGACACCGGCGGAGGCGCGTGAGGCGTTGCCCGCACCGCTGCCGGTGGAGCGCGCGGTGACTCCGGCTCTGCTGCCAACGTCCGATAGCCGCCCGCAGCCGACCGGGTTATTGCCCTCAGCGCCCCTGACGTCTGTAATGCCGGACAGACCACTGGCCGCGGACGCCGGAACAGAGGAGGGTGAACCGCCTGTGAACGCGCTATTCAGCCTGCCATCTTCATCTACATCCGCCCCCGCCCCCGCCGCTGCGCTCAGACCGGGTGCGCAGCAGCCTGCTCAGCCGACAGGGAACTCGTCAGCGGACCCCTCTGTGGCACCCGTGCCGTTATCCTCCTCGCCGGAACTCGCGGCCCTGAAGGCGGACCCATTGCCTGCCATCAACACCCTGACGCCGCTCAGACCGGCCCTGTCGTTCAGGGAGGAAGGGAAGGGCACGCCGCAGCCGGACATGCTGCTCACGTCCTTCAGGGGAGCACCGTCCGCCAGCGAATCGCCAGCCGATCCCTCACCCGCCACCGGTCAGCTGACTCAGGAGATGGGCACCCCTGCCTGGCAGCAGGCTCTGGGGCAACAGGTCGCCTGCTTTACCCGTAACGGCATTCAGCATGCGGAACTCCGGCTGCATCCGAAAGAGCTGGGGTCACTGCAGATCAGCCTGCAGCTGAAAAATGAACAGGCAGAGCTGCATTTTGTCTCGCCCAGTCATCAGGTGCGCGCCGCGATAGAAGCCGCCGTGCCCCATCTGCGCACTTCCCTGGCCGAATCGGGCATTGCGCTGGGACAGAGCAGTGTCGGTGCCGGTTCGTCACAGGACGGAAACCCTTCCGGCTCTGCCGGGCAGTCGTTCCGGCCGCAGGGTATCCCTTCACAGCCCGGCGATCGCCCCGCGTCTGCGGAAGAGCCTGCCGACGCAGTGATTCCCGCCGTCAGCTATCGCAACGGAATTAATACCTTTGCTTAGAGAATGACGTTATTCCGGGAAGTGCCGACAGTTGTTTCCGCTTTTAAAACATTAATCCGGGCGGTGAATGGAATAAAATGCCTCGCGCATCCCAGCGGTTAATTACATTTAAACCTGATAGCGTCACACACAGGATAAATTAACAATAATGTCAGAACAAAAAGAGAAGCGATCCGGTAACGGAAAGAAACGCAGTTTCATTATTTTTATTTTGCTGCTCATTATTCTGGGGCTGGGTGGCGCATCCGGCTACCTCTATTTTCAGCTGTCCGGCCTGAAAGCGGCTCCGCAGGCAAAAGCCGCTGAGGTCGCCGCACAGCCAGAGGCGCAGCCCGCCCGGCCGCCAATTTATTACCCGCTGGATACGTTTACGGTCAGCCTGAAACCCGGCACGGATAATGTCGACCGCGTATTATATATCGGATTGACCCTGCGGCTAAAAGATGAGGCGTCAAAAGCGCTGATTGAACAGTTTCTGCCGGAAATCCGCAGCCGGTTATTATTACTTTTCTCCCAGCAGACCGGTGAGGATATGGCGACGGAAGAGGGGAAGCGCGAATTAATTAATCAGATAAAGAAAGTGACGGGTCTGCCGCTGAATAATCACCACACCATTGCGGTGGATGATGTCCTGTTTCATGCCTTTATTTTACGGTGAACCCCGTGTCTGAAAATCTCTTATCGCAGGCTGAAATCGACTGTCTGTTAAATGGCGGATCGGGAACCGACGATAAAGCGGTAACGGGATCTCCCGGTCAGGATGCGATCCGGCCTTACGATCCTAACACCCAGCGTCGTGTGATACGCGATCGCATGCAGTCGCTGGAGATCATCAATGAACGTTTTGCGCGCCAGTTTCGCATGCACATTTTCAATCTGATGCGTCGTAATCCGGATGTCACGGCAGGGCCGATCCGTATTCAGCCCTACCATGAGTTTGCCCGCAATCTGGCGGTGCCCACAAATCTGAACCTGGTGCACCTCAATCCGCTGCGCGGCACGGCGCTGTTTGCCTTCTCGCCTCACCTGGTTTCGATGGCGGTGGATAACCTGTTCGGGGGCGATGGCCGTTTTCCGACCAAGGTGGACGGTCGTGAATTTACCCCGACCGAGCAGCGCATTATCCGGCGGATTATGTCGATGGCGATTGACGCTTACGATGAAGCCTGGTGCTCAATCTTTAAACTTCAGACCCAGTTTGTCCGCTCAGAGACCCAGATCAAATTTACCAATATCACCTCTTCCCCGAATGACATTGTGGTGACCACCACGTTCACGATTGAAATCGGCTCGCACATGGGGGAGATGAACATCTGTATTCCGTTCAGCATGATCGAACCGCTGCGTGAATTATTAACGAATCCGCCGTGTGAAAGATCGGTGTATGAAAATGAGAAGTGGCACAACACCCTATCGGTTGAGGTGCAGGAGACCGAACTGGAGCTGGTGGCCAGGCTGGCGGATATCCCGACTCAGGTTTCCCGGATTATGACACTGAAAGTCGGCGATGTGATTTCGCTGGAGAAACCGGAACGTGTTCAGGTCTTCTCCGACGGGCATCCCGTTTTTAACGGCGAGTACGGACTGCTGAACAAACAGCTTGCCGTCAAAGTCGACAGGATTTTTGCTGCCTCGCGGCTACCCTTCAACAAGGAGACATCACCATGAGTGCGACTATTCCGCCGGTTGAAACCGATGAGCAGGCCATTGACGATCTCTGGGGCGCGGCGATGAATGAGCAGCTGGCGGCAGAAAACAGCCAGAGTGCGGCTGCCGCTGTCAGTGAGGCGCCGGTTGCTGCGTTGTCAGAGGATCTGAATCTGGTGCTCGATATTCCGGTGAACATGACGGTGGAATTAGGCCGCACCCGGATGACCATCAAGGAGCTGCTGCGCCTGAATCAGGGATCGGTGGTGCCGCTGGAGGGCTTAGCCGGTGAACCGCTGGATATCCTGATCAATGGCTATCTGATTGCCCAAGGTGAAGTGGTGGTGGTCTCGGATAAATTCGGGGTGCGCATCACCGATATCATTACTCCGTCAGAACGTATGCAGCGGCTGAGCCGATAATGGGAATTGCTCTGTCATCCCCGCCTCAGGCGGTCGCCACCCTGGGCCATTCCACTTCTGCCGGATCGATGCTGACCCACCTCAGCATGGCACTGCTGCTGGTCGTCATTGCCATCGTGTTCACCGCCCTCTGGCTCCGCCGGAGCCGGTGGGGCGCGTCACTGAGCCGGGGTAAAAGCCTGCTCAGCGTGAAGCAGAGTCACGCGCTGGGCCAGCATGAACAGGTGGTTATCGTTGAGGTCACCGGACGCTGGCTGCTGCTGGGCGTGACGCCCGGCGGCATCACGCTGCTGACCGAACTGGATAACTGCCACGATGAGGCAGAGAACATCCCACCTCCATCCGCCGGACGCTTTCAGCAGCTTCTGCTGCGGCAGCTGATGAAAAACGCGGAGAACAGGCCATGAAAGGGGGGATGACCGGCTGCGCCCGGCTGCTGCTGATCCTGCTGCTGAGTCTGCTCTGCACGCCATCCGCCCGGGCCGCGAGTAGCGACATCGTGCTGGCGCACGGAGCAAACGGCGAAACCTGGTCGTTGCCGGTGCAGACGCTGGTGCTGATCACGTCACTGACGCTCCTGCCTGCGGTGCTGCTGATGATGACCGGCTTTACCCGGATCATTATCGTGCTGGGACTGCTGCGCAATGCATTAGGCACCGCCTCTTCGCCACCCAATCAGGTGCTGCTGGGGCTGGCGCTGTTCCTGACTTTTTTCGTGATGTCCCCGGTGTTCACCCAGGTCTATAACAACGCCTGGCTGCCGCTTTCCCAGGAGAGGATCACCGTGCAGGAGGCGCTGCAACAGGGTGCACAGCCGATGCGCACTTTTATGTTCGCCCAGACCCGTCAGACCGATCTGGCGCTGTTTACCCGGATTGCGAAACTGCCGGATTACCGCCGTCGCGATGACGTGCCGATGCGCATCCTGCTGCCTGCCTTTGTGACCAGCGAGCTGAAAAGTGGCTTTCAGATCGGTTTCACCCTCTTTATGCCTTTTCTGATCATCGACCTGGTGGTCGCCAGCGTGCTGATGGCGCTGGGGATGATGATGGTGCCGCCCGCCACCATGTGCCTGCCTTTCAAGCTGATGCTGTTTGTGCTGGTTGATGGCTGGCAGCTGATCCTCGGTTCGCTGGCTCAGAGCTTCTACAGCTAAAGGAGGTGAGAAGATGACACCTGAAAGCGTGATGACGCTGGGATATCAGTCAATCAGGGTCGCCCTGCTGATCGCCGCGCCGCTGCTGCTGGGTGCGATGTTTACCGGGCTGATTATCAGTATCCTGCAGGCGTCAACGCAGATTAACGAATCCACCCTCTCTTTTATTCCCAAGGTGCTGACCGTGGTCGTGGTGAGTATCCTCGCTGGTCCCTGGATGCTGGAGACGCTGATGAATTATATGCAGTCGGTCTTCACCCATGTCGCTTTCGTCATCCGCTAGATGATGCAGAATCTGCTGCCAGACCTGAACGTGTTGATCAGCCATGCCTTCTGGCCGCTGATCCGTACCCTGGCCCTGTTCAGCACGGCACCGGTTTTCAGCGAAAAAGCGGCGCCGAAAAAAGTCAGGGTGGGGCTGGCGGTGCTGATCGCCTTTCTGCTGGCACCGACTCTGCCCGAAAACCGCGTGGTGCTGATGTCCGTGACCGGATTGTGGGTAGCGATCAGAGAGCTGCTGATTGGTTCGGCAATCGGCCTGACGGTACAGTTTATTTTTGCTGCGCTGCGGTTTGCCGGTGAGGTGGTGGGTATGCAGATGGGGCTGTCGTTTGCGGCCTTTTTTGATCCCTCCGGCAATCAGAGTATGCCGGTGCTGGCACGCATTCTGAACGTTCTGGCGGTGCTGCTGTTCCTCGCCGGTAACGGTCACCTCTATCTGATTAAGATGCTGGCCGACAGCTATACGCTGCTGCCGATCAGCGGGGCGACGCTGACCCGCAGCAGTTTTTATCGGTTACCCGAGGCTGCGGGCCTGATCTTCAGCAGTGGATTGCAGATTGGGATGCCGGTGGTGACGTTGCTGCTGGCGCTGAACCTGACGCTGGGCTTACTTAACCGCCTGACACCGCAACTCTCTATCTTTGTTATTGGCTTCCCCATCTCCATCACCCTGGGATTGGGGGCGCTGCTGCTGATGATGTATAACCTGCCGACCCTGTTTCAGGAGCAGATGAATGAGATCTTCAGCGCGGTGAACAACATTCTGGTGGGGTTTCGCTGAGGGCGCGGGACGCCGCCGGGGTGAGACTCAGCCCCGCGCCACGGCGTGGGGCTGATGCCGCTTAATCGCGACCGTGCGGCTCATCCCAGTCAAACGCCGGGCCGAGAGAGATAACGCCGTGCGGGTTGATGGTTTTATGGCTGCAGTAGTAGTGATGACGAATATGCGGCAGACTGACCGTCTCCGCGATGCGCGGCATCTGATAGATGTCGCGCAGGAAACCGCTGAGATTCCGGAAATCACCAATCCGGTGACGATCGCATTTGAAATGCGTGACATAAACCGGATCAAAACGCACCAGCGTGGTCCACAACCGCAGATCCGCTTCGGTCAGCTGATCGCCGGTCAGATAGCGGTGCTGGCCCAGAATCTGCTCCAGGCGCGACAGCGAGTGGAACAGGGCGGTGACGGCCTCGTCATAGGCGCTCTGTGAGGTCGCAAACCCCGCTTTGTAGACGCCGTTGTTCACCGTGTCGTAGATCCAGCCGTTCAGCTCATCAATCTTCTCACGCAGAGCAACCGGGTAGTAATCCCCGGCGCGCGCACCCACCGCATCAAACGCACTGTTGAACATGCGAATGATATCGGCAGACTCGTTGCTGACGATGGTGTTCTGCTGCTTGTCCCACAGCACCGGCACCGTGACGCGACCGCTGTAGTGCGGATCGGCGTGCAGATAGAGCTGATAGAGGAAGTCATTCTGATAGAGTTTGTCGCCGGTTGCCTCCGGGAACGTATCGTCAAACGTCCAGCCATTCTCCAGCATCAGTGGATGCACCACCGAGACGTCGATCAGGTTATCCAGCCCCTTCAGCTGACGCATCAGCAGCGTGCGGTGCGCCCAAGGGCAGGCCAGCGAGACATAGAGATGATAGCGGTCGCGTTCGGCGGTAAACCCCGCCTTGCCTGTCGGGCCTGCGCTGCCATCGGCGGTCACCCAGTTGCGGAAGGCGGACTCTGAGCGCTTAAAGCGTCCGCCGGTCGATTTGGTGTCGTACCAGGTGTCATGCCAGACACCGTCAATTAACTGTCCCATAATGGCTCCAAAGCAAACAGGGCGGGGAAATGTCCCCGCCCTGCTAAGTATATGTGGCATTACACGTTATGTGAGATTAGTGCGCAATCGCCTGGGGTTTTCTTTTGCTGATCAGGCGATCAATGCTGTATGCGCCCGGACCCACCAGACCCAGCACCAGGAGCCCCCCGGCGATAGAGAGGTTCTTCATGAACATCAGCTGGTTCACGCCTTCGGCAAAGTTACTGTGAAACAGGAACGCGGTCAGGATGGTGAAGCCGGCAGTGAACAGCGCGGTAAAACGGGTCAGGAAACCAAACAGGATAGCCAGACCGCCGCCAAACTCCAGCAGGATAACCAGCGGCAGCATAAAGCCGGGCACGCCCATCGCTTCCATATATTGCTGGGTGCCTGCATAACCGGTGATTTTGCCCCAGCCCGCGGTAATGAACAGGATTGGCATCAGGATGCGAGCCAGCAACAGACCAGTATCTTCGAATTTTTTCATCATTTACTCCAGCGTTATCAGTAGTGCAGGGCAGGCTGCCCGCAGGGTTTGTGCCCGCTGAAAGCAGTGATGCTTTTCATTGGGTTGATAGCTGGAGATGATAATCGCGGCGTGAAAAGGTTGTAAGCAGGAAAAACTGTCAGTGTTTTTCAGAAAAACTGATGAAGAAAGCCGGTCTTTTCAGGACCGGCTTTTCAGAGAGTTAACGCGGGGGCAGGGCGGACTTAATCATGCGCCAGGTGCTCCAGGCGCCAAATCCTCGCTTGGCCCAGCGCAGCAGCCGGTTGGGACTGCGAATCGAGTAGACGGCCAGCGCACTGCTGCCAATCGCCAGATAGCGACGTAAGCTCAGGAACGTGAACCAGCCACGATCGTACTGGGCGGTACTTTCCAGCCAGTCGCGCCGCGCCGCGCTTAAATCCAGCCGCTGCTGCTGCACGTGCTTAAGCAGTTCATGGATGCGTTCTTCACGCTCGCGGCGGCTCATCAGCGCTGCTCCTCAAGCAAATTACGGTCAGTCTCCAGCTCTTTACGCGTGTGGCGTAACAGCGTTGACTGACGGGATTTGTGAAGGGTCCAGAGTCCGAAGATAACCGCCAGCAGGAACAGGGTCCCGGTGGTGATCCCGATGGCCATCAGGCGATACTGCGCATCCACTGCCCAGATAATCAGCACCATCAGGCTCATCAGACCAAAGGCCGTGAACAGCATCGTCAGGCCCACCATCAACAGCAGCTGTATCAGGTTGGCTTTCTCATGCTCCAGTTCCACCACTGCCAGACGAACGCGCGTCTCGACCATGCCAACCAGCGTGGTGACAATACGCTGGCCGATGTTAATGACCCCTTTAGCCGGGCCGTGGTTCTGCTGTGAATCAGCCATAATCAGCGACGCGAAATGAGCATGCCCAGTGCGACGCCAATCGCTGCACCGATACCCACACCATGCCAGGGATTTTCACGCACGTAGCCTTCCGCCTTCTGCGCCGCTTCACGGGTTGTCGCCGCGAGGCGTTCGCCTGATTCACCCAGGCGCTCACGTGAGCTGTCCAGCGCCACACGCGCTTTATTACGAAGCTTATCCAGCTCCCCTTTCGATTTTTCAGTGCTGCTGCTCAGCACCTCTTCCAGGGTATCAGCCAGATTTTTCAGTTCAGCACGCAGATGTTCCGATGATGTGTCTTTAGACATAAAATACTCCTTTAACATCAGTAGATTAATTCCGATTAATAGGGCTCCGCCTGTAACTTTTTCAGCTCCCGGCGCGCTTCATCCAGTTTTTGTTGTCGCTTCGCAATCTTCTCCCTGTCGTGGCCCTCATCACGCTCTTCCCTGAGTTCGTGCTCGCGCTCAGCCACTTTCTGCTTCTGCGCGTTAATTCTTTCCAGATGGGCGGCTTCCAGCTTTTTGTCGCTACAGTCCGCCTGGACTTCGGTCAGCGCCCGCTCAAGGCCGTTGACCCGGCGCAGATTGTTATGCTTCTGCGCCATCTCAATTTCGTGCTTAATGTCCTGCTCTTTCTGCTCGCACAGCGATTCGGCGGCCAGCAGTGAGCCAGACAGCGAAAAGAGGGCGACGCCCAGTAATAGGTGATATTTCATCCGTTTGGGTACCTTCCTTTGCGACCTGATTGTTCAGCAGCGGGATCATAGGCAAATCGCGGATGCTGAGAATCGACTCTCCGTTAAGCATAGACACGCAACGTAAAAAGTTCAAAGAAGACCGGGAGATAGAGAGTCTGTCAGGCCGCCACGCGATGCCGCGACGGCCTGAAAAGCAGGGATGGGGCGTATCAGGCCAGGGAAAGGTGCTGAGCGTGATCGTGCTGCGCCACGATAAAGCCCTGTGGCAGCAGGCGGCGTAACACCTTTTGTGCCGCCAGACTCTGTTCTTCGCTGTCGAAGTGAATAATCAGTGCATCGCCCGCCGGGGTAATGCTTTTAATACGGATACCCTGCGCGCTGAGCTGCTGATAGAGATAAAAGCCATCGGGCAGGGTCGCGCCCGCATGGGAAACCCGGATCTGCACCACCGTCTCGTGCTGCATCAGGGCGGGAACCACGCAAAGCGCGATCAGCGCCAGCGCGCCCGCCATCAACCACGGCATCCACCGTTTTGGAATCGCCTGCAACGCTTTCATCACTCGGCTTTCCCGTTCTGATTCGCCTGACGTTTACGCCACAACACCACCAGCGAACCCACCAGCCCGAAGACCAGCAGCGCCAGCGGCAGCATCATCAGGAAGAACATCATCTCATCTTCATAACGCCGGAAAATCGGTGTTTTACCCAGTGCAAAGCCGATAACGGTCAGAATCACGACCCAGAGCAGCGCGCTGACCCAGTTGAAAAACTGAAAGCGGGCGTTGCTCAGACCGGACAGGCCGGCGATGGTAGGCAGCAGGGTGCGCACAAAGGCGATAAAGCGGCCAATCAGCAGGGCAGAGAGGCCGTGGCGGTGAAACAGGCTGTGCGCGCGCAGGTGATACTGGGCGGGCAGATGGGAGAGCCATTTCTGTACCGTGGGGGTATTGCCGAGCCAGCGACCCTGGATATAGCTCACCCAGCAGCCCAGACTGGCCCCAGTGGTTAAAACCAGAATCGTTAAGGGGAAACTCATGGTGCCTTTGGCAATCAGAACGCCGACCAGAATCAGCAGACTGTCACCCGGCAGAAACGCGGCAGGAAGCAGGCCATTTTCCAGAAACAGAATCATGAACAGCACGCCGTAAATGGCCCATACCAGCGTGGGGTCGGAAAGGGTCTCGTAATCCTGTTGCCACAGGGCATGCAGCAACGCTTGCAGAATATCCATCAATCATTCCTGAACATCATTGTTAAACATGTCCCACAGGGACTTAAACGCAGACCGGCATGTCGTTATAAATTTTAGGAGCGCAGCCTGGGCGGGATTTTCCGGATCCTTCCAGAATTGATTGTTAAATCAGCGATTTTATAACCCCCTGTCTCAAAGGGTAATAAAAGGGCGATAACTGTAACAAAAATCACCTGTCTGAGACAGGAAAACTCGCTGACGAACAGGAGTTTTACCTTGTGAAACGGCGTGTAAAAAGGAGCTTTACATGACCTGACACTATTGCAGATTAACTGACCCTCACCGGCGCGTTCAGGCTGTTTAGCGGGCGTGGCTGGAGCCGTCAGGGAGGATGACCGGATTCTCACCGAACATGTATCGGTCGACATTAAATTCAAAATCATCCGCCGTCGCGTTAAACAGCATCTGTTTAGTATTTTCCAGATGTTGCCACATCGCCAGTTTGCTGGCGGCGGGATCTTTACGCATCAGGGCCTTGAGGATCTGATCGTGGTCGTCGCACCAGCTGAGAATGCTGCGCTGGTCGATATGTTCGTGAAGTTTCAGCCAGTAGGGATTGTGCTGACGATGCAGCCACATTTTTTCAACGATGGCGGCTAACGCGCTGTTCTGCGTGGACTGGGCGATGCGGACATGAAACTGCATATCCCACTCTGAATCGCGGAAGTGATCTTCCTTACGGGCATTCTCCTGAATCGCCATCAGGTCGATGATGTCCTGTCGCGTCACCTGCGTGGCGGCAAACTCCGCCACGTTACTCTCAATCAGCTGACGTGCCTGCAGCAGTTCAAACGGACCGAACGTCGCGAACTCCAGCTGGCTGCTGGTCGGCGCGATGCGATTCTGCTGCTGGCTGGCAATGACGTGGATGCCCGACCCTTTACGGACCTCCACATAGCCTTCCACTTCCAGCATGATGATCGCTTCGCGCACCACGGTGCGGCTCACTTCCATCTCTTCGGCAATCAGACGTTCAGCGGGCAGCTTGTCACCGACCGGGTAGATCCCGGTTTCAATACGGCTTTTCAGCTCGCTGGCCAGCTTCTGGTAGAGTCGACGGGATTCGGTGAGGTCCATGGCACAGTCCTGATAGCAAAACAGATAAGTTGTTATACCACTTCAGGCGGCGGGAGGAAATGGGCTGGCGTATGCCAGCCCGGTGGGTTAGCTGCGAACGGCATTCGCAGGCGGCAGGGCGGCCTCAGCGGTCAGTTCGGCAACCGGTTTGTTTTTCAGTACGGTCCAGATCACCACCGCACCCAGCAGGTCGAACACCGCCAGCGCGGCAAACAGCGGGCTGAAGCCCAGCGTATCAGCCAGTGCGCCGACCACCAGCGCAAACATCGTACTGGCGGTCCAGGCCGCCATGCCGGTCAGGCCATTGGCCGTGGCAACCTCATTGCGGCCAAAAACGTCAGAGGAGAGGGTGATCAGCGCACCGGAAAGCGCCTGATGAGCAAACCCGCCCACACAGAGCAGCGCGATGGCGACATAGGGGCTGGTGAACAGGCCGATGGTGCCAGGCGCAATCATCAGGACCGCACCCATCGTCACCACCAGCTTGCGGGAGACGATCAGGTTGACGCCAAACCAGCGCTGGAACAGCGGCGGCAGGTAGCCACCCAGAATGCAGCCGAAGTCCGCAAACAGCATCGGCATCCAGGCGAACATCGCAATCTCTTTGAGGTTAAAACCGTAAACCTTGAACATAAACAGCGGGATCCAGGCGTTAAAGGTGCCCCACGCCGGTTCGGCCAGAAAACGTGGCAGGGCAATCCCCCAGAACTGGCGATTGCGGATAATCTCCAGCGCCGACATTTTGCGGGTGTTGCCGGTCTGATGCTGCGCCTCCTGACCGGAGATAATGTAATGGCGCTCCTCCTCACTCAGTTTCTTCTGCTGTTTCGGGTGTTTATAAAACAGCAGCCAGCACAGCGCCCAGACCATGCTCAGCACGCCGGTGATGATAAAGGCCATCTGCCAGCTGTGCGCCATGATGGCCCAGACCACCAGCGGCGGAGCCAGCATCGCGCCGATGGAGGAGCCGACGTTGAAGTAGCCGACCGCCACCGAACGCTCTTTGGCCGGAAACCATTCGCTGCTCGCCTTCAGGCCCGCCGGGATCATCGCGGCCTCAGCCGCTCCGACGGCACCGCGCGCCAGAGCAAAGCCGCCCCAGCTGCCCGCCATCGCCGTGGCCGCGCAGAAGATCGCCCACAGCACGGCAAACACCGCATAGCCAATTTTGGTGCCGAGCAGATCGAGCACATAGCCTGCCACCGGCTGCATCAGTGTGTAGCAGGCCGAATAGGCCGCCACGATATAGGAGTACTGTTGCGTGGTGATATGCAGCTCGGTCTGTAGTGTCGGTGCCGCCACCGCAATCGTGTTGCGGGTCAGATAGCCCAGTACCGTGCCGAGCGTCACCAGCCCAATCATGTACCAGCGTAACCCTTTGATCTTACGCATCCTCTACCTCTTCCAGTTCTGTATGCGGTCATGCCGCTGTTGTTATCTGGAGCGGGACAGCACGTGATACAGCTCGGCTCACGCCCGCAGGTTCTGTGTCAGCAACCCCGTTTTTACCCTGCCATGTGTGGGTCGCCTGCGACCTCACGATGGGGCCAGAGCCTAACTTGTTATACAACTTTAAAAGTTGAGAGCCATCACAAAAACCCTTTCTGCGCTGTGGGATACTGGAAACCTGACAGATGACAGCCATTTAGCGCGCTGTGGGCGACAGAAATGTCCATGACGGCGGCGAGTGGCCGCGGTTTATGTGAGCAGGATCGCAAATAATTCCGTCACGGACCAGAATTGGTATGATAACTTTGAGCCATACGTGGTTCAGCTGATGAGGATGTCTCTATGTCGCGTTTTATGACCGAGGATTTTTTACTGGATAGTGAATTCGCCCGTCGTCTCTACCACGACTATGCGAAGGATCAGCCGATTTTCGACTATCACTGCCACTTACCGCCGCAGCAGATTGCCGAAAATTATCGCTTCGCCAACCTTTATGACATCTGGCTGAAGGGCGATCACTATAAGTGGCGGGCGATGCGCGCCAACGGTGTGGCTGAGGCGTTCTGTACCGGTAACGCCAGCGACCGCGAGAAGTTTGATGCGTGGGCACGAACCGTACCGCACACCATCGGCAATCCGCTCTATCACTGGACGCACCTGGAGCTACGTCGTCCTTTCGGCATCACCGATACCCTGCTTTCTGAAAAAACCGCTGACAGCATCTGGCATCGCTGCAACGAACTGCTGGCGCAGGACGCTTTTACCGCGCGCGGCATCATGCAGCAGATGAAGGTGAAAATGGTCGGCACCACGGACGATCCGCTGGATGACCTGCGCCATCATCGCGCCCTGGCAGAAGATGCCAGCTTCAGCGTGAAGGTGCTGCCGAGCTGGCGGCCGGATAAAGCCTTTAACATTGAAGCCGAAACCTTCCTGCCGTGGATCGGTGCGCTGGAGCAGCTGACCGACATCAGCGTGCAGCGTTTTGATGACCTGCGCCGGGCGCTGCATCAGCGGCTGGATCACTTTGCGGCGCACGGCTGTAAGGTGTCCGATCACGCGCTGGACGTGGTCTGTTATGCCGACGCCGATGACGTCACGCTGGATAACATTCTGGCGCGCCGCCGCAGCGGCACCACGCCTACGCCGCACGAGACGGCCCAGTTCAAAACCGCAGTGCTGGTCTGGCTGGGCAGCGAATATGCCCGTCGCGGCTGGGTGCAGCAGTATCACATTGGCGCGCTGCGCAACACGAACCCGCGTCAGTATCAGCTGCTGGGGCCGGACGTCGGCTTTGACTCGATCAACGATCAGCCGCTGGCCGAACCGCTGGCACGCCTGCTGGGCGCACAGAACCTCAATAACGCGCTGCCGAAAACCATTCTTTACTGCCTGAACCCGCGCGACAACGAAGTGCTGGCTACGATGGCGGGCAACTTCCAGGGCGAAGGAGAGGCGGGCAAAATGCAGTTCGGCTCCGCCTGGTGGTTCAACGACCAGCTGGATGGCATGCAGCGCCAGCTGACCCAGCTGTCGCAGATCGGACTGCTGAGTCGCTTTGTCGGGATGCTGACCGACAGCCGCAGCTTCCTCTCCTACACCCGCCACGAATATTTCCGTCGCCTGCTGTGTCAGATGATCGGTCGCTGGGTAGAGCAGGGTGAGGCGCCGGGCGATGAAGCCCTGTTAGGGCAGATGGTGCAGAACATCTGCTTTAACAACGCCCGCGATTACTTCGGCATTGAGCTGGGAGCCTGATGATGCAGAGGCTGAACCGCCGCGACTTTCCGGGCGCGCGCTATCGCGACCGGGTGATCCAGTTTGGCGAAGGCAATTTCCTGCGCGCCTTTATCGACTGGCAGATCGACTGGCTGAACGAGCATCAGGGCACTGATGCCGGGATCGTGGTGGTGCGGCCTCGCAACCGGGACGTCAGCGATACGCTGAATCAGCAGGAGGGACTCTACACCACGCTGATTCGCGGGCTGAACGCGCAGGGTGAGCCGGTCAGCGAAACCCGTCTCATCCGCAGTCTGAACCGTGAGATCCACCCTTATCAGCAGTTCGGCGACTTTATGGCGCTGGCGCAAAATCCTGACCTGCGCATGGTTTTCTCGAACACCACCGAGGCGGGTATCGCCTTTGCGGAGGCGGATCAACTCACCGACCAGCCCGCCAGCAGCTTCCCGGGTAAACTGACGCAGCTGCTGTGGGCGCGCTACTCCCACTTCAGTGGGGCCAGCGACCGCGGCTGGCTGGTGGTGCCGTGCGAGCTGATTGACCACAACGGCGACACGCTGCGTGAGCAGGTGCTGCGCTACGCCGATCACTGGCATCAGCCGACCGAATTTAAAAGCTGGGTGCATCAGCACTGCGCTTTCTATAACACCCTCGTCGACCGCATCGTCACCGGGTTCCCGGCGGAGAGTGCGCAGCTGCAAAGCGAGCTGGGCTATGAAGATCGCTATCTGGTGGCGGGCGAAGTCTACTACCAGTTTGTGATTCAGGGGCCGTCGGCGCTGTTCAGTGAACTGAAGCTGGAGGCGCTGTCGCCGCAGGTGCGGCATGTGGACAACATCGCGCCCTATAAAGCGCAGAAGGTGGCGATCCTGAATGGTGCCCATACCGCGATGGTGCCGGTGGCGTTTCTGGCCGGTCTGGAGAGCGTGGGCGAGGCGATGGCCGATCCGGCTATCGCCGGGTTTGTGGCGTCGTTACTGCGCGAGGATGTCATCCCAACGCTGGATCTGCCTGCTGCGGAGCTCCATGCCTTTGCCGATGCGGTCCTGCGCCGTTTCCGTAATCCCTTTATTCGCCATGCGCTGCTGTCGATTGCCCTGAACAGCATGACCAAATTCCGCACCCGCCTGCTGACGCCACTGCTTACCGCACATCAGCAAACCGGGCAGTGGCCGGTGCACATTACCTTTGCGCTGGCGGCGCTGATCGCCTTTTATCGCGGCGAGCTGGCCGGAAAAGCGTGGCCGCTGCAGGATGATCCTCACTGGTTACAGCGCTATGCCGATGCCTGGCAGGGGCAGGAGAGCGGGGCGATGTCGCTGCAGCAGCTGGTGGAGAACGTGCTCAGCGATGCGCAGCACTGGGGCGAAGATTTAACCCGTCAGCCCGGGCTGGCTGAGACGATTACCCGGCACCTGCAAAACATTACCGTCCACGGCGTTCGTGAGGCGCTGAGTCAACTGAGGTCACGCGATGCAAGACGCAATTAAAATCGATCCCCGCGACAATGTCGCCGTGGCGTTACGGGACTTGGCCGCGGGCGCGACGGTTGAGCTGCCACCACAGCGTGTGGTGCTGCAACAGGCCGTCGGGCGCGGGCATAAATTTGCCCTGCAGCCTGTCGGGCAGAATGAGCCAGTGATCAAATATGGCCTGCCGATTGGCCATGCCACGCAGGCGGTGGCGGCCGGAGAGCTGATCCATTCTCAGAATGCCCGCACCAATCTCAGCGATCTGGACCACTATGCTTATCAGCCCGACGTCGTGACGCTGCCGCCGCAGCGTGGCGATCGCGAGGTGCAGATCTACCGGCGCGCCAGTGGCGAGGTCGGCATCCGCAACGAGCTGTGGATCCTGCCCACCGTCGGCTGCGTCAACGGCATTGCGCGTCAGATCCTGCAGCGTTTCCTGCAGGAGACGCAGCAGGCGGAAGATATTGATGGCGCGTTCCTGTTCAGCCACACCTTTGGCTGCTCGCAGCTGGGGCAGGATCACGACAACACCCGCACCATGCTGCAAAACATGGTGCGGCATCCCAACGCGGGCGCGGTGCTGGTGATTGGTCTGGGGTGTGAGAACAATCAGGTCGATGTCTTCCGTGACACCCTCGGTGCTTTTGAAAGTGACCGGGTGGAATTTATGGTGTGTCAGCAGCATGACGATGAGGTGGAAGCCGGACTGGAACGTCTGCATGCACTCTATCAGAAGATGCGTCATGACCGGCGTGAACCGGGCAGGCTCAGCGAGCTGAAGTTCGGGCTGGAGTGTGGCGGCTCGGACGGCTTCTCCGGCATCACGGCCAACCCGCTGCTGGGACGTTTCTCCGACCAGATGATCGCCAACGGCGGCACCACCGTGCTGACCGAGGTGCCGGAGATGTTTGGCGCGGAGCGGATTCTGATGAGCCGCTGTCGCGACGAGGAGACCTTCCATAAAACGGTCGCGATGATCAACGACTTCAAGCAGTACTTTATCGATCACCAGCAGCCGATCTATGAGAATCCCTCGCCGGGCAACAAGGCGGGTGGCATTACTACGCTGGAGGAGAAGTCGCTGGGGTGCACCCAGAAAGCGGGGCAGAGCCAGGTGGTCGATGTCCTGAAATATGGCGAGCGGTTAACCACACCGGGGCTGAATCTGCTGAGTGCACCGGGCAACGATGCGGTCGCCACCAGCGCCCTGGCGGGTGCCGGATGCCACATGGTGCTGTTCAGTACCGGACGCGGCACGCCCTATGGGGGGTTTGTGCCTACGGTGAAGCTGGCGACGAATACGCCGCTGGCGGAGAAAAAACCGCACTGGATCGACTTTAATGCCGGACGGCTGATTGAGGGGATGAGCATGGAGGCGATGCTGGAAGATTTTGTCGATACCATCGTGGCGATTGCCAGCGGTCAGCCCACCAACAACGAAAAGAACGACTTCCGCGAGCTGGCGATTTTCAAAAGCGGGGTGACGCTCTGAAATCAACAAGCGATCCTGATCGTTCAGAACGCTCAAAAGCTCAGAGAGCGGATGGCTGAGTCCGAAGAGCAAAGCGTCCCGCGCCAGGGAAGGCGCGGGCCGAGCGAGCAGGGATGCGTAAAGCGACTTTGCGATCGGACTCTGCCATTCGCGAAGGGCAGAGGATTAACCGACGGTGATAACGATCTTAAGCCCGGCTGGTTTCGCGCTCCGCTTCTGCCTGACAGACAGCGGCGGTAAACAGAATATCCGTTGACGAGTTCAGCGCGGTTTCTGCCGAATCCTGCAGGACGCCGATAATAAAGCCGACAGCCACCACCTGCATCGCCAGGTCATTCGGAATACCAAACATATTGCAGGCCACCGGGATGAGCAGCAGCGAACCGCCCGCCACACCCGATGCGCCACAGGCACAGAGGGAAGCCACCAGACTCAGCAGAATGGCAGTCGGCACATCAATGCTGATCCCCAGTGTATGCACCGCCGCCAGCGTCAGCACGGTAATGGTGATTGACGCGCCCGCCATACTGATGGTCGCGCCCAGCGGAATCGACACCGAATAGGTATCCTCATCCAGCTTCAGACGTTTCGCCAGCGCCATATTTACCGGAATGTTGGCGGCAGAACTGCGGGTAAAGAAGGCGGTGACGCCACTTTCGCGCAGGCAGGTGAAGACCAGCGGATAGGGGTTACGGCGGATCTTCCAGAACACCAGCAGCGGGTTCACCACCAGCGCCATCAGCACCATACAGCCCAGCAGCAGCGCCAGCAGATGCGCATACTGCCACAGCGCACCAAAGCCGGTGGAGGCCAGAATTGACGCCACCAGACCGAAAATACCGACAGGCGCACAGCGGATGACGCAGCGCACCAGCCAGGTCACGGCTTCGGACGCGTCATTAAGAAAGGCGCGCGTGGTGTCACTGCTGTGACGGAACGCCAGACCCAGACCAATCGCCCACACCAGAATACCGATATAGTTCGCCTGCATCAGCGCGGTGATCGGATTCGACACCATGCTCATCAGCAGCCCGTGCAGGACTTCCGTGATGCCGGAAGGGGGAACGATTTCGGTACTCCCGACCGCCAGCGTCAGCGTCTGCGGGATCAGATGGCTGAACAGCACCGCGACCACTGCCGCGAAAAAGGTGCTCAGCAGGTAGAGCATGATAATCGGCCGGATATTGGTTTTCTGGCCCTGCTGGTGGTTCGCAATCGAGGCGATGACCAGCACCAGAACCAGTAAGGGAGCAACCGCTTTCAGCGCACTGACAAACAGTTCGCCCAGCAGGCCGACCGCTAACGCGGCATCGTGTGAGATCCAGGCGAGCGCGACACCGGCGACCAGCCCAATCATGATTTGCTTCACCAGGCTACCGGCGAGCAGCGTACCCAGACGTGCGGAGAGAGTTTTCTGCATAATAGTTTCTATATTTTGTCGCGAATGTAGTTTCAGGCGCGATGTTTTGCATCGGCTAAAACGGTTTGCCCGGCGGAGTATAAGGAAAAGATCGGACGAGAAAAGAGAAAGTTCTGCCGCTGTGGCGCGCGTCGGATTTTTATTATGCTGGATAGCGGAAGTGTGACAGAGGGATGAAATGGCGCGGCAGGCTGCCACAAAATAAAACAGGGGCATCCGCTGCCCCCGCAGGTAATTATGGTGCGAGCTTTTTCTGGTCTCTTTTGCGGTTAACCCAGGCATTAATCAGCAGGGTTGATGCCAGAATGAGACCGACCACACTCAGCGAGATGCCGACCGGGATGTGGTAGAGGTCGACAATCAGCATCTTAAAGCCGATGAACACCAGCACAATCGCCAGGCCATACTTCAGCATCGAGAAGCGTTCTGCCACGTTCGCCAGCAGGAAGTACATGGCACGCAGACCCAGAATGGCAAACAGGTTGGAGGTCAGGACGATGAACGGGTCGGTGGTGACGGCAAAGATCGCCGGAATACTGTCGACCGCAAAGATCACGTCGCTGAGCTCCACCATGATCAGCACCAGCAGCAGCGGTGTCGCAAACAGCACGCCGTTTTTGCGGGTAAAGAACTTCTCGCCGTCGAGATCGTCCGTCATGCGCAGATGCTTACGCAGCCAGCGCACCACCGGCTTGTCGCCTACTGCGCCATCATCCTCTTTCGCCAGCGCCATTTTCACCCCGGTAAACAGCAGGAAGGCACCGAACACATAGAGGATCCAGCTGAACTGGGTCACCAGCCAGCTACCGGCGAAGATCATGATGGTACGCAGCACGATAGCGCCTAATACCCCGTAGATCAGCACGCGACGCTGCAGGTTGGCCGGAATAGAGAAGTAGCTAAAGAGCATCAGCCAGACAAAGACGTTATCCACCGCCAGTGCTTTTTCCAGCACATAACCGGTCAGGAAGGCGAGTGTCTGGGTGTTTGCCACTTCGCGTCCTGCGCTGCCTTCCAGATACCACCAGAAAGCGGCGCTGAACAGCAGTGAGACGGAAACCCAGATCAGCGACCAGATCGCCGCCTGTTTAAAAGACATGGTCTGCGCGCCGCGGCGTCCCTGCAACAGCAGGTCGATAGCCAGCATGATAAGCACCACAACCGCAAAGCTGCCCCAGAGTAAAGGTGTCCCCACAGTTTGCATATTCGTATCCTGTCTGAAAAATAAAAAAAACGGCTGAAGTCAGAAGACATCAGCCGCTTATTTTTGTGTAAGCAAACCTCGCCTTCCGGCAAGGTCTCACTTACAACACAGAAATTGATTCCGGGTTGCCTGACGACCGGATGCTTGCGCAACGTAGTGACGATCAATCAGATTACAAGTTACTCCCCTTTGCAGAAAGCTACGTTACGGTTTCACCGCCCAGGAAGCAACAGCTCGCAGACATATTTAGAAATATTTACACAACCCTCCGGTCGGCCGGGAAGATAACACCGGTCTGCCGACGGATTTCAGTCAGCAGTGCCGCCGTGGTGCGTGAGATCGCAAGCCCGGGATGCGCCACCTGACGCTGCGCCACCAGCCGGGCAAATTCGGCCGCTTCATAACGCATCGTGTTGCTATGCTGCGGCTGACTTAGCACCTGCTTTTCTCCGCCGCGGGGCATAAAGGTCAGCTGCTGACACTCTGATAACTTCTCAATAAGCAGCGATCCGGCTTCTCCCTGAATCTCGCTGGGCAGGCTGGAGTCACTGACTTTCGAGTGCAGAATCGTCACGTCGAAATCGCCGTAGTCGAGCACCACCACCCCATGCCCGTCCACGCCGCTCTCAAGCAGGGTGGCGCTGGCCTGCACCCGCTGCGGCGCGCCCCACAGTGTCACCGCCGAGGCCAGGCAGTAATAACCGATATCCATGATCGAGCCGTTCGACCAGCGCGGATCAAAGGTGTTGGGATTTTCGCCGTTGAGATAGCGCGGGTAGCGCGATGAATACTGACAGTAACTCAGCAGGGCTTTCCGCATCCGCCCCACGGCGGGCAGCGCCGCTTTTAAATGCAGGAAATTGGGCAGGCTGGCCGTTTTGAACGCCTCAAACAGCACCACCTGATGTTCCCGGGCGCAGGCGATCATCTGCTCCGCCTCGGCCAGATTGGAAGCCAGCGGCTTTTCACAGATGACATGCTTGCCGTGCGACATAAACAGCAGTGCCTGCTGGCAGTGCAGGGCGTTAGGGCTGGCAAGATAGACCGCATCGATCGCCGGGCTGGCTGCCAGGGCCTCCAGCGAGGTAAAGGTTGCCTGGCAGGGATAGTCGGCGATAAAGGCGTCCGCCTGCTGCTGACTGCGCGAATAGACCGCACAGAGTTGCATCCCGCCGGTTTCATGCGCGGCATCAATAAACTGGCGTGTTATCCAGTTTGTTCCCACAATGGCAAAACGAATCACGTTTTCTCTCCGGCAGCGGTAAAGCGGCAGAGTAACATCTCTCCGGCGCGGTGCAATGGGGAGGGGCGGGCAGGGATTGATCCTGCGATCCCGATTCCAATACTATGCGGGAGCGATGAATGTCAGGCACCAACCAGGGAGCGCAGGTGAAAGCAAGTAAGCACGCATTAAACTGGACCACACTGTTGATCGCCATTCCGGTCGGGTGTGCCGCATCGCTGGTGACGCTGGCTTTTCGCGGCGTGATTGAACTGATCAACCATCTGCTGTTTGCCCGCAGCGGGGAGATTAGCGGGTTACTGCCGCTCTGGCCGTGGATTTTCTGGCCGCTGCTGGTGGGGGCTGGCGGTGTGCTGGCGGGCTTTTTTCTGCGTTATGCGGTCGCCATTGAGCAGCAGCAGACGGTGAAAACCGACTATCTTGAGGTGATCAACGCCCGGCTCGATGCGGTGCCGACCCGAACCTCTCTGTTCCGCGCCTTGTCCTCCATCGCCAGTATCGGCAGCGGCGCGTCGATAGGGAAAGAGGGGCCGATGGTGCAGCTTTCGGCGCTGTGCGGCAGCGCGATTGGTCGCCTGCTGCCCGCCTCGCTTAACCTGAAAAACAGTGACGTGGTGGCGATGGCGGCGGCGGCGGGGCTCTCATCGGTCTACCATGCGCCACTGGCTTCGGCGATCTTCGTCGCCGAAATCGCCTTCGGCATCTCCGCCCTGCAGCGGCTGATCCCGCTGATTATCGCCTCCGCCACGGCGGTGATGACCATGTGGACGCTGGGCTTTCGCAGCGCGCTCTACCCGCTGGCGGAGGCGAACTTTGCCATGGATCTCAGCAGCCTGCTGATGACGGTTCTGATTGGTTTGTGCGCCGGGCTGGCGGGCTGGCTGCTGATTAAGTGCATTGCCCGCAGTAAAGCGCTGTTCAGCCGGGTCGCCTCCCTGCCGCTGCGCCTCGGTGCAGGCGGAGTGGCCGTGGGCTTACTGGCACTGCTCTCAACCGATATTCTCGGCAACGGCTACGAAGTGATTGTGAAGGTAATGGCGGGCCACTATCTGCTGCCGGGCCTGCTGCTTCTGCTGCTGCTGAAAACCGTTGCCACCAGCCTCTCGGTAGGCTCGAATGCGGTCGGCGGGCTGTTTACGCCGTCACTGCTGATTGGCGCGCTGCTCGGCGTGATCCTGGCGACGCTGGGGGCGATGCTGCATCTGCCGCTCGGCAATGTGCTGCTCTATGCCGCTATTGGCATGGCGGCGGTGCTGGCGGCGGTCAGCCAGGCCCCGCTGATGGCGATGCTGATGGTGCTGGAGATGACCCTCAACAGCAGCCTGCTGTTTCCGCTGATGATCGCCACGGTGCTGGCCTCCATGGTGGTCTATCGGCTGCAATCGGCCAGCACCTACCCGGTAGTAAGCCATCACTTCACCCGTTCAGAAGCGAAATATGATTTCGATAACATGCGCATTGCCGAGCTGATTATTCCCGGCGCGGCGTTGCAGCCAGAAGCGTCGGTGGGGCAGGCGCTGGCGGTCAGTTCGCTGAAGCGCGAACGCTACGTCTATGTGATCAACGCCGGGGGGGCTTTCCTCGGCGTGGTCTCCATTCATGAGATTTCACGCCGGGTGCTGGCGCAGGAGATCACCCTCGAATCGCCGGTGCAGTGCGTGATGGATCAGGATTTCCCGGTGATCTATCAGAACCAGAGCATGCGTGAAGGGTGGGAAGCCTTTGCCGCCGTCACGCTGGAGCGGTTGCCGGTGCTGAACAACCCCGCTGAGCGCCATTTTCAGGGCGCGCTGACCAAAACCAGTCTGATCCAGAAAGCGCAGGAGTTTCTTTAAGCCGCGTTGCCGCGCATCGCCTGGTCGGTCATCCAGAGCCGCGCATCAAATTCGAGCTGGTGGTAATCCGGCTCCATATGGCAGCAGAGCTGGTAAAACGCCTTATCGTGATCTTTCTCTTTCAGGTGAGCCAGCTCATGCACCACGATCATGCGCAGAAAAGGCTCCGGCGCGAGGCGGAAAAAGGTGGAGATACGGATTTCCGCTTTTGCCCGCAGTTTGCCGCCCTGCACGCGCGAGATAGCGGTATGCAGCCCCAGCGCATGCTTCATCACTTTAATTTTGTTGTCCCACACCACCTTACTGATCGGCGGCGCGTTGCGCATAAAGCGGTTTTTCAGCGCCTGAGTGTAGTCATACAGCGCCTTGTCGCTCACGACATCGTGGGTATCGGGATAGCGCTCCTGCAGAAACGCGCCTAAGCGCTGATGGGTAATCAGGGTCTGCACCTGCTCAAGAAGGGGAGCAGGATAACCCTGAAGGTAGATGAGTGAGGACATTAGGGATTCCAGGCGAAAAAGAGTATACTGCGCGCCCTTTTTATCGGGGCGAAAATTAATCAAAGTGTACCACGCCGGAGAATTCATGAGCCAACTTGAACTGAACGATCGCACAGTGATCCTGCATCGCTTCCCGCAGATGCGTGACGAAAGTCCATTACAAGCCTGGGATGCGGCTGATGAGTATCTGTTGCAGCAGGCGCTGCCAGAGGGGCCGGTGCTGGTATTCAACGACAGTTTTGGTGCCTTAACCTGTGGTCTCAATCCGCGTCCCGTCTGGCACGTCAGCGACTCCTGGCTGAGCCAGCAGGCCGCCCGGCAGAACCTCTCTTTCAACGGGATGGATGACAGCGACGTCCACTTTATTGACAGCCTGGCGGCGCTGCCTGCTTCCCCGGCAGCGGTGCTGATTAAAGTGCCGAAGACGCTGGCGCTGCTGGAGCATCAGCTGCGCGCGATTCGTGAAGTGGTGACCCCGGAGACGGTGATTCTGGCGGCAGCCCGCGCCAAAGAGATCCATAACTCCACCCTGCAGCTGTTTGAACAGATCATCGGCGAGACGAAAACCTCGCTGGCGTGGAAAAAAGCGCGGCTGATCTTCAGTCAGTTCAGCCAGCCTGCCCTGCGCGAAGCCCGTCCCACGCAGGTCTGGCCGCTGGATGGCACCCCTTACCAGATCCACAACTATGCCAACGTTTTCTCACGCAGCTCGCTGGATATCGGCGCACGCCTGTTTGTGCAGCATCTGCCGGAAAATATCGAAGGCGAGATTGTCGATCTGGGCTGCGGCAACGGCGTGGTGGGGCTGATGGCGCTGGCACAGAACCCCCAGGCTGAGGTGCATTTTCTGGATGAGTCCTACATGGCGGTCGCCTCCAGCCAGCTTAACGTAGAAGTAAACCGTCCGGAGGATCTGTCACGCTGTCAGTTCCTGGTCAACAACGTGCTGAGCGGCTATCCCTCGGACCGGCTGCACGCGGTGCTGTGCAACCCGCCGTTTCATCAGCAGCACGCCGTCACCGATCACCTGGCGTGGCAGATGTTCCGTGATGCCAAACGCTGTCTGCAATATGGCGGCGAATTGCGCATCGTCGGCAACCGCCACCTCGACTATCACCAGAAGCTGAAAAAGCTGTTCGGCAACTGCACGCTGGTCGCCTCTAACCAGAAGTTCGTGGTGCTGCGCGCGGTAAAAATGCGCTAGTCAGACACGCAGCGCCAGCGCGGTCGCCTGTGCGATGGCGCGGCGCGCATCCAGTTCCTGCGCCACATCGGCACCGCCGATCACCGTTACCTTCTGTCCCCGTGCACGCAGCGCCGCTTCCAGTTCGCGCTGCGGCTCCTGTCCGGCACAGATAATCACATTATCGACCGCCAGCAGCAGGGTTTCACCGTTGCGCCGCAGGTGCAGCCCGCGATCGTCAATCGCCAGATACTCCACGCCGCCCCACATCTCCACGCCGCGCGCCTGCAGACTGGCCCGGTGGATCCAGCCGGTGGTTTTTGCCAGCCCGGCGCCGGGTTTGCCTGCGCGGCGCTGCAGCAGCCAGATCTGCCGTAATGCGGCGGGCGGCTCGGGGGCCACCACCCCGCCGCGCTGCGTCAGGCTCTGATCGATACCCCACTCAGCGTAAAAGGCCGCGCGATCCGCGTCATGCGAAGGCTGAGACAGAAACTCCGCCACATCAAAACCGATGCCACCGGCTCCGATAATCGCCACCCGTTTCCCCACCGGACGCCCATCGCGCAGCACCTCAAGGTAGCTCAGGACGCTGGGGTGATCGATGCCCGGAATATCCGGCGTGCGTGGCTGAATGCCGGTGGCCAGCACCACCTCATCGGCATCACCCAGTCCATCGGCCGTGACCCGGCAGCCGGTCCTGACCGTCACCCCGGCGGCCGCCAGCTGGTGGCGGAAATAGCGCAGGGTTTCACTGAACTCCGCTTTGCCGGGGATCAGCCGGGCAATATTGAACTGGCCGCCGATATCGGCGGCGGCTTCATACAGCGTCACCTGATGTCCGCGCCCGGCCGCCTGCAGGGCAAAGGCCATTCCGGCCGGGCCACCCCCGATCACCGCCAGCCTGCGCGGAGCGCGACTGGGGATAACCGGCATCAGCGACTCGTGGCAGGCGCGCGGATTGACCAGGCAGGAGGTGATCTTTCCGGCGAACACCTGGTCAAGGCAGGCCTGATTACAGGCGATGCAGGTGTTAATGCTGTCCGGTTCGCCGCGCTGCGCTTTGCTGACAAAGGCGGCATCGGCGAGGAAAGGGCGCGCCATCGACACCATATCGGCGCAGCCTGACTGCAGCAGCTCTTCGGCGACGGCGGGGTGGTTGATGCGGTTAGTGGCGATGACCGGCACCGACACGTGAGCACGCAGGCGCTGCGTGACCCAGGCAAAGGCCGCGCGCGGCACGCAGGTGGCGATGGTCGGGATGCGCGCTTCATGCCAGCCGATACCGGTATTGAACAGCGTGACCCCACACTGCTCCAGCTCGCCCGCCAGCAGCAGCGTCTCCTCCAGCGTGCTGCCCTCTTTAATCAGATCGAGCATCGACAGCCGGAAGATAATGATAAAACGGTCGCCAGTGGCGGCACGCACCGCGCGGGTGATCGCCAGGGCAAACTGCATTCGCTGGCGGAAGTCGCCGCCCCAGCGGTCGCTGCGCTGGTTGGTGTGCTTCACCAGGAACTGATTAATCAGGTAGCCTTCAGAGCCCATGATCTCGACGCCGTCGTAGCCGGCCTCTCGGGCCAGGCGGGCGCAGCGCGCAAAGTCATCAATAGTCTGTTCAATCGCCGCCTCGCTCATCGCCTGGGGCGTAAACGGATTGATTGGTGCCTGAAGGGCTGAGGGTGCGACCAGATCGGGCTGATAGCTGTAACGGCCGGTGTGCAGGATCTGCAGGGCGATTTTGCCCTGATGCTGATGAACGGCATCGGTAATCTGCCGGTGCCAGTGACACTGCACCTCCTCTGTCAGCATCGCGCCGTGGGCGGTGGTGACGCCCTGCGCATTAGGGGCAATGCCGCCGGTGACAATCAGCGCGACGCCTTCGCGCGCGCGCTCGCCATAGAAAGCCGCCAGCCGGGCTGCGCCATCCGGGTGCTCTTCCAGGCCGGTGTGCATGGAACCCATCAGGAAACGGTTTTTCAGTCGGGTAAAACCCAGGTCCAGCGGCCTGAACAGCGCGGGATAGTCGGAATGAACGGCCATGATCAGCACTCACGATAAAGTGGTCGGATGAGTTAACTCTAGCCATTTCTGTGTTAAAAAAAAGTGAAAGAGTGTCAGGGTGTGAGTTAAATCAACATCAGCCGCGACAGGCCGTGCGTCCGCCGTGGCCGATTTTCAGGGCGGGCGCGATTATCGCCGCCGGATCCAGGAGTAGCGGGAGTGATAGCCGCTGCCCGTATGGGTGTTGAAGCGGTAGCTTGAACCGCTCTCGGCCATACAGTAGGTGCAGACGCCGACATTATCGATCTGCGCAGCCGGAACGCCCGCATCGACCAGCATCTGCGTCGCCAGCGCCGGCAGATCGAACCAGAGACCCTGCTGATGCGCCGTCGCCTGCGGGCGCTGAGCCTCACCATTGACCGGCTGCTGCCTGTGCCAGCGCAGCCCGCGGGCCAGCGCCGGATTCCGGGCGATCTCCGCCAGCTGAGGCTCGGCCAGCTCATAACAGCAGGGGCCGAGTGCCGGGCCGATCGCCACCAGCAGATTCTCTGGCTCGCTGCCCTGTTCGCACAGTTTTTCCACGGCGCGGATCAGCACGCCCGCCAGCGTGCCTTTCAGTCCGGCATGCACCGCCGCCACGATGCGCTGCTGAGGATCGGCGATTAGCACCGGCAGGCAGTCAGCGGTATACACCGCCACCGGGCGCGTCCCGCTGCTGATAATGCCATCCGACTCGCAGCTTTTGGATGGGGTGTTTTCGACGTCGAAGACGACCGTGGCACTGTGGCGCTGATGCCCCCAGGCGGCATCGGCGGGCGGTGGCTCACCGGCGGGCTGAAAGGCATAATCCACCCAGTCCAGCGAGTCGAGCAACGGCGAGCGCGGGATAACGGCCATAGGAATCTCCTGTGATAACAGCGTGCATTGGGCTGCCAACAGCTTACGTTAACTGCTACATTTTTGAAGCGTCTCCTCAGCCCTTTCTCACCTTAAGGATGAAATGATGAAAACCTCCGCAAAACTTGCCGCCTCCGGACTGGTTGCCCTGCTGCTGACCGGCTGCGCCTCCTCGTCACATCAGACCGCTCAGCAGCAGCTCGGGCAGCAGTCGGTGCTGGCGGTCAAATGGTTCCAGCAGTCCGGCGAATATCAGGCGCTGACCTGGCAGGCGTTTAACACCGCACGCATGGCGTTCGATCAGGCACCGTCGCTGACCGGCAAACCGAAAGCCGTGATTGTCGATCTGGACGAAACCATGCTGGATAACAGCGCCTACAGCGCCTGGCAGGCGAAAAACGGTCAGCCGTTCAGCAGCAAGAGCTGGTCAGCCTGGACCCAGGCGCGACAGGCGAAAGCGGTGCCCGGCGCGGTTGAGTTTGCACGCCACGTCACCCAGAACGGCGGCACACTGTTCTATGTGTCGAACCGCGATCAGAAAGATTACGCCGCCACGGTGGCGAATATGCAGCAGCTCGGTTTTCCTGACGTCAGTGAAAAAACGGTGCGTCTGAATACCGACAGCTCCAACAAGCAGGCGCGTTTCGATGCCATCAAAAATGCGGGCTACAACGTGGTGCTCTACGTGGGCGATAACCTCAACGATTTCGGCGGAGCGACCTGGCATCAGGGCAATCAGCAGCGTCGCGATTTTGTGAATCTCAATCATCAGCAGTTTGGCACGCAGTTCATCGTGCTGCCGAACCCGCTTTACGGCGACTGGGAGAGCGGTATGGCGGAGAATTACAATAAGCTGACGCCGGAACAGCAGCTCTCCGTGCGGGAATCGCGCCTGCAAAGCTGGAACGGTAAATAATTCGTCAAGAAAAAGAGCCTGACCCGTTCAGGCTCTGTTAAATTCTGGTCCTGATTTACTTTCCGCTGTCACTATTTTGCTGCGAATTAAATTAATCATCTCTCGCTTTATTCTTATCTCAAAGCAGGCGTATTTAACTGGCTCTCTGCTATTAAGATGGTTGATTGTGCTAATGGTTAATTTTTTAATTAAGAGTAATCCTGGTAAAAGTGGGGCGAACGGGCAGGGCAAGAAAAAGCCATGCGGTTAGTGTTTGTATTTATTTGTCAGCAATAAATTAAGACTTTTATTTTATAGTTTTTAATTGACTGATATATATTGTTTTAATCTTCGCTTTTTATGTGTCCTCGTTTTTCTCGTGCTGAATTAAATTTACTTTCCTCTGACTTTTGCTGACGTTTAATTGACAAATCACGCCATGTTAAGGCGTTGTGAAATATTGCTCGTGCATTGGCAATGGTTAACGTCTATAACCTTTTTCTGTGACTTGGTTCTTATTTACCTGGCGGCTCTCACGCTATTTGTGAGCCGATACACTTTGTGATCAGCCAGGATGCGACATCCCGGTAGTAGAGAGAAGATGAATGTGACGACACTTAAACCCTTATTAGCGAAAAATCGCAGTTGGGCATTACAGCGCCGCCAGCGTAATCCAGACTATTTCAAAAAATCCCTTCATCAGCAAAAACCGCACTCGCTCTGGATTGGCTGTTCAGACAGCCGTGTTCCGGCCGAAGTGCTGACCGGCTCCCACCCAGGCGAACTCTTTGTGCACCGCAATATCGCCAACATGGTGCTGGAGGAGGATGACAATCTGCTGAGCGTGCTGCAATACGCGCTCTTCTTTCTCAACGTGAAACGCATCGTGCTCAGCGGCCATTACGGCTGCGGCGGGGTAGAAGCCGCACAGAACCTGCCAGGCAGCGTGCTGGAAGGACAGGACACCGCACTGGGAAGGCGTATTCAGCGGCTGCGTGATGACATTCAGCAGGGGCTGGCCGAGGAAGGGCCAGCAGACGCCACCCCCGATGAACAACGCGATCGGCTGGTTGAAGCCAACGTTAAAGCGCAATTCGCCAGGCTGGTGAAGTCTGAGCCGGTCAGGCAAATCTGGCAATCGGGCCAGGAACTGGAGGTGTTTGGTTGTGTTTATGACCTGCGCTCCGGCCATCTCAAAGAGCTGATTCATCAATCTTCAGAGGAGCCTTCATGATGAATTCTGATACCCTGCGCCGCGACATCCCGGCAGGTCTGGTGGTTTTCCTGGTGGCTTTACCGCTCTGTCTGGGTATCGCTCAGGCCAGCGGGCTGCCGCCGTTTGCCGGTCTGCTGACCGGGGTGATTGGCGGTCTGGTCGTCACCTCGTTAAGTCCCTCCCGCTTTGCCGTCAGCGGTCCGGCGGCGGGTCTGGTCACTATCGTTGTCGCCTCGATGGCGACGCTGGGCAGCTTCTCCGCCTTCCTCACCGCGCTGATTATCGCCGGGGCATTGCAGTGCCTGTTGGGTCTGTTGCGCGCCGGACGGTTTATCTCGCTGGTGCCGGGCAGTGTGATTAAAGGCATGCTGGCGGCGATTGGCCTGCTGCTGATCATGCAGCAGATCCCGGTGGCGCTGGGCGCGGCGGGCGATGCGGAGCTGGTTTCGCTGGTCAATGGGCAGATGACCTTCTCACTGCCGTCGATTGTCGTGGCGGCGGTCGGTTTAGCCATTTTATGCCTCTGGACAACCGCCCCGATCAAACGCATTAAGGCGCTGGCCTGGATCCCTGGGCCGCTGATTGCGGTGCTGGTCGGCTGCGTCGCCACGGTGGCAGGCGGAAGGCTGTTCCCGGAGATGGCGCAGGGGCTGGCACGCATCTCGCTGCCCGCCTTCGACAGCGTCTCTGCGCTGGTGGCTGAGCTGGAAACGCCTGACTGGATGGCCTGGCAGAATCCGCAGGTCTGGGTCGTCGCCGTGACGCTGGCTCTGGTTGCCAGCCTGGAAACCCTGCTGAGTCAGGAAGCGCTGAAAAAGCTGCGTTCGCAGACGCCCGCGCCGTCGCCCAACAAAGAGATGTTCGCTCAGGGTATCGGTAATCTGACCGCCGGTTTTCTGGGCGCAATGCCGATAACGGCGGTGATCGTGCGCAGTTCGGTCAACGTCAGCGCGGGGGCGCAGACAGAGCTCTCCATCTTCATTCACGGTGTGCTGCTGCTGATCTGCGGCATGTGGTTCAGTGAGATGCTGAACGCCATTCCCCTGGCCAGCCTGGCCGCGGTGCTGCTCTACACCGGCTATAAACTGGCGACCCCTAAACTCTTTGTCGAACAGTTCCGGATGGGGGCCCAGCAGTACGTGCCGTTCCTGGCGACCATCGTCGGCATTATTACGCTGGGGATGCTGGTCGGTATCGGCATCGGTATCGCCACGCAGATCCTCTACAGCATCTATAAAAGCCATCGCAACGCGCTGCAGCTTACCCGTTATGACGACCACTACGTCCTGCGCTTTCAGCAGAACCTGACTTTCATGCACAACCCAAAGCTGCAGGGATTGCTGGATGAGATCCCGGAGAACAGCGTGGTGATTATCGATAATGATAATGCGGAATATATCGATCCCGATGTGAAAGCGGTGCTGAAAGATTTTGGCGACAACGCGGACAAGCGCGGCATCCGCCTGAGTCAGTGGCCGGTGGCCGTAAAATAGCCTGAAGCGCAACGGTAGCATCAGCAGAAGAGCAAAAATCGGATATCTCGGATAGCCGATTTTTTTACTGGCGGGGCATAATAAAGCCCCGTTTTCTGCTGTCATCTGCTGTGCTTACCCGGCACTGGGTCATTTTATTGAGTTAGCCCATGAAGTGGGGTTTTATCGCAGGATGACATTGAGGGCATTCAGGATTTAATCATTCTGACACCACGCGCCTGTTCAGGCTGGCGTGGAGAGCCAGCCTCACCGCGATAAGGTCCGGACGCATGCGCACACCGCTGTTTGAAGAGCACAACGCAAAGAAGAACGCAGTTTTGCTGTTTTTAATCACGCTGCTGTTTTGTTTTATCGGCGGACATCTGCGCTTTCCCAAAGAGCTCTCTCTCTTCTGGCCGGTCAATGCGATCGTGACGGGCGTCATCGTCCGCAATCCCTTTCTGCACCGGGGCCGCTACTACCTGGCTATCCTGGCCGCCATGGTGTTCAACGACACCGTTTTTTCGGGCTGGGCGTTCTCAGCGTTAACCCTTAACGTGGCGAATGTGCTGTTTGTGCTGGTGGCGGTGACGCTGCTGGTCAGGCATCTTCAGCACGATTCCGGCAGTGAGCGGATTACCAGCGTGCTGCGAATCTTCCCGGCCTGCCTGCTGGCGGCGTTCACCTGTGCCAGCTGGGGCGCGCTGGCGCAGCAGGCTGATTTTGATACCGGGCTGGCGGTGGCATGGGCTGACTGGTTCAGCGAGCAGTTCTCCACCGGGCTGATGCTGCTGCCGTTTTTGCTGACCCGCGACTGGTCGTCGCTGTCGCCCCGCCAGTTTCTGCACATCCGCAAGCTGCTCCCGGTTATCGCCGTGGCGGGTTCGCTGACAATCGGGGCGATGATGGGTGGCGCGGGCAGCCTGACGTTCCCGGTTCCTGCGCTGATCTGGTGTGCGGTGGTGTTGCCCATGCCGCTGACCAGCCTGGTGATTTTACTGACCGGCATTACCGAAATTATCCTGGTGTCGCACGGCGTGATGAACATTCAGGGCAGCGACGCGATGCTGCCGCTTAACCATCTCACCTCGGCCCGGCTGGGGGTGGCGACTATCTCCATCAGCCCGCTGATCGTGGCCGCGAGTATGGATGCGATCCGCCAGCTTAACCAGCGCCTGGCGCTGCGGGCGAATTACGACTTCCTGACCCGGTTGCTGTCGCGCTCCGGTCTCTATGAAAGCCTGCGCAGTGAACCCATCTTCCCTGAACGCAAAGCGGGCGTTATCCTGCTGGATGTCGACTACTTCAAAGCCATTAACGACAATTTTGGTCACGACGCGGGCGACAGCGTGCTGGAAGAGATCGCGCGCCGGATGCAGCGGGTGGTGGGCAAAGCGGGACGCATCTGCCGTTTTGGCGGCGAGGAGTTTGTGGTGGTGCTGTTCGATCAGAACCCGGAGAGACTCTATTTTCTGGCTGAGAATATCCGGCAGACGATGGCGAAAGAGAAGTTCTGGCTGCAGGGGAATACTGTGACGGTGACCGTCAGTCTGGGACTGGCGCATGACAGCGCCGCTGAGGCGACGGAGTGGCCCCCCGTCATCAACCGGCTGATCTCTGCGGCAGATAAAAACCTCTATCTGTCGAAACGCAACGGCCGCAACCAGACCTCACCGGTTAACTACCGCACCTTCACCAGCGACGTGGCCTGACGCCACGCCGCGGATGCACTCAGCTGACGCTGCTTTTCAGGGTGCTGGCCTGCTGGTGGCGCTCGATGGCCAGGTCGATCAGGCGGCTGATCAGATCCTGATAGCTGAGTCCGGCCGCCTGCCATAATTTCGGGTACATGCTGATATTGGTGAAGCCGGGCAGGGTATTCACTTCGTTGACAATAATCTCGCCGTCGTCGGTTAAAAACACATCGACGCGCGCCATACCAAAACACTCCAGTGCCGTGAAGGCTTTGATGGCAACCTCACGAATGGCCTCGCTGGTTTCCGTGGAGAGGGCGGGGGGCACCACCGTCTGCGCACCGCTTTCCGAGATATATTTGGTGTCGTAGGAGTAGAAGGCATCATGCACCACCACTTCGCCGCAGGGGCTGGCTTCGGGCGCATCGTTGCCCAGCACCGCGCACTCAATTTCGCGTCCTTTAATGCCCTGCTCGATCAGCACTTTACGGTCAAAGGAGAAGGCGAGCGCCAGCGCGGCGTCAAATTCCTCCAGGCTGTCCACCTTGCTGACCCCGACCGATGAACCCTGATTGGCGGGTTTGATAAACAGCGGCAGGCCAAAGCGGGCAATGACAGCCTCTGCATCCAGCTGGGCGCGCTGCGCCTGGGTGACGCTCAGCCACGGGGCGACCTTCAGACCGGCATCGCGTAACAGGCGTTTGGTAAAATCTTTATCCATGCTGACCGCAGAACCGAGCACGTCGGAGCCGACAAAGGGTAACGAAGCCATCCGCAGCAGGCCCTGCAGAGAGCCATCCTCGCCCAGCGTGCCGTGAACGATAGGGAAGATGACATCGATCTGCGACAGCGGATGTGCGTTGTGACGGGTGATAACCTGCTGCTGAGTATGACCGGGTACCAGCGCCACATCGTCAGCCGCGCGATTCAGGGCGATCAGTGACGGATTCTCAGCGTTCAGTAAGAAGTTGGACGCATCGTTAAGACGCCAGTGCCCCTGTTTGTCGATGCCCAGCAGCACCACGTCAAACCGGGTTTTGTCTATCGCCTCAAGGATATTTTTGGCCGACTGCAACGACACTTCATGCTCAGCCGATTTCCCGCCAAACACGATCCCTACCCGCAACTTAGTCATCAATTTTGCCCACTGAAAAATCAAAACCTTAAGATAGCATGGGGTTTGCGCGGGAAAACAGGGTAAGGCGCGAGATAATTTTTCAGCGGCCGTTAACCCTCATCGCTGACGATAAAGCTGCCGTTAAGCTGCCACTGTTTCCGCTCACTCACCCGGGTGGCATCGGCAGCCAGCCAGGTGACTATCGTCACTTTTGCACGCAGCGTGCTGCCGGAGGCGATCTGGCCCTCTTTGCGGAACTGCAGAGGCTGACCGGCGCTGAACGCCATCGCTGCCGCCTCTGTTCCGGCTCGTTCGATCGTGACCGGACGATCGTCGAGCGTCACATCATGCAGGGTCAGCGTCGCCCGGCCCTGTTCGCCAAACAGGTAGCTGTCGGCGTCTTTTGCGGGCCCGCTGAACATCAGTTTTAGTGGTGTCGGGCGGTCACAGATGACCGTGATCTCTGACTCTCGCGGGTCACCCATCCGCAGTTCGACGGCAGTCAGCGCATTGCCCGGGCGACCGAGCAGCTCGCCCCGTGTCATTTCACCGTAATCAATCCGTGGATCGCTGAGCTGAATTTCGCACGCCGCACGGGCAGGGAGTGCGGCAAAAAGGCCACTGAAAGCCAGCAGCAGAGGCAGAACAGAGAGCTGTTTCATGGGACGCATCTCGCGGAAAGTGAGGCATAAAGGGTGCCGGGCTGGTTATACCAGGGCGTAAGCATATCGATGGCACACTGGCTGCCATTGCGGTCGAGGCTGTATAACGGCTCGTCCGGCAGGTCGTCGAAAAAGAGCGTGCCATCTTCATTCACAAAGGCGATCAGGTGACCTTTGCCATTTTTGACAGGGGCACCCGGAGCCGGACTTTGCTCTGGCGGGAAGCTCACCAGCGCCCGGCGAACCGTATAGGCGGGCAGAATCACCGGCACTACCGCGCCGCGGTAAGGCGTGATGTCTGCAATACCGCTGATGACCTGGACATTGTCAGGCAGGCTCTGGTTTTCGATCTGTACGGTGTTCTTCTACCACGGTGTCCAGGAGGTGATGGCATGACCCGTGTGGTCGCTCCACACCACGCCGCCAGGGGTGTGGATACTGACGTCAGGCTGGGGGCTGTTAAGGGAAATAATGCCAAAGGTATCGCCTGTTTTGCGGGGCGAAAAGGTCACTCCCTCACTATGCAGGACGGCGCTGCCGCGCGCGCCCGCGTTGTAACTGGTGCTGTTTTCATTATGCGAAACGCCGCCGCTCAGCTGACTGTATTTGGTGGTCCAGGTTGCGGAACCCGCAACTGACGCATCCTCACGCTGACTTTTCTCCCCGGAGACGCTCCAGGCAAATTTATCATTCAGGGTGCTGTCAACACCCATGCCGGCGCGTGTTTTTCCCCGGGTGTCACTAACCCAGCTGCGCACGCTGCTGCGGCTGCTGAGCGGAACAGCGAAATTGAGGTAAACGTAATGGTCATCAGTGTGGCGCTGATCCTGCGCGAGCCGGTTTTTCTGGATGCCGAGATTGACGTTCACTTTTCCGAAGGTGCGGCCCCAGCTGAACAGGTAGCCCAGACTTTCTGCATTCTGCCAGCTCTGTGACAGGCTGCCGGAAAAGGCGAGTACGCCGAGCTGCGGCTGGCTATAACTTATCCCCGCGGCGTACTGTGACCGGGTCTGTCCATTCTCCTGACGGGTGTCTCCGGCGCGCCATGAACTGCCGGGATCCCTGAAATCACGGCTGCGAAAGCTGGCGGAAGAGGTCAGTGATAATCGCGGCGTCACGCCTGCGCTGATGCTGATCTGGTGATTGAGGCCCTGCATGTTGCCTCGCTCCCCGGCCGAATCCTGCATCTGCGAGGCGGTCTGGGTCAGGGAAGCGATAAGGCGTTCTGTCAGCCGCAGCGTGGTGCGCCAGGAGGCGGCCTGATAGTGCTCGCTCATCAGCCCACCTGCCGTCACGGCCATGAAACCATTCTGATAAAGTCCGGCGGAACCGACGAATACCGGGAACGACTCATCGGTCAGGCGCAGACGTCCGGCGGCCAGAGAGAGTCCGGCATTCGCCAGAGAAACCGTGGTCTGAGCCTGAATATAGGGGATCGTCTGCTGCTGACGATGACCGGACTGGTCATGGCTGACGATCTCAAAATCATCGGACTGATTGATCGCCGGGATGTCAGCCAGTGTGTTCATGCCTGCTGTGACCTGATAGGTCTTCAGCAGGATGCCCGCCTGCCAGACCTCGGCAGTACCGGCTTGTGAGAAGAGCAGATTCAGCGACACGCCGCTGCTTCCGCTATGTTCTGCACTGCGTTCTGGCATGAGTTGTGCGCCCAGCAGGTTTATGCCGGAAAACAGGGTGTCGCCCGCGGTGATCTCACCTATCTGCACGACCGATGCCCAGCCGGGAAGGGAACGCTGGGCATAACTGTAAAGTCGGGTCAGCTGGTGGTGTTCATTCTGGCTGGTATAGCTCTGCCCGCTGCGGAGTACCCAGTTGTTGATATTGCCCCCAATCTCGGAGGTCAGCGTCTGCGAGTGGTGGTTTTGTCCGGCGCGCGTCTGGTACTGATAGCGTCGGCCATCGTAATTCATCACCAGCGCATTTCCCCCGCTGGAGAAGCGCGGATGCGCAGACAGGTCGCCCGCCGGGACCTTGAGCAGCAGGCTGCTGCGATTAACCTGCTGCTCCAGCAGAATCGGGCTGTCGGATGGCAGCAGCAGGCAGCGCGCATCCTCTGCCTGACGAAAACGATCGGGGATGATCCCCAGCTTTTCTGGCAGATCGGCTGGCCAGCAGGGATTACCGGCCTGATCAAAGGTCAGGATATGCACCCCTTTGCTTTGACCGTTAACGACAATATTGACGGGCTGTTTCCCCGGCAGAAAGTGCGTGCCTGCATCAAGCAGTTCAGCGGCACTGGCGTCGTAGCCGAGCGCTTTGAGCATCTCTTTGTCATAGCGGTTTGCCGCCTGCACACAGGCTGAACTGACCACAAGGCTGAGTATCAGAAATTGTTTCATGGATAAAGGTGAACGGACTCAGAGCGGCACATTAAAAGGGGCGGTTAAAATTCCATATCGGGTGACGGGGTGCAGAAGCAGGGCTTTCACCTTATTCGCGGAGGCAGCAGGCAGAGCCACATCAAACTTTTCACCCGGAAGAATGTAGGAATTTTTCAGTTCAACCGACTCTTTGCCGGGCAGTAAATTAATCTCTCTGGTGAGCCTGACGATATAAGATGTCGGATTTTCAATGTGCAGAGAGGCGCCTGAAAGATGGAAGGTCAGCCCTGTCCAGGGCGCGGTGTTTACCGGCAGGCTGGCGGGGGAGATAATGACCGGAATATTCTGGCCAATGAGAATGCGGGCGCGATTCTTTTTACCATCATCCTGCGGGATAGAGACAAAATTAATTCGCTGCATCTTCTGGGTATCCAGCCTGACACCCTCTTTTAACACCACCCGGATCTGCTGGTTTTTCCCTCCATCAACACGAACCAGTTGAGGGGTAATAATCAGCCGGTTTTCAGGGTCTTGAGGAATTGTCTGCAGGCTGCTGTGCAGCAGCGCCGTATCCCTGTCTGTATTAAGGACATTAACCGTCACTTCACGATTCTGGTCATCAAGAAATAAAGCCGGTACTTCAGGCTTCATGCCGGCTGCAAATACGCCGGATACAGACAAGGAAAAGAGAATGGCAACAGAGAGAATTATTTTCATTTTATTTTTACCCTGTATTTAAAACGCGAAGGCCGGACGGCCTTCGCTGACAATCATGAAAAATTACAGATAAACCACAGAGAAGGTGACGTTACCGTCAATAGGCACTTCTTCCCCACTCGGGTAGGCATCCGCTTTCTTCAGAATCATTCTTGACGCAATGGAATAGGAGGCTTTAGTCATGGCTGCCGGGGTGGTGCTATTGGCATCCGCCGCCAGGGTAAAATAGCCGTTTTTAGTCAGCGTTGCGGGTGCTGTAGCCGTCACATGAGTGAGAGACCATGCCGCTTTATCACTACTGGTCAGCACATTGGTATTCGCTGCACCGTCGGCGGTTGCGTCGGTAATCGCCAGTGCCATCGCCCCCACATGTCCCTGAGCGCTGTCTGTCCCTAAGCCGAAAATGTGTGCATCTGATAAGCCTGAAACGGTTGCTTTCATCTCTTCAGACATGTTCGCCAGCGTCATGGCACTTGCCGCACGGTTATCTGTGGTCTGAACGGCAATCGCGACAGGCGCTTCACAATCCACATTCAGGGTAACGGTATTGCCCTGTTTAACATTGCTGTCCTTTAGCAGCGTCGCTGCGGCGATGGTGCCAAGATCAATGCTTGCAGAGCTTAATGCCACACCACAGGCGGCTGGAGTGATGGTACCCGTGATGGAAAGGGTCGCAGATTCTGCAGCCTGACCCGCAAAACTGACGGACGCCATCGCGGCAATAATGGTGGTGCTTAATAATAATTTTCTCATATTATCTCTCTTATCAGATTTGTTATAAATGAGCAGTTCTGAACAGACCGAACGCTCTCTTTGCTGTGCGGAGTAATCAGCGTGCAAAGTGATAATGAATAAGAGATATGAGGCGCATAATATTCTTATCCCTTAAACTGAGCGCACTGATTAATCGCCTTCTCCTGATTTTTAATTTTGATTCAGGAAGGTCAGGCTAACATAGAAGTTTATTAATGGTTTAGTTAACGAATAAGTAAAGTTGTCTTCATTTGAAGGTGAGTGTTTATAGCATGTTTGATGCGTTATAGTTTTTTCTGTTTAACCTTGTATTTATAATTTAAAATTAACGGCAGGGGGAAAATGGTAATAAAAACCTCCTCTGAAATAGATCTCTTTTAAAAACAAGATGTCTAAGCGCGGACAGTTTTGGGGAGCGTAAGCAATCCTGCCTGCTAATGCGCAAAAGGTGAGGTATGCTCTGGGTGAGTGTTGAACGCGGCTGTCAGCGATCGGGGTGTCGGGGATAACGTTAATCGGCATCATGCCACCCCCGCCCTTAAATCAGCATCATTATCAGCGGCGTTTAACGCGCTTGTTTTCGATAGATTCGATCACAACGAATGCCAGCATAAGGGCGGGGATTTTTGAAGTCCGTTATTTTAGCGGTCAATTTCTGCCATTCGCTACGGCAAAACTTAAAGGCTGAGTTTATCCGGGAGGGGTAAGGGTTTACGTCAGCATTTATTTGATCGGTGATAACGGGCAGTGCTGTTATACCAGCAACTGTGAACCGCTGGTACCGTAGTTGACGCGGAAGTCAGCAGCGTATGCGGCGACAGCATCTTTTCCCCACAAGGCACCCATAATGACGCATACGGCCGGGCCAATGACGCCGCCCAGAACCGCACCACAGAGCTGAGCAATAGGTCCGAATACAGCACTGCGGCTTGCACTTCCACCGACCGTGACCCCGGTTGCCAGACCTTCGATAAAGCCCCAGATAGCCCCTTCAAGCGCCCCTTCAATGGTAGAGACAAATTCACCACCGCTTACGGTTTCAATTTCACACAGAGTTAAATCACGCATATTTCAATTCCTTTTAATGTATTTTCGGTTAGTTAAAGCATCTTTACTGCTGTTATACCCGCGTTATGAAGCTGATGCCTTTTAAAAGCACGCCACTGCATTACGCTGAGTTCTTTACCTCCAGGCCGACACCTTAAGCGACTAATGCTACATGGACGAAAAGAGGGCCTGTTAAATAATACCATTTACCATACTGCGGAAATCCTTCCGCCTATGCCTGCAGCGGGAAACGTTGCCTGACTGAAAATCGTGGTGAATTGAATCATCTTTAAAACTGTACCCCGGCTCACTGAGTTTTATCGGGCTGGCCTGGCGATGAATAACGGAAAAATCTTCTCTCTGTAATAAGCTGTTTTGCGGAATGTAACAATATATTTTTTTATGCATAAATAAAGTTTTTTCTGATGGCTGAAATCACTTATTTGTCCTCATTTTGCATCATTTGTTTTTTATTTTTACATTTTATCAGTGAGTCGACTCATCGTCGTCTGGCTAAAATGGCTGCCTGTTCATCTGAGTGACTGTCTGATGTCAGGGTTTTTACTTTAGAGTTTGATTTGCCTTTTTCTGTATCAATAATTCATAACCGCTATCACCGCGGATAAACCGGAGTATTAAGCATAATAAGTAGGCTATGGGTCTCTTTTTTAAACAGGGCGCCGTCAGGTTATAGGACCAGCCGTCTTGTCGGTCCCCTATGAATATCACCGGAAAAAAGGGAGCATGGCATCTGTTAACAGAAGAGTTTCACGGAATCAGTCAGATTTAATCCGATGTTCTGTGAATTCATCGGTGTAATAGAAAAAGCAGCGCGTCATACATGATGACTTATTACAGATGTGCTGAAATTCGCTGGCAGGCCAGCCCCCAGGGCGCGCGAAACGTTCTGTCTGCCACCATCTGCCGAAGATCGCGATTGGTGGCGGCGATCAATCTTACATCCACCGGGATCAGCCTGTTTCCCCCGACACGCTCGAACTCCTGCTCCTGTAAAATATACAGCAGCTTCTCTTTCAGGCTCTTAATCTGCTGACAGGCGAGCGCATTATCTACCGCAATCGCAATACGCTCAGCAATCTGCTGCAACACCTGCAGATTGGCTGCAGTAAAACTGTTGAACTGGCACTGAACCAGTTTCAGCACCCCCAGCGTTTTAGGGTAAAACCCAGTGGCAGGATAGTGAGGGTTTTGCTCTGATCGCGCCAGGTCACGTGAAAAAGCGAACGATCATAATCTTCTGGCTCCTCGTTTGGGCCAACATGTATCAGCAGCATCTCTCCACTTGTCATTACCTGCTAATCTGCAGAGCCGGCCAGCAGCAGCATGCGCGACTGTTCACGCTGAGCCACCTGAGGCTGAAGATAATGGGTCACATAAACACTGGCCTGCTTACTCTCTTTATCCGCCTCACAGAGCACAATGCCTATCGCGTTGATCATCTTCTATTGTTGGGGCTATTTTACAATTCCGACAGTAGACTCAGATTTAGTTAAGAAAATTATACTCTGGTTGAGTAGTGGTATTTATCTACGCCATCAATGAGTGGCTCCTGGCCATCACGAACTGAAAGTGACAATGAAGGTTCAATTTCAGCAAATGAATGGTTAGAAAACGATGATCAAACAACGATGGATTTGAATTTTTATAATGGTAAATTCGATGGAGTAATTTCAACTCCAGCTATCAGGAATTTCATTCGAGCAACACCACAAATTACTGATTACTTCTTATTGAAAGGATACAAAAAACCCTTTAGAAATTCGGGCGTTGGATATGTCTATGCAATTATTATGGGTAAAAAATATTTATTTGCAGTTGTTGACGTAAAGTTAGAGGGGGAAAGCCTGGTATTAACTGACAAAACAGAAGGAGGAAGTGAATTTCTTCCTGAAGATATCACCCTTCTGAAAAGGCCGGATGAGGCCACACTCCTCGGATAGAGTTAAGCAAAAAAATGTAACAGTTCAGCAAGGCTCGATAACGAGCAGGGGAATGATGAGGTTACAGGATGCGGATTCGAAGAGCTGTGTTTCAGTTTCACTAAGTTTGGCGTTCTTACATGCAATTGTGAAGTTAAATAAAAAATGTGGGGGGACAAAAAGGGGGGCATTAATTTGCAGAAACAAAAAAGCCACCCTGAAAGGTGGCTCTAATTTGCTGATTTAACAGCTAAAATTTGGTGGCCCCTGCTGGGTTTGAACCAGCGACCAAGCGATTATGAGTCCCAATTCTAAGCGAATGAAATCAGTAACTTACTGGTTTTAATGTTTTCTTTAGGCCGTATAGTGATGAAAAGTGGCACATAGCGTTGCGCTCTGCTGCCGCTTTGCTGCCACTTCCAACCATGCTTTAGCGTGTTAAAAGCCAAACCTTATTGAAGTAGAAATGGATGTAGTTACTGAAATCACATTTCATCATAATAACTTCTTTTAACAATATTAATATAATAAAGCATGGCGATTTGATTGTTTCACTGACAATGATTTTTTAACGGATATAGCTAAAATGAATTTTACCTCTGTGGTGTGCAGTCAACATGTCATTATTTTCCCAGCTTGGTAAACCATTAACAAGAGAACCTTCAATAGGAATATTATGATAAAAGTTACTTATAATAAACTGCATGAACATTCTAATGCAAAGAGGTGTTTTAACGGGTATTCTGCAGTTCTCGTTACTAATGTGTAAATGCACATCAGGGTGATCGTCTTTTTTATCGTCAGGCATAACTGAAAAATCAAAACGTAACGGGCTTCTATTATAAATGCCTTTTAAACTGATGGGGTAGCTAGCTTGAGGGTTGGTAATGTGCTCCTCCAAAACATTACTGTTATCACTCATGATGTTTTGTATTTTAAATATAATTTCATCAATTTCTTGTATGCCAGTAACATCTATTGGAGAGGGGTACCAACATAGTCTATGTCCAACTACCTCATTTCTTTCGAGTGTATATGATAATTGAAGTAATGAGCCATCAAATAATACAAGAGTATACTGTGAACACGATAGAAGCGTGATGTACTCTTCGAGAGTAGAAAATTCATTGTCTTTTAAAACAATATTTTCGCTATCCCAGCTCACCAATGTTTTACCACTCTTCATCTGGCGTATACAAGAGCGATTAGAGCCTAAAGACAGGCCAGCACTATCCCATTCTAAGCACAGTTTGTTTAAATAACTGACCATTACCTCAGGCCTTATCATTTTTATTACTCCCCAAAAAAGTTTCTAATGTCTTCTGGAACATCATCAAGTGTTAATTCGCCACTTTTCAACATCATCTTTATTCTTTTTATTTGTTCGAAACTAGTGGCTAACTCACTGCGCTGCTCTTCACTTTTATCTCCGTAAGTATTATCCATTGCATCCATTTTATCAGCTTGAGGATAATCGAAAGATAGCCTGAAGTTATTTTCAACAACACGATTGTATTCATTGATCAAAACGTCCATGCTGTCTCCAACTCCACAGACTCGTAGCCATGCTTTAGTTCTTGTTATCGCTGTAAATAATGAGTTTCTTTTCTTACCAAGTTCATACCCACCTTGATAAAATTGTGAGTTCATTACGTATACCATTGCTGCCTCATTACCTTTTGCTCTATGAATGTGCGTAATGGCTACTGAATTTTCTTTGAAAATAACATCTCTACTTGTGTCTTTTCCAACAATGTGACAATTTATATTTAAATTTCTCAACTCATAAATTAAATGTGCAGATTGTTTGGGCATTGTATATGGAACTGGATATATTACTAATATATCACTTGCCTCAAGCTCTTGGTTTTCCAAATTTTCCTTGATTTGATTGGCAACCCATTTGGCCTGCTCTTCATTTGATTCATATTTATTAACAATTATTGCATTATCAGGATCTATGAGCTCATAAAAGAAATCAGGAGTTCTATCTCGAGCTCTTTGTAATGTAACTCCAGATCCAAGTCTTAAATCGCCACCTACAGTTTCAAATCCAATATTATTCCAAAATTGAGGTTCTCTAAACATTTTGACTAATCCATCTTGACGATAGATTCCTAATCCAAAACTCAATGCTAGTGTAAGTGTCCATGGTGGGTTTCGATAACAAATTGGTAATAAAACATCTTGCTGAGGTTTGTCTTTTTCATTCTGTAGTGTTACGAATGGTATAGAATTTGTATCTGCACCAAACAATTTTTCAGGAGGTAACATTTTATACTCTCCTAAATTTTGCAATTCATCATAAGCCCAAACTACTCTAGTTGGTTCTTTTGTGAATTTGTAGACTAACTTAAAAAATTCTTCAGGGAAGTCTTGGGCTTCATCGATTAGAACATAATCATATATTGGTTCGAAGTTTTTATCCCCAACAAATTCCAATAATTCTTTACAGATCCCTTTAAATGCATCATCTCTCCCAAACTTTGTTTCAGCAGCAGACCAGCTCATTGAAGCATAGCCAATATATTTACAAATTTCAGAGTATACGCCTTGCTCTGCACCACCCCATGAATGCTGTATTGTTAAAAAAGAATAATCTGGCTCATCTTTTTTATGGTCAAAGTAAAACTTTTCAATGAGTCTTTTAAATTGTTGATAAAGCGTTCTGCTCTGAAAGGTTACAACTATTCTTTTATTTTCTTCAAAAGCATGCAGATATGCGGCCTTCATCGCCAGAATTATAGTTTTCCCAGAACCCGCAAGGCCTCTTATTCTTTGTGGCTTGTCTGGGCTTTCAATTGCAGCCTTTTTCTGCCATGCATCAAGGTTAGCAATTTCCTTTTCAATCCTCTTCATTACACCGCCATATGAATCTTCACGTGTAACATTATTTCTTTTTCTTGCTGGCTTTAATACATCTGTTTTTTGAATGGTGGCATTTATTTGTTTAAATATAGAAGGGCTAATTTCATCGAAAGAGGATATTTTATCTTTCAAAGAATTTATTGTTGAAAAGGAGTCGTCGCTTTCATCGTTACTTCTGATGGTTATTACTTTTATTTCAAATGCAAGCTCTCGTCTATTTAATAATTCCTTTTGAGAAAGGAACTTTTGGAAGACGCCGCGATATAACTCGTCTTGATAGTTAAATATGCTTTCATTGTCACTTTCAGTGAAATTTGTCAAATCAAAAATAACAACGCCAAATTCTCGAGTAATAAGCATCGCGTCTGTAAGTACTGCTTCATTGCCAGAGTCAAACATTGGGTAGCCAATGTACAGAGTACCTTCAGCTTTCAGTGTTGAAAGACACTGTACTAGCTCATCCACAGCAACAGGATTACTCTTTTTACCAAAAACGACATCTAACATAATATTCTCCTAAATAAAAAACTTATCAAAGATGAGTCGACAATGAATATATCCTAATGTATTCATACACAATTACATTGTGTTGATTTTTTTCAAGTTAATCTTCCGTAACTAGGTCAGACCTACTAAATTTTATTTAGCGGGTTAAGCAATATTGCTTCCGAAAGATGATCCGGAGCAAAGTGTGCATAACGCATCGTCACTTTAATATCCGTGTGCCCCAATATCCGCTGAAGCACAAGAATATTACCCCCGTTCATCATGAAATGAGAAGCAAAGGTGTGGCGCAAAATATGGGTAAGTTGTCCAGTAGGTGTCTCAATGCCAGCGCGTTGCATGGCCTTTCTAAAGGCTGAGTAACAAGGTTTAAAGAGAACCTGTGCTTTCCTGCTGGATGGCAGTTCAGACTGTAATTTTTCAGTTATCGGCACTGCGCGGTTTTTCTTGCCTTTAGTTTTCACGTAGATGATCTGACCGGCACGGATTTGGTTGCCCTTCAAACCTTCGGCTTCACTCCATCGTGCACCAGTTGCCAGGCAGATTTTCACAATAGTCGTCAGATCTTGAGATCGGCTGTTCTCACACTCGGCGAGGAGGGTTCTAATTTCCTCAATGGTGAGATACGCCATCTCCGATTCACTGATTTTAAACTCGCGCACGTTTTCTAACGGGTTCGGTGCAATCCATTCATCTAACCGGCGCAGCTCGTTAAACATCGCCCGAAAATACGCCAGCTCTAAATTCACCGTACGCGGCGTAACCGTCTTCACTCGGCTGGAGCGGGTGATCTTCCCGCTTAACCGCTGCTCGCGATAGGACGCAAAAATTTTCGCGTTAAACTCGGTTGCGAGTGGGTTTCCCATCGCCTCGCAGGCAAACGCCATTGTGGTTCTCCGTTTCTCACCATCCGCCAACGTAATGCCATGCGTATTGAACCACAATTCTACCAGCTCAATTATCCGCCGCTTATCCGCTTTCTCTCCTAGCCAAGGCTTATCTTGAGCCTGTTCTTTTACGAACTTCTCATAAGATTGTGCTTCGCCCTTCGTCGCAAACTGGCGGCGAATCCTTTTGCCGTCACGGCCGTTTGGGAAAACCTGTAACTGCCACTTCCCATTGGGTAATTTGTTTATCGCCATGCTTCGCCTTTAAAGGTACTCAGTGCGGGCAACGACTTTGCCCAAAACCTTGATTTCGTCAGCCTTGCATTCAAATGAGGCTTTTCCATTCTCAACGCGGATGCGGCCGCCGGGAAAACGGTACAGCTCTTTAACGCTAATGAGCTTATCAATCTCGATGAGCCACAAACCGTCGGTGATTTCTGCGGCGGTCATATCCACTAGGTAATTCTGTTTCTCGAAATGTACTAACAGTGGGGCTTTAACATCACCTGGTAAGAGCTGAGCGTCATATTCAACCCAATCAGATGATGAAAAATTCCCATTTGTGATTTTTTTGAGTTCGATTTTGGTTGATGGCTGATCTTGATTTGTGATGTTCGCGTCACCGCGGCCATAGGTCAGCCACTCAAGAGAAGTACCGGTTTCCATCGAGCAAATCAGAACCCAATCAGCCGGAAAGTTCCCACGCATTATGCGGTTAGCCATCGTGCTCTGTGACACATCTAAGTGCCGACATAGCGCTTGTCGAGATGAAAAGCCGTATGCCTGAACGATACGCTCAATCGGGTCTTTACCACCCTCTGGTAAAGTTGGCGCTTTACGAATCGTAAAATCTTTCGTTGACCTTTCCAATTTGTGATCCTAATATTCACTCGTCGTATCAAGACGTGTTTAATAGTGATGAATAGAGTTGGCTAGAACTCAACAGAGGATAGTGCATCATGACCCGTAAACTTTCAATGCGCCCATCAATCAATCTCGTGATTTCGGAACCGTACATTACTGTCGAAGAGTTCTGCCGTCGCACAGGTTACAAGGAGGGCACCGTTCGCCAGATGTACCGCGAGAACCGTTTACCTATCAGGAAGAAAGAGGGCTTAAACGGACTTATCGAAATCAACATGGTTGCTCTCACTATCGAAGCCGCTGCTGGCTGCGAAATCACAATGCAGGCTTGATACATCCATATTGGGATAACGTAAGGTATTAAGCATGTTTGATTTCAGTGTCTCCACACATAGCCATTTTGATGAAGCGTGCCGCGCGTTCTCTGCGAAACACAACATCATTCAGCTGGCTAAAAAGGCGGGGCTTAATCCGCAGACTATCCGCAACAAGCTCAACCCGGAGCAGGTTCATCAACTTACCGTTCGTGAAATGCTGATCCTGACCGACCTTACTGAAGACTCAACGCTGGTAGATGGTGCATTGGCTCAACTTCACTGCCTGCCATGTGTGCCAGTGAACGAAGTCGCTCAGGAGAATTTACCGGCTTATGTCCTCAAGGCTACTGCCGAAGTCGGGCAACTAGCTGCTGGCGTTGTTTGCCAGGATAAGTTCACCACTGCATGCCGCCGCGGATTTGTGCAAAACGTTAACGCCGGTATTCGTTGCCTGATGTTGGCGGCAATAGCTGTTCAGACGCGTGTGCACTCAAACCCTGCAATGGCTAGTACCGCTGATGTTTTGGGTGGGATCGGCGCATCAATTGGGGTGGTGTAGTTATGGCGTTTTCAGTGGCACCGCTTCTAAAACGGCAAAGCCCTTCACATGCATTCGGTCACGGCTGGATTGCAGCTGAAAATGGCAGGCGCTGGCATCCGGCAAATTCTCAAGCCGAACTGCTGGCAGGTTTAACCGGTAATAGGAGAAAAATGACATGGCTTACAAAGCTGAAAGCATCACTGTCCAGATGAGCGCCGGGCAGCGAGTTAACGCGCTTAATCATATTGCCGCACTGCGTACCATGATGTACGGAGATTGCGGTAATGAGCTAAAGCGGTTCATTAGTGATATGCGCAATACTCGTGATCCACAGTACGAACAAAATAATCGGGCGATGAGCGCCATTTTCTTTCTGGCAAACATCAATAAAGAACGTCACAGCGTTGAATACAGTGAATTGACGAGTGACGAAATTACAGCGCTGATAGGTGCAATGAATCACTTTCGCGCAGTCGTGAGTTTATTTCCCAAGAAGCTAACGCTTCCAAATTAATTAACCAAAAAAATTAAATGGCGTAAACCCGCCGGGCATTCTTTTGCCCAAATTCTGGAGAAAGAAATATGCGAAATATTGAAACCCGAAATTTTGAAGCCGATGCAGAAGTGCTAAACGCAATGCTGAGTAAGGCCAAAAGTGAGCAGCGTTCAGATGATGCCCTAGCCGTATCGGTTCGCTTGGCTGCATTAGCCATTCACGCAAGAAACAAAGAAATGTCAGCTGCTGAAATTATCGAACTGCTGGATAAAGAATCCGCACGCTTTGAGAACCAATCACGGGAGCTGCACTAATGGCCGATTCGATGGATCTGGTTCAGCAGCGCGTCCAGGAAGAACTGACGCGCAACCTTGCAACGGCGATTCACCGTCCAGTAGGTGCGAGTGAGTTTTTCTGCCTGTCCTGTGACGAAGCTATCCCGGAAGCACGGCGCCGCGCATTGCCGGGTGTCGAACTTTGCGTTACTTGCAAAGAGATCAGCGAATTGAAAAGCGTCCACTACAAAGGGGGCGCGCTTTGAGAGTCCAGATTGAAGATCGCTATTCAGTGCGCGCGTTGAAAGCCACTGAACCGGGCAAGCCGTATCAGCTGGTGCTTGAAAAAAGCAGCTGGTTGGAGATTGACGGTGTTCGCCAGCGCGTGCCGCAAACGATGGCCGTATATGAGTCTCCGGTGCTCTTGATGCGCGATCTGGCTGCTGATGTGATTGGCCGCCATGTTTTGCGCGGTCAGATGAAAACCATTACGGGCTTGGTGGCGGAAACCCGTCGAATTGCCGAGCTGGTAGACGCAGCACTGCAAGAGCTGGCTGAGCTTCAGAGCGAGCATGTCTGAAAGCCTTCCCGATCTCCTCACTGGTGAACATCACGCCGTAAATCAGCAACGGCGTGATGCCTTCGGCATGTCCGCTCCGGCGGATATGTCCCTTACTGAGCGCCGTCTCTGGAATGTGAATCCGGAGGACCACAACTGGCGCAGCCAGTATCTGCAAGATATGCCGGATTATCTGGCCGGCTACTTTGCCGATCGCTACAACAAAATCCTCTCAGCAAATAATGGCCGCCGTCGGGCCAATGCGTTTCTGCGCCAGACTATCGGCCAGAGCGTATTGCCACGCTTGCAGCTGGTTCGCCGTTGCTATCGCCTTGATGATGCCGCGCAACATGAATTGCCGTTCATCAAGCAGCTTGATCGTCTGCCTACGTTAGACCGGCAAGACGTACGCGATCTGGCCTACAAAGTCGCATCCTATCTTTCGCTTAGTCTGGCAGAGTTCGTTGATAAAACTTCAATGCCGCAGGAAACGGACGAGCAGACGCTATCCTGTGTTGCTTATCGCTATGTTGCAGAGCTAGCAGCTTTAACCGGAACACAGCCGCCGTACTGGGCGGAATTCAAAGCCCACAAAGGTGAGTTAACTCTGCGTAAAGCGCAATCCGGTTTGTTGCGCATGATGGCTCCAGAGTGGTGGCGCGGCCGTCTTAAGCAGATGCGTGATCTCCAACGCGAGCACATGTCAATCGCTGTTGGACAGGTGCAAAAATCTGCATCGCCTTACGTTTCACGCGGCACACTGGCGGAATGGGTTGAGCAGAAGAAGCGCAACCGTGAGTTCTTCAAACGCTATGACCTGATGAACCAGGAAACAGGTGATCGTGTTGCGATGGACGAAATGGTCAACCGCAGCACCGCAAACCCGGCAATGCGTCGCCGCGAGCTGATGACCAGAATGCGCGGCTTTGAAGACATCGCCAACGAAACCGGCTGCGTAGGGGATTTTTATACGATCACCGCGCCGTCGCGCTATCACTCTGTATACAGTCAGGGCGGTTTCATTACCAAGTGGAACGGCTCAAGCCCGCGTGATACACAGCGCTATCTCTGCCGCGTTTGGGCGCGCATCCGCGCCGCGTTGTCCCGCGAAGAAATCCATGTTTACGGCTTCCGTGTTGTGGAGCCTCATCACGACGGCACGCCACACTGGCACATGCTGCTGTTTATGCTGCCGGAAAATCGCGAGCGTGTGCAGCAGATCATGCGTGAGCACGCCTGCAAAGAAGACGCCGACGAACTGAGCACGCCGCAGGCACGCAAAGCGCGTTTCCACGCTGAGCCTATCGATCCCACCAAAGGCAGCGCCACGGGTTACATCGCTAAATACATCTCAAAAAATATCGATGGCTTCGCAATGGACGGCGAAAAGGATGATGAAACCGGCTCAAACATGCGTGATATGGCGAAAGCCGTTTGCGCGTGGGCGTCTCGCTGGCGCATCCGCCAGTTTCAGCAGATTGGCGGCGCGCCGGTCACTGTATGGCGCGAATTACGCCGTCTCGGCGATACGCGCTTACCAAACGAGAAGATGGACGCCGTGCTGGCGTCTGCTTCCGTTGCAAGCTGCTGGGCGTCTTACACCATGGCGCAGGGTGGGCCGCTGGTCGCACGTGAAGATCTAGTGATCCGCCTCTGCTACGAAATCACGGAAATGGGCAACGAGTACGCGGAAGACGTGCAGCGCGTGCAGGGTATTTACTCGCCTCACTATCAAGATTCTGAAGTATTCACGCGTCTGGTGAAGTGGGAAGCCGTTGCCAAATTAGCCGATGCGTCAGCGGAGGCTGGTCCTTCTGGCGGCATCGCCGCCCCTTGGAGTTCTGTCAATAACTGTACGGGGCCAGAGCGCCGACGTTTAAAAATGGAGTTAAAAGCTCGCGGATTTGAAGGGCATGATGAAGAAATAGGCTTGTTGAAAAGAGGATGCAGCCTAAATGCGGGGGCGAGGCGAAGGCTTTTTTATCAGAACGGAAGGCTACAGGAAGCTGCTTTGGACCAGTGATGATCTAGAGCAATCTCATTGAAAGATAAAAAAGAGTTTCACATTGAGACTCATTTTATATACTGTACACATATACAGTTGTTTGATGGTGAGGAGGAAGCATGCAGGATTATCTTTTGGAGTCGGTGAAGCTCCAGCGCATTGATTTGTTTCTAAAACTTGTTGCTATTAGTGACTGCACGGAGTCGGAAAAAAGTATGGCTATCGAGTGGGTTGCCGAGCTAACTGATGAGTTAATGGCGCGCTTGCGGAATCATGAATACAGCCGTTCGATGAATCAATTGGAGTGAGAATTGGTGGCCCTAATGTCCACTGTGAGCATGCATGACTATGCTGCATGAAATCGCATGATCCAAAATGGATCTCATTTCTCCCGGCCCGCCTATTCTGGCGGGCTTTTGCCTACTTCATGCAGTGCATGAAAACCGTTACGTAAAGCGGGCAGGCGTGGCGGGGGTACGAGCGCGCGCTGAGTGGTTTACTTACGAAATGTTTACAATTGCTAACGTATACAGTAATTTTTTTAAGACTACCCAGCAAAAGGAAAGTGCCAGTGTCTCTTAATTACATCAATTTCAATAGAGTCAATCTCGATGATCCATTTTTTAATTCACTAAAACAGGATTATCCAGGTTTTGAAGAATGGTTTCACAAAAAGGGTGAGGAAAAAGCTTATGTTTCATTCAATGAACGAGGAGTAGTGGATGGTTTTCTTTATTTGAAGCCTGAAGCAGAAACGCTTGATGACATGACCCCTGCCTATCCTATGGCTGAGCGCGTAAAATGTGGCACTTTTAAAATTGATGCTCATGGAACAAAGTTAGGGGAAAGGTTCGTTCGTAAAATTTTTGATTATGCCCTTACCCAAAATGTTAATGAGATTTATGTGACCATATTTGATAAGCACCAGGGGCTAATTAATCTTTTGACTAGATACGGCTTCCGCCTTGTGGCTAGAAAAAATAAAGAAACCGAAAATGGCCATGAAGGTGTGTACTTCAAAGATTTCATGTGGAGGGAATGACAATGAATTATAAAAATTACCCAATGATTAAAATGAATAATAGGAACTTTTTATTAAGTATATACCCTCAATGGCATTTTCGTCTCTTTCCTGAGTCTATTCTGAAAAATGAGGATGAATCTTTAATTGAAGATGTTTCTCATACCAATAGCATCCATAAAGTTTATTTGGCAAAAATGGGCGGGATGAACAATCTGCAGGCAGGGGATAATGTTTTAATCTACAGGACAACCGATATTCCTGGACAGGCCTATTATCGTGCTGTCGCAACATCTGTATGCGTTATTGAAGAGTATAGAAACATCCGAGAGTTTTCATCCTTGCAGGATTTTAAAGCATATTGTGCTCCCTTAAGCGTATTTGATGATGCTGAGCTTAACAAACTTTATGCGACAAAAGATTATCCACATATTATCCGATTTACATATAATTTCCCCTTAAAAAAACGTATTATAAGAAAAGACTTAATGGAAATTACCGGCTATAATAACGATGATTACTGGGGTTTTATGAGGCTGTCGGACGCCCATCTGAGAGCGATTCTTGCAGCAGGAGAAGTTAATGAAAGTCTTATTGTCAATTAAGCCTGAATTTGCTGAGTCTATACTCAACGGCGAAAAGAGATTCGAGTTTAGAAAGGGGGTCTTTCGTAATAAAGAGGTAAAGACCGTAGTGATCTATGCAACGATGCCAGTTGGTAAGGTTGTTGGCGAATTCGATATTGACGGAATCATTTCCTCCGAACCGGCAGAATTATGGAAAACCACGCGAAAATATGCGGGGATAACTCGTGATTTTTTCGATGCTTATTTCTCACAGAGAACAACTGGTTTTGCAATTGCTGTGAAGAATCCGCGTAGGTATGAAAATCCAGTATTACTTAAGGAGTTAGTGCCTGGCGCAGTTCCTCCTCAATCGTTTAGATACATTTGAGATAAAGCAGGTGCTAAGCACCTGCTTTATGGCAACATTAATTCCATAATTGCTAATTCAAAATCATTTTCTGAGGGTGAATTAAGCACTTTAAGTCTGATACCAAGTTCAATGCAAATTTGTTCTGCGTTTTTATGCTCTAACATTCTCATCTCAGAGGGATCGTATTCTAAAGATGCTTCTCTTGATTTGAACCTGTTGGCTATAACACTATCCTCGGCTTCGATAAGTATTACACCGTCCAGATTCATATTTTCAAAAACTGAGGTTGGTAATTCGATAAAATTTTTATCTTTTCCAAAAAGAACGAAATGACCATCCAGTAATAAATTTGTGTCTGAGTTGCTAATTTTTCAAGTTGTTTCAATAATATTATCTGGTTTAGTTCTGCAGAATCAGTTTTCTTATCATTTCCCCAATCCTGTTGTTTGCCCTCGGATATAAGTTGGCTAGCGCTTTTGTGAATAAACGCATGATTAGAAACGAAATTCATACATAATGTACTCTTGCCTACAGCATGCGCTCCAGCAATAAATATTATCATTCATTTGTCCTTTTAATTGGTAAGATCTCAATGATAGTTGTATCATTACGTCTTACCCTGATCAAGATTAGTGATGGTTATTTTGAAAGAATACAATGCCTTATCGATAGTTTATCCGGCGGTACAGAATATTTTAAAGGGGCTCAAAAGTGTTGAAATAAGATCTTGGTTGCCTCCAGAATTGCCACTCTATGACCTCGTATTGGTAGAAAATAACTTGTACCTCAACGACGGTGATGTCGATCCCAACGGTAAAACAATTGCCTTAGTCGATGTTATTAAAGTAGAGGAATGGACATATCAGGATTCCCTCCAGCAGAATAGCCACATCAAAATAGGAAGGGAGTGGAAGCCAGGATACTTTCTTTGGCATTTGGAAAATATAAGGGAAATAAATAACAAGGAAAAATGCCTCGCCAAAAAAGGCATCTATTCCATTAAGTTAAATACTTAATACCCAAGTCGCTAAAACGGCTTGGGTATAATTTAATTTAATTCATATTTGTCAAAACTTATTATTTCTTCACCCACCCATTTGTTGAGTTCCTCAAAGCGTTTTTGTAATGGGATTAACTCATTCCGTACAAATACTACACTTGCCTTCTCTACATCACCAAACCCCCCAACATTATTCGGCATGATCCCCATCATCTGCGGCGGAACCCGATGCGCGGCCATCATGTCGTCACGGCTCACGTTCTTGATATTCAGAAACTCATCCTTAGCCGCTACTTCAGACAGGGGGATGATCTGAATCCCGTCCTTCTTTCCGTTCGGCGAGTACATAAACAGGTTGCGGAAGTTGCCCGGCCCTTTGGCGCTTTTCATCGCCTGGCGGATGTTGTTCACGTCTTCCTGATTCTGCGCCGCGTCGGTCATGTACATAATGAAACCGGCGTGGCTGCCGTTAAGGTAATATTTACGGCGAAACAGCGTTGCCGACTCGTTTAGCAGGGTGGACGGGATTGCCGAAAGGTACTCCGGCAGGCCGTAAACCTCCTGATTTAAATCCGGCTCCATCAGGTGAAACACGCTGCCTTTAGTGAACTCATAGGGCTGCGTGTTCATGCCGTACTGAACAAACCAGTAGGTGTCTAAGTCGGTGCCGCGTCGCGTGAATTTAGCCAGTGCCGGCTCAAGCGCCAGCACGCCGCCGAGCCTGTTGGTGCGCTTTTCCAGATAGGCATTGCCGAAAACCAGATAGTCCTGCACAAAGCGGCTAAACGCCTGCTGGCTCAGCAGCGGGTGAGGGATGAAGGTGCTGGTCAGGATGTTGCGCTTCACATTGATCGGCGAGCTGTGATGCACGGCGGCGCGGAACGTGCGCGCCAGCCCGTCGAAGCTAACCGGCGGTTCATACCATTTATCCATCACCACGCATTCCACGTAGTCCAGCAGCTCGCGGCGGTCCAGCACCGGCACCGGATCGCCAAAGGTGAACGCTTCTGCCGCCGGGCCGCCGGTCATCTGTTGCTGCTGCACGGGCTGCGTGCGCGTGCGGTTCCTGCGTTTGCTCATTTAAAAAATCTCCATAATGTTGCCGGTGTGGGCGACTTCGCCCTGTAGCGGTTCGTTTGCCAGCGCGTGCATGGTCGCCCACGCCAGATCGGCGTGGCTTGCTTCTTCGCTGCGGCTGGCTTCGTAGGTCGGGCGGTTGCCGCTGGCCGTGGTGGCGCGGCGGATTGCCATGAATGACTGCGCAATGTCGAGGTGTCCTGCGTCGAACTCCAGACGCCCGCTGCTGATGATGTCGAACGCCTTCAGCACCAGGGCGTTTTTCACGTTCGGGTTATAAACAAACTCCTTCACCGCCGGATAAAACATCTTCACGTTCTCGTACACGCCGAGGCCGACGCCGGTGGAGTCGATGCCGATATAGGTCACGTTGTACTGCTGCGTCAGTTTTTTGATGGACTCGGCCTGCGCGCGGAAGTCCATGCCGCGCCACTGGTGACGCTCCAGAATGCGGAACTTGCCGCCCGGCACGGCAGGCGGGGCAATCACCACGCACCCGGCGCTGTCGCCGTTCTGCGTTCCTTTCGCCGGGTCGTAACCGATCCACACTTCGCGCCAGCCGAACGGGCGCAGCGCCAGCGCTTCGAAGTCGCTCCAGATTTCCCAGCTGTCCACCATGCATTTTTGCAGCAGCTGCAGCGGAAACACGGACGCTAGGTCGTCCACGAATTCGCACATCAGCAGGTTCTGGTATTCCGGCGGGCTGTATTCGAGGCGCAGCTGGTCAAGGTCAAACAGGTTACAGCCGCCGCGCACGGCGTCCTCAACGGTGACAATCTGGCGGAACTGGCCGTCATCGCAGAAGCGGCCGGGCGATAGGTTCATGTGCGACAGGTCTATGTCCACGCGGTCCGCTTTAGCACGGCCCCGGTTGAACAGGCCGCCGGACCAGAACGGATAGGCGCTGTGCGTCAGGCTGGACGGGGTGGAGAAATAGGTCTGGCGCCACTTTTTGTGCAGCGCCATGCCGGATGCCACCTTGCGCAGCTCCTGAAATTTCGGGATCCAGAAGTATTCATCCAGGTACAGGTTGCCGTGGTAGCTCTGCGCGGTGCGGGCGTTGGTGCCAAGGAAGTACAGGCACGCGCCGTTGCTGAGCGTCATCGGGTCGCCTTTCAGCTCTACATCCACCTCTTTAGCGAACTCAATGATGTACTGCTTGAAAACGTGCGCCTGCGCCTTGCTGGCTGACAGGAAAATCTGGTTGCGTCCGGTGGTCAGCGCATCCAGCAGCGCCTCGCGCGCAAAGTAGTAGGTGGCGCCAATCTGGCGCGACTTCAGCACGTTGCGGATGCGGTGCTTGTTGCCCGCGTCCCACCACTGGCGCTGGTAGCCAAACATGGAACCGTGGAAAATCTCCTGTAATTTCTCCACCTGTTCGTCGGTAAACACGTTTTTTTCAGGCGGCTTGCGCGGCCCGCTGTTGCGGTTCGCCACGTTCGGATTGAGATCCGCCTCGTTGCCGCCGTTGCTGAACTTGCCGATGCGGGCATGGCGCTCGGACTGACGCGCCAGCAGGTCAATCTCCTTGAAGTCTCTCCCTTCTTTTGTCTCCTTCATGATCAGCTGGCAGTATCGCGCGGCGGTGGTCAGCTGCATCTGGTCAAGCGGGCCGTAGTCGGCCCACTTGTCGCGCTTCTTCCAGCTGTGAACGGTTGCGGGTTTCTCTCCCAGCATTTCAGCAATGCGGGCGATACGGTATCCCTGAAAGTACAGCAGCATGGCCTGCCTGCGGGGATCGAGGTCTTCGGGAGCGAGTGTCGTTGTCATGGCCCCAAAATACGGCCCCGCCGATCCCTTTTCTGCCGTCCCTCATTGTGTGGCTGCCCGCACAACGTTCCCGCGTTGTTTCGACCCCCTCTGAACCGCAAACATAAGGCTTCAAAGCGATTTACCCAACGGAGCCTGACCTATGGCAGTTAAAGCAAAGCGTTTTCGCATCGGGGTGGAAGGTGCCACCACGGACGGACGCGAAATTTCCCGCGAATGGCTGGAGCAGATGGCCGCCGCCTACAACCCGGCGGTTTACACCGCGACCATCAATCTTGAACACATCAAATCGTACTCGCCCGACAGCACCTTTAACCGTTACGGCACGGTAAACGCGCTGGGCACCGAGGAGATCACCGACGGTCCGCTGGCCGGAAAGCTGGCGCTATATGCCGACATCCTGCCGACAGATTCCCTTGTGGCGCTGGTAAAGCAGGGCCAGAAGCTTTTCACCTCAATGGAAGTCAGCACCAAGTTTGCCGACACCGGCAAAGCCTACCTGGTTGGCCTGGCTGCCACCGACGACCCGGCAAGCCTCGGCACCGAGATGCTGGCCTTCAGCGCCAGCGCGCAAAACAACCCGCTGGCGAACCGTAAACAGCACCCGGAAAACCTGTTCACCGCCGCCACCGAAACCGCGATCGAGCTGGAAGAAGTGGAAGACAAGCCCGCGCTGTTTGCCCGCATCACCGCGCTGTTCGGTAAAAAGCAGCTGTCCGACGACGCCCGCTTTTCTGACGTGCATCAGGCGGTTGAGCTGGTTGCTACCGAGCAGCAGGAGTTCAGCACCCGCACCGATAAGGTGCTGGGCGAGCAGGCGGATCGCCTGAGCCAACTGGAAAACCTGCTGGAAACGCAGGTGAACGATTTCACCGAACTGAAGCAGCAGCTGGGCCGAGAAGATAGCCGTGCCGATTACCGGCAGCGCGCACCGGGTGGCAATGCGCCAGCCGCGAACATGACCAACTGCTAAAGGAGCAGCATATCCAATGAAAAAGAATACTCGCTTTGCCTTCAACGCCTACCTGATGCAGCTGGCAAAACTCAACGGCGTGCCGGTTGAAGAGTTGTCCAGCAAGTTCAACGTTGAGCCATCAGTGGCGCAGACACTGGAAGACACTATTCAGCAGTCGGCGGCCTTCCTGACGCTGGTCAACGTGATCGGCGTGCCTGAGCAATCCGGCCAACTGCTGGGTCTTGGCGTCGGCAGCACCATTGCCGCCACCACCGACACCACGGCTAAAGACCGTGAGCCAACCGATCCGACGGTCATGACGGATGTTGAATACCGTTGCGAGCAGACCAACTTTGACACGGCGCTGACCTACGCGAAGCTGGACCTGTGGGCGAAATTTCAGGACTTTCAGACCCGCATCCGTGACGCAATCGTGAAGCGTCAGGCGCTGGACCGCATCATGATTGGTTTTAACGGAATTGCCCGCGCGAAAACTTCCAACCGCACCGCCAACCCGCTGCTGCAGGACGTGAACAAGGGCTGGCTGCAGAAGGTGCGCGAGGATGCGCCGGGCAACGTGATGGGGAGCACCACCAAAGACGGCGAAACCTCTGCCGTGCCAGTGAAGATCGGCAAAGGTGGGGCATATGCCAATCTCGACGCGTTGGTGATGAATGCGGTTAACGAGCTGATTGACCCTATTTTCCAGGACGACGACGAACTGGTGGTGATCTGCGGCCGTGAGCTGCTGGCAGATAAATATTTCCCGTTGGTCAACAACGAACAGGACAACACCAACAAACTGGCGGCCGATCTCATCATCAGTCAAAAACGCATGGGCGGCCTGCAGGCGGTGCGCGCGCCATACTTCCCGGCCAACGCCGTGCTGATCACTCGCCTGGATAACCTCTCGATTTACTGGCAGGAAGAGTCCCGCCGTCGCTCGCTGATCGACAACCCGAAACGTGATCGCATTGAGAACTTCGAATCAGTCAACGAGGCGTATGTGGTTGAGGATTATCGCTGCACTGCGCTGGTTGAAAACATCGAGATTCTGCCACCACCGCCAGAAAAAGATGACGCTGACAGCGGCGCGGGAGCGTAAGCAATGAGCCTGAATCCTGCTCGCGAGTGGAAGCTGCGTGTTCAGGCTGAACAGGCCGCCCGTCAGGGCGGCAGTGTTCGCCACGCCAGCGGGTATGAGCTGATGCTGATGCAGCTCGGCGAAGACCGCCGCCGCCTCAAGGGCATTCAGTCCACCGTGAAGAAGGCCGAAATCAAGGTGGAAGTCCTGCCGAAATATGTGCCGTGGGTGGACGGCGTGCTGGCCGCCGACGGCGCGCAGCAGGACGACGTGCTGATGTACGTAATGCTCTGGCGCGTTGATGCCGGTGATTATGCCGGGGCGCTCACCATTGGCCGTCACGCTATCCGCCACGGCTGGTCTATGCCGCAGGGCTTTAGCCGCAATGTGCAGACTCTGCTGGCCGAGGAAATGGCCGATGCCGCCAAAAACGCCCTTGTGGCAAAAACCGACTTTGATCCCGATCTGCTAATGCAAACGCTCGACGTGATTGGCGATCTGGACATGCCCGATCAGTCGCGCGCGCGCCTGCACAAGTCGCTCGGCTGGGTGCTTCGCGAAAGCCAGCCTGTTTCCGCGCTGAACCATCTGCAGCAGGCCATGCAGCTCGACGAGCGCTGCGGGGTGAAAAAAGACATTGAGCAGCTGGAGCGGAAAATCCGCAACGCCAGCTGATAACCGGACGTGCCCACGCGCGGGGCGGCACGGGGTGGCGACAGGCAGCGCCGTATCAAAACCCCGTCCACCGCCCACCTATTCAGGAGAAATAAGGCATGCAGTTTGTAGCGCCAGAAAAGGCGACGGGAACGCCGGAAATTATCCCCAACAACTCATTCTGGCCGGACATCGATCTGGCGACGTTTCGCAGTGTCATGCGCGTTGACGGTACGGTGACGCCGCAGCGACTGAAGCAGGTGGTGCTCACCGCGATGGCGGAAGTGAACGCGGAGCTGTACCCGTGGCGCGAACATCAGGAGCTGCGCGGCTTTAACAGCCTGGCGAATGTGCCAGCGGAAGAGCTAGCCGGGCGCAGCGTGCGTCTGCATCACTATGAAAATGCGGTGTGGTGCTGGGCGCGCGCGGTACTGAACGAGCGTTATCAGGATTTTGACGCCACCGCTGCCGCTGCCAAGCGCGGGGAAGAGCTGGAAGACGCAACCGGCGACCTGTGGCGCGACGCACGCTGGGCCATCAGCCGCGTACAGAATGCGCCGCACTGCACCGTTGAGCTTATCTGATGAAAGTGCGCGCGCAGCAAAACGACACGGTGGACGAAATCTGCTGGCGTCATTACGGGCGCACGCAGGGCATGACGGAGCAGGTATTGCAGGCCAATCCGGGGCTGGCGGAGCTCGGCCCCTTTTTACCGCACGGGCTGGAGGTGGAGCTGCCGGACGTGACGATGGCGGCCACCGTGCAGGCCGTCCAGCTATGGGACTGAATCATGTGGGAAAGAATCCGCGCCGGGATCGTCTGGTTTATTGCTGTCGGTATGGCATGGCTGGGCGACATGTCGCTGAAAGACGTTTCAACCGTGGCCGGGGTATTAATCGGCCTGCTGATGGCAATCATCAGCTGGTACTACAAGCGCAAAACCTACCAGCTGCTGGCTGCAGGGCGCATCACGCGGGAGGAGTATGAATCTGCAAACCGTTAAGCGCTGCACCGTCGGCGCTGTGCTACTCATTGCCGCTTCAATGCCCGGTTTCCAGCAGCTGCACACCTCCGTCGAGGGGCTGAAGCTGATCGCGGATTATGAGGGCTGCCGCCTGAAGCCGTACCTGTGCGACGCGGGTAAATGGACCGACGGCATTGGTAACACCGTTGGTGTGGTGCCGGGCCGGACCATCACCGAGCGGCAGGCGGCGGGCAACTTCATCACCAACGTGTTACGCGTGGAGGCGGCACTGGCGCGCTGCGCTGCGGTTTCCATGCCGCAGCCGGTCTACGACGCGCTGGTGTCGCTGGCGTTTAACGTCGGCACCGGCAACGCCTGTGGCTCAACAATGGTGGCGCTTATCAAACAGCAACGCTGGCGCGACGCCTGCTATCAGCTGCCGCGCTGGGTATATGTGAAGGGCGTATTTAATCAGGGGCTGGATAACCGTCGCCAGCGTGAACTAGCGTGGTGCTTCAGAGGAGTGGAAGCATGATGCGCGTACTTGCGGCAATGCTGCTTGTACTGATCGCCGTGCTTGGCGTGCAGTCGTGGCGACTCTCAACGGCTCAACACCTTATTGACGCGTAGCAGAAAGACATTACCGCGCAGGGCAAAAAGCTGTCGCAGAAAAACGGCCAGCTGATTGCCCTCAACATACTGACACAAACCAGCAGCCGGGCGCAGACGCAGCTTTATGCCGCCGCCGAGCAGAACGGCACGCTGCTGCGTGACCGGCAGCGCACCATTGAGGAACTCAAACGTGAAAATGACGAGCTTCGCCGCTGGGCTGATGCCAATTTGCCTGATCCTGTTATCCGGCTGCGCCAGCGTCCGGCCCTCACCGGAGGTCAGTCTTACCGTGAGTGGCTGTCCGCGAATCACCCCGTGCCGCTTGGACGAAGCCGCACCGCGCCGTAACGGCGACCTGCTGGCGCAGCTGGACTACACCGAGGCCGCATGGGCGGCCTGCGCCGACAAGGTAGACACCATCATCAGCTGTCAGGATAAAGACGATGAACAAGCCGCAGTCCTTGCGAAACGCCCTGAATAAAGCCGTGCCCTACGTGGCCGACAACCCGGATCGCTTGCATCTGTTCGTGGACAATGGCGCGGTGGTTGCCACCTCCGCCACGTCGATTTCATGGGAGTACCGCTACACCCTGAACGTGGTGGTGACGGACTTCACCGGCGACCAGAATCTGCTGATGCGCCCGTTTTATTCTGGCTCGGGGTCAACCAGCCGGACGCGCTGCAGAATGCCACCGAGCGCGAGCGGCTTTTCACCTTTGAGGCGGACATTCTCGGCAATGATCGCTGCGACATCAGCATGAACCTGAAGCTGACGGAGCGAGTGATCGTGAAGGAAGTTGACGGCGTGATGTCAGTTGAGGCGGTGCCGGAGCCGGAAGCGCCAGACGATGCAGAGGAAGGCTGGACGGTGCGCCTTGGCTGAGCTGCATGACGTTGAGGCGTGGCTGGGTGCGCTGCTGTCGCAGCTCGAACCGGCGATGCGCACAAAGATGCTGCGTGAAGTCGCGCGGGACGTGCGACGCATTCAGCAGAACAACATCACCATGCAGCGCAGCCCGGACGGCACTGCATGGGAACCGCGCCGCGTCACCGCGCGAACCAAGCCGGGCCGCATTCGCCGCAAGATGTTTGCGAAGCTGAAAACGGCGAAATATCTGAAGGCGCAGGCAAACGCTAATGTGGCAGAAATTGCGTTTGTACCCGGCGTGCAGAAGCTGGTACGCGTACATCACTACGGCCTACGGGACCGGGTTAATAGGCACGGCACAGAAGTGAAATACGCAAAGCGCCCATTACTTGGCGTAAATGAGAACATTGAAATCGAGTTGCGAGAAATATTGCTCCGCTGGCTTTCAGTATAATTAAGGGTGATGCTTTATGCTTTCCCAGACCGCACGATCTCTTTTTAATATTGGCACGCAGATTTCATTGGCAGACCATTTAGGCCGAATTGATGTATGGAATATCGTAGGAAATGTGTATTGAAAGCGATATTCAAAAAGCGATTTTCCATATTGAGCTTCGAGAAGAATATGGATGGCAGAAACAGCATTAATTAATGCCTCAAATGTGGCCAATTGCTTTGTCCCACCTCGGTCATGCTTCACCTTATTATATGCATTATACCAACTTAAAGATTTAGAGCAGTCAGGAACGCTCCACTCCTTAAATGGACAAAATGATCCTAGCGAAGGATATGAAGGAAGCTCTACAACATATTCATTTAACTTTTGAACCGGTAAGCACCAAATGTAATCTTTTGTTGTAAAATTATTTCTACTACCGTTTAGTGGTTTTTTACCGTTTTCAACTATAGCCCGTTGCAATAAATACTCGACTTCAGTACAAGCAACGATCAATTGTTCTCTTAGCCTGTTTCCGTAAGTGGAAAAATTTCCCTTCTCAGGCTCAATTGTTCTGAAGATTTCAACTAATGACTCTGTAATATTGTCGAATGATCGAATTTCATCTGCTCTTTCGATGGTGTTAATCTGGTGATCGCTTAGACCGGGTTCATTGCGGTTTATTCTTGGGAAATAACTACCTGCATCTAAAATCTTAGACGTTTTAATGATTTTTTCTGTGCCATTTCTGAAATGTTCACGAATTCTGACTGTCATTGCCTCATGAATCATTTCCTGAGTTATTACAAAAGATTCTGGATCGTCTGAAAGCGACTTTTCTAAATCAATGCCTCTATCCCAATCACCTCCACCTATATAACTCGCTGAAAAGTTATAAGGAAAAAATCTGGAAGATCCATTTTCATTTTGAAAATAACCGATTAAACCACCGGTTGTCTCATAGATATAGCTTTCAATCATGGGCGTTATCCAAGCAGTTCTTGTGCCATTGACCTTACAAGCTCAAGTTAATGAGGTAAATAGTTGTAGGTGCCATTGTGTGGCAATGAACGACAAACTCACCGAAATCATGCGCCTTATCACCAACCTGATCCGCACCGGCATTGTGTCCGAGGTGGACCCGGATAAATGGCTGTGCCGGGTGAAAACGGGCGACCTTGAAACCAACTGGATTAACTGGCTCACCTTCCGCGCCGGGAATACCCGCACGTGGTGGCAACCATCCATCGGCGAGCAGGTTGTGCTGCTGAGTCTCGGCGGCAATCTCGAAACCGCGTTTGCGCTGCCGGCCATTTATTCCGACGCCTTCCCGCCGCCCGATTATTCAGAGAACGGCAGCACCACCGTGTTCAACGACGGCGGCTGGTTTCAGTACGAGCCGGACACCGGCCAGCTGCTGATTAAGAACATCAAAAGCGTGCGCATCGAGGCCGCCGACGGCATTCAGCTGATCACCGATCAGCTGGGCGTTGATGCCAGCCAGACGTTGATTAACAGCCAGACCGTGATAAACGGCGCGGTGACGCAGGGCGGCGGCGATATGAGCTCCAATGGCGTGATTGCTGACAAGCACAAGCACGACAAAGTGAAGTCCGGCGGCGATATATCCGGAGGCCCGCAATGATGTATCTCGGCATGAACCGCTACACCGGCGAAGCAATCACCGACACCGAGCACATTCGCCAGAGCGTGCGCGACATTCTGATCACGCCGGAAGGCAGCCGTATCGGGCGTCGTGAGTACGGCTCTCTGCTGTCGGTGCTGATTGACCAGCCGCAGAACGACGTGGTGCGCCTTCAGGTGATGGCGGCGGCGTACACGGCGCTGAGCCGCTGGGAACCGCGTATCCGCCTCAGTTCTTTAGGCATAACCAGCGCCTTTGATGGCTCCATGGTGGTTGAGCTGAGCGGCCAGCGCGCCGACGGCTCACCGCTCGCAATGTCCGTGTCTACGGGGGTGAACAGTGGCAGTAATTGACCTTTCGCAGCTGCCCGCACCGGAAGTGATCGAGGTGCCGGACTTTGAAACGCTGCTGGCCGAACGTAAGGAAGCGCTGATTGCGCTTTATCCGACGGACGAGCAGGCCGCCATGCGCCGCGTGCTGGCGCTGGAATCTGAGCCGATTGTGAAGTGCTTACAGGAAAGCGTTTACCGCGAAATCCTGCTGCGCCAGCGCATCAACGAGGCGGCGCAGGCGGTGATGGTGGCTTATGCGCTCGGTAGCGACCTCGACCAGCTGGCCGCGCGCAGTAACGTGCAGCGCCTGACCATCACCCCGGCCAACCCGGATGCTGTGCCGCCGGAGGACGCGGTGATGGAATCGGACGACGCGCTGCGCGTGCGCGTGCCGGAGGCGTTTGAGGGCTTATCGGTTGCCGGTCCGACAGCGGCTTACGAGTTTCACGCCAGAAGCGCAGACGGACGGGTGCAGGACGTGTCCGCCATCAGCCCGTCACCGGCGACGGTGCTCGTCACCGTGCTAAGCCGCGAGGGCAACGGCACGGCAGCCGTCGATTTACTGAATACAGTGGACAAAGCGCTGAATGACGAAAGCGTGCGCCCGGTGGCGGACCGTGTGTCCGTGCAACCCGCAACTATCAACGACTACCGCGTGCAGGCGAAGCTGCACCTGTTCGACGGCGTAGCCGCCGCGCCCTGTCTTGAGGCCGCAAACGAGAGGCTTGCCGCCTACCTTATCGAACAGAACAAGCTGGGGCGCAGCGTGCGCCGCGAGTCGTACGGCGCGGTGCTGCGCGTGGCCGGTGTGGACTGGGTGGAAATCACCGAACCTGCAGAAGACATCATCATGGACCGCACGCAGGCGGGCAACTGCACTGGAACGGACATCAGCGTGGCGGACGACGAGGTGCTGGCATGAGTAACAGCCTACTGCCGCCCGGCTCATCCGCGCTGGAGCGCCGTCTGGCGCAGGCGTGCAGCGGCATTTCCGGTCTGAACGTGCCGCTGCGCGACCTGTGGAACCCGGACACCTGCCCGGTTAATTTTCTGCCTTATCTGGCCTGGGCGTTTTCGGTGGACCGCTGGGACGAGAGCTGGACGGAAAGCGTAAAGCGCAAGGTGGTGAAGGACGCGTTTTATATCCATCAGCACAAGGGCACCATCAGCGCGATCCGGCGCGTGGTCGAGCCGCTGGGCTATCTCATCCGCGTGATTGAGTGGTGGAAAACCAACGATGAGCCGGGCACGTTCCGGCTGGACGTGGGCGTGCTGGATACCGGCATCACTGAAGAGATGTATCACGAGCTGGAGCGCGTGATTGCGGACGCGAAGCCGTGCAGCCGCCATCTTATCGGGCTGTCGATCACCCTGGACGCGAACGGCACGGTGCCGGTGGCCGTCGCCAGCTACAGCGGCGACGAGCTGACCGTTTATCCCTATACCCCTGAACTTATCAGCGTCGGCGGGCCGGTGTATTCCGGCGCGGCGGTGCATCTTATCGACCTGACGGAAGTGAGCGCATGACGACAAAATATTTTGCCCTGCTGACCAATCAGGGCGCGGCTAAGCTTGCCAACGCTGCCGCGCTCGGCACCAAAGTGAACATCACGCAGCTGGCCGTGGGCGACGGTGGCGGCTCACTGCCGACGCCTGACCCGGCGCAGACAAAACTTATTGGCGAGAAGCGCCGCGCGTCGCTTAACTCGCTGACGATTGACGCCGCCAACGGTAGCCAGATTATTGCCGAGCAGATTATCCCGGAGGGCGAGGGCGGTTTCTGGATCCGCGAGATTGGTCTGTTCGACGCGGATGGCGTGATGATTGCGGTGGCTAACTGCGCCGAGACCTATAAGCCGCAGCTGGCCGAGGGCAGCGGGCGCACGCAGACGGTGCGCATGATTATCATCGTGAACAGCACCAGTGCGGTGACGCTCAAAATCGACCCGTCGATGGTGCTGGCGACGCGTAAGTATGTAGACGACGGCGTGATCGTGGCGAAGCAGTACGCCGATGAGAAGGTGCTGGCCGCGCAGCAGTATACGGATGAGGAGGTGCTGGAAGTTCGCCAGTATACGGACCAGCAGCTGGCCGATCATGTTGCAGCCGAGAACCCGCATACGCAGTACCCGCTGACCAAAAACGCGCTGAAAGAAATCGCCGACGCCGGTCTGGTGGCGAAGCTGCTGGAAAACCTCGGGCTGAACAACAGCTTTAAGGGCCGCTTTATCGGGCGTCAGCTTTTCACCACGCCCGGTGCGATCAGCTACAAGCCCACGGCGGGAACGAAGCGAATTAAAATCATCATCACCGGCGGCGGTGGACGTGGGTATGGTTTCCTGGGATGGGGTTCGGACTACCGCGCGCGCGGTGCGGGCGGCGGGGCGGGTGCTACCGCGATTGCCTGGCTGGATGTTGATGACACCAAGACCTATCCGGGCGTGGTGGGCCGGGGTGGCGACGACACGCTGACGCCTTCCAGCAGCACGTTCAACGGCGTGCTGACGGCGGCTAACGGTGCCGTTCCCGCAACCGGCGGTGACGGCGGACGCGGTGGCACCGCCGTCGGTGGTGACATCAACCTTCAGGGCGGTGACGGCAGTGATTCGCCAGGCCTTATTAGTGCAACGACTAACGTTTATCGCGGCGGTTCCGGTGATGGTGGCGTGAGTTACTGGGGCGGAGGCATTCGCAGTGCGGAAGGTGCAGTAACGGGGCGTCAGGCAACGTTTGGTGCAGGCGGCGGTGGCAGCGTCCGCGATAATCCGTTTATCGGAAACTTTGGCTCTCACGGCGTAATTTATATTGAGGAGTACACCTGATGAAAACGTATGCCCGAATTGAGGAGCAGCGCGTGGCGGAAATCGTCTCGCTCAGCGTGAAGCCTGAAAAGCTTTATCACCCGTCGCTGGTATGGGTGGACATTACCACACTGGCTGAGCAACCAGACGTGAATTACCTTTACAGCGACGGCGTATTTACCGCGCCGGTTATTGAGGCAGAAGACGCCGTATTCCTCGCCAGCAGCCGACTGGCCGCAGAAATGGATGACGCCAACCGGGCGATGGCTCCGCTGCAGGATGCCGTGGATATCAGCATAGCGACGGACGAAGAAACCGCGCGCCTTGCGCAGTGGAAGAAATACCGCGTAATGCTGAGCCGTATCGACGTGTCAGCCGCACCGAAAATCAGTTGGCCAGAACAGCCATGAATATATATTCAAAATTTTTTTTAGCCTTATGTTAGTAAACGCTTAAAATAATTTTGAGAGGCGTTTCGCCTCTCATCCTATTAGAAGAGTTGAATATCTCCGTACGTATAGTGAAGAGCTAAACCCAGCAGGATTAATATGCCGATAGTTGTAAGCGCGGAAGCAGTTATATTAACCCAGAGAGAGAATTTATTTATGATTAAAAATACATAAAGAAAGCAAGAGAATAATATCAATATAGATGATGCGATGATGATTTTAAATACTAGAGGGTATGCAGTCATTTTTATGGCTCCATCCGCCAGTAGATGGGGTAAGGTTATTAGGAAAAAAACAAGGGTAATAATATTAGTGATCCATCGGCAAGTTTTTGGGAAGTTCTCTAATAAGGAGAATCTATCTAATGTGAAAGTTATGAATGCAAAGGTGGCAGAAAAGACCTCTAAAGAGATAATAAGTGGTTCGTAGGTTTCATTGAAAGCCTTTGAGTTGAGCATGTAGATAATGGAGAAAGAGAAAACTAAAAGGTAAATGAAGGCGGCCAAGAGAGGCAAGTATTCCTTTTTGATTTCCCATAGAAATACTTTGAATTTTGATTCGTTTTCAGATGTCATTTTATGTCCTTTATAAACTATATGATTTTCTTAGCTTAGCGTTTGTTATTGATTTTAATCATTGTCCCATTCATCACACAATGAATTTCGGGAGACGTGATTTTTGTTATCTCTCACCATAGCGGAACCCCTTCACAGGAGAACCGCCATATGGCACAGGATTATCACCACGGTGTGCGCGTTGAGGAAATCAACGAGGGCACCCGAACCATTACCACCATCAGCACGGCGATTGTCGGCCTGGTCTGCACCGGCGACGACGCCGACGCGGCCACGTTCCCGCTTAACCGTCCGGTACTGCTGACCGACGTACTCACCGCGAGCGGAAAGGCGGGCGAGTCCGGCACTCTTGCGCGCTCGCTGGATGCTATCGCCGACCAGGCTAAACCCGTCACCGTCGTCGTGCGCGTGCCGCAGGGCGAAACCGAGGCCGAAACCACCGCCAACATCATCGGCGGCGTCAGCAACGGCCAGCGCACCGGCATGAAAGCGCTGCTGGCCGCGCAGGCGGTGTGCGGCGTGAAGCCCCGCATTCTCGGCGTACCAGGTCACGATACGCAGGCGGTGGCTACCGAGCTACTGAGCGTGGCGCAGAGCCTGCGCGGCTTTGCCTACCTGTCGGCGTACGGCTGTCAGAGCGTGGAGGAGGCGATTGCCTACCGCGCGAACTTCAGCCAGCGCGAGGGCATGCTCATCTGGCCGGACTTCATCAACTTCGACACCGTGCTGAAGGCGGACGCGACGGCTTTCGCCACCGCCCGCGCGCTGGGCCTGCGCGCCAAAATCGACGAGCAGACCGGCTGGCACAAACCCTTATCGAACGTCGGCGTGAACGGCGTGACCGGCATTTCCAAAGACGTGTTCTGGGACCTGCAGGATCCGGCCACCGATTCCGGCCTGCTGAACCAGAACGACATCACCACGCTGATTCGCAAAGACGGCTTCCGCTTCTGGGGTTCGCGCTGCCTGAGCGATGACCCGCTGTTTGCGTTTGAGTGCTACACCCGCACCGCGCAGGTGCTGGCCGACACCATGGCCGAGGCGCACATGTGGGCGGTGGACGGCGCGCTGAATCCGTCGCTGGCCCGCGACATTATCGAGGGCATTCGCGCCAAGCTGCGCAGCCTCGTGAGTCAGGGCTATCTCATCGGCGCGGACTGCTGGCTGGACGAGAGCGTGAACGACAAGGACACGCTTAAGGCGGGCAAGCTGCTGATCGACTACGACTACACGCCGGTGCCGCCGCTGGAAAACCTGCTGCTGCGCCAGCGCATTTCCGATCAGTATCTGGTCGATTTCGCCAGCCGCGTCAGCGCATAAGGAGACTGAATCATGGCATTACCCCGCAAGCTCAAGCACCTCAACCTGTTCAACGCAGGCGACAACTGGCAGGGACTGATCGAGTCCGTGACGCTGCCGAAAGTCACCCGCAAGTTCGAGAAGTATCGCGGCGGCGGCATGGCCGGTGCGGTGGACATCGACATGGGCCTGGACGACGGCGCGCTGGATACGGAATTCACCTGCGGCGGCGTTGAGGCGAAGCTGTTCAAGCAGATGGGCACCCTGACCGTGGACGGCGTGCAGCTGCGCTTTACCGGCTCCATTCAGCGCGACGACACCGGCGAAGTGCAGGCGGTGGAACTGGTCGTGCGTGGCCGTCACAAGGAGCTGGACTCCGGCGAGTGGAAGACCGGCGAATCCAGCACCACCAAGGTGTCCGGCACCAACAGCTACGCCAAGCTGACCATTAACGGCGAAGTGCTCTACGAGATTGACCTGGTGAACATGATCCATATCGTCGACGGCACGGACCTGATGGAAGCGCACCGTAACGCGCTGGGCCTGTAATCAAACAGTTGCAATAAACCGGCAGGAGAAACCCTGCCGCCTTTAACCCTTTTAGCGAGCCATAACCATGACTGCCAAAACCACCGAAAAAACCGTCGAGCTGGACACCCCGATTCTGCGCGGCAAGACTGAAATTAAAAGCATCGTCGTGCGCAAGCCTCAGTCCGGCGCGCTGCGCGGCACGCGCCTGCAGGCGCTGATGGACATGGACGTCAACGCCATGATCACCGTGCTGCCGCGCGTCACCACCCCGGCGCTGACCACGCAGGAAATCACCGAGATGGACCCCGCCGATCTGGTGAGCCTGTCGGTGGAGATGGTCACTTTTTTACTGAAGAAGTCGGTGCTGTCGGATTTAGCGACGGCCTGACGGTAGACGATCTGGTGGCGGATATTGCCACCGTCTTTCACTGGCCGCCGTCCGTTACCGAGTTCATGACGCTGACCGAGGTACTGGAGTGGCGGCATAAGGCGATAATGCGACACGGGACCAGCGATGAGTGATAAAGACTTGCGCCTGCAGGTTGTTCTTAACGCGGTAGACAAACTGACCCGCCCCTTCCGTTTTGCCAAGGCCAGCACCCGCGAGCTGGCCGATTCCCTGCGCATCGCGCGCGCCAGCCTGAAGGACCTCGACGCGCAGGCCGCGCGCATCGACGGCTTTCGCAAAGCCCGCTCGCAGCTCGCCATCACCGCCAATAACCTAAAGGGCGCGCGCGAAGAGGCGGCGAAGCTGGCGACGCAGTTCAGCGCCACCAACCGCCCCACCGCCGCGCAGGCGAGGGTGCTGGAGCAGGCGAAGAACCGCGTGCGCGAGCTGCAGCAATCCTATAACGGCCTGCTGGGTTCGGTGCAGCGCCAGCGCGCCGCCCTTACTGAATCCGGCGTTGATACTAAAAAACTCAGCCAGGCACAGCGCGATCTGAAAAGCCGTGCGGACGAGACGCGCGCGGCGATTGACCGGCAGCAGAAGTCGCTGAAGCGGCTCGGCGAACAGCAGGCCAAAATCAACGCGCTGCGGGAGCGCCACGCCCGCTCGCTTGAGGTGCGCGATAAAATTGCCGGTGCCGGTGCGGCGACCACCGTGGCCGGGCTGGCGATGGGCGCGCCGGTGCTGGCCGCCGTAAAATCCTCGGCAGGCATGGAAGACGCCATGAAGGGCGTGGCGAAGCAGGTGAACGGCCTGCGCGATAACGACGGCAACCGCACGGCGCAGTTCTACGACATGCAGGCCGCCATCAAGGCCGCCAGCGAGCAGCTGCCGATGGACAACGGCGCGATTGACTACGCCGCGCTGGTTGAGGGCGGCGCGCGCATGGGCGTGACCAACCAGAACGACTCCTACGAGGACCAGAAGCGCGACCTGCTGGCGTTTGCCACCACGGCGGCGAAGGCGTCCACCGCGTTTGAGCTGCCCGCCGGTGAGCTGGCCGAGGGGCTGGGCAAAATTGCGCAGCTCTACAAAATCCCCACGCGCAACATCGAGCAGCTGGGCGACGCGCTGAACTACCTGGACGACAACGCGATGTCCAAGGGCTCGGACATTATCGACGTGCTGCAGCGCATGGGCGGCGTGGCGGACAGGCTGGACTACCGCAAGGCCGCCGCGCTCGGCTCCACGTTCCTGAGCCTTGGCGCCACGTCGGAAACCGCCGCCAGCGCGGCGAACGCCATGGTGCGTGAACTCTCCGTCGCCACCATGCAGGGCAAGACCTTTATGGGCGGCATGGAGCTGCTGAAGCTCGATCCGAAAGCCATTGAAAAGCAGATGACCACGGATGCGATGGGCACCATCCAGCGCGTGCTGGAGAAGGTCAACAACCTGCCCGCCGACAAGCGTCTTACTGCGATGACCATGGTGTTCGGCAAGGAGTTCGGCAAGGACGCGGCGAAGCTCGCCAACAACATGCCGGAGCTGCGACGCCAGCTGCAGCTGACGCAGGGCAACGCGGCCAGCGGATCGATGCAGAAAGAATCCGACATCAACAAAGACTCGCTGTCCGCGCAGTGGCTGCTGGTGAAAACCGGCGCGGCCAACACGCTGAGCAGCCTCGGCGACACGCTGCGCACGCCGCTGATGGAAATCATGGACGCGGTGAAGCGCGTCACCGGCACCATGCGCCGCTGGGTGGAGTCGAATCCGGAGCTGGTCGGCAGGCTGATGAAAATCGCCGCCGTGGTGGCAACGGTAACGCTGGCGCTCGGCACGCTGGCCGTGGGCATGGCCGCCGTGCTCGGGCCGATCCTGATGCTGCGCTTCGGGCTGAACATGCTCGGCCTGAAAGGGCTGGCGAAGCTCTCGCCGCTGCTGGGCGGGCTGGGCAAGGCATTCTCAAAACTTGCGCCCGGTCTGGCGTCGTCCGGTGACGGCATCAAAAAGCTGTTCTCGCTGTTCAGCGGCGGCGAGGCCGGGGAGTCGGTAAATTGGCTGGAGAAAATCCGCGACGCGCTGGCGTCCCTGCGCGGCGGTGACGATGAGGACGAGGGCGGCGGCATTCTGAACGCCTTCCGTGAGGGTGCACTGGAGAAAATCAAGGAGAAGGCGCAGGACGCCGGGCAGACGCTGGTTGCCTCCTTCCGTAACCCGATGGCCGGAGTGCGGGCGCTGGGCGCACAGGTGCGCGGGCTGGCCGGTGCCGCCCTTGCGCCGCTGGCTGCGTCGGTGCGCGGTGCCGGTGGCGCGCTGATGTGGCTGGTGAAGTCGCCGCTTGCCCTGCTGCGCACGGTGCTGACGGGCGTAGTGTGGGCGCTCGGCGCGCTGCTGAGTCCCGTCGGGCTGGCCGTGGCGGCGCTGGCCGGTGTGGCGCTGGTTATCTGGAAATACTGGGCGCCGATTAAGGCGTATTTAGGCGGCGTGGTTGAGGGTTTCCGGGCCGCCGCTGGTCCCATCAGCGAGGCGTTTTCACCGCTGCAGCCGGTGTTCCAGTGGATTGGTGACAAAGTGCAGGCGCTGTTTGGCTGGTTTAAAGACCTGCTGATGCCGGTACATTCCACCGCCGACGAGCTGAAGAACGCCGCCGAGATGGGCAGGCAGTTCGGGCAGTGGCTGGCCGACGGCCTGAACATGGTGATGCATCCGCTGGACACCCTGAAAGCTGGGATCGGCGAGCTGCTGGATAAGTTCGGCCTCGTTAACAAGGCTGCGGCGGGTACGAGGCTGCCGGTGCCGCCGCAGGCCGCCAGCGTCAGTACGGGCGGAAAAGTTACGCTGCCAGCGGGCGGCTTCCCGGCGTTTGCAGGCATGTACGACACCGGCGGCAACATCCCGGCGGGCCAGTTTGGCGTGGTCGGTGAGAACGGGCCGGAAATCGTCGGCGGGCCGGTGAGCGTGACCAGCCAGAAACGCACCGCGCAGCTGGCGGCCATGGCGGCGATGACGCTTGGCATGGCCGCCGGAACGGCGGAGGCGAAGCCGCTGCACCCGCTGAGCCTGCCCGCGCAGAGCTACCGTCAGGAGGCACCGCGCCAGCAGTCTGCAGCAACTACCGCGCCCGTGAGCATTCACGCGCCGATCACCATCGTGCAGCAGCCGGGACAGAGCGCGCAGGACGTGGTGGACGAGGTGATGCGCAGGCTTGAGGCGAAACAGCGGCAGGCGCAGTCCCGCGCCCGCAGCAGCTACCGAGACCGTGGAGGATTTGAATCATGATGATGACGCTGGGCCTGTTTGTTTTCATGCTCAAGACGGTGCCGTATCAGGAATTACAGCTTCAGCGCAGCTGGCGCTTTCCGTCGAACAGCCGCGTGGGCGTGCGGCCCGCGCTGCAGTTCCTCGGCCCGGACAACGACACGATCACGCTGTCGGGCGTGCTGCTGCCGGAAATCACCGGCGGCAGGCTGTCGCTGTTCGCGCTGGAGCAGATTGCCGAGCTGGGACGTGCGTGGCCGCTGATTGAGGGCAGCGGCACGATTTACGGCATGTTTGTGATTGAGAGCCTGAGCCAGACCAAGGCGGAGTTTTTCAGCAACGGCGTGTGCCGCCGCATTGAGTTCACGCTGACGCTGAAGCGCACCGACGAATCGCTGGGTGAAATGTTCGGCAGCCTCAGCGATCAGCTGTCGGCCATGCAGGGCGCAGCCACCGACGCCGCCGGTAAAGTCGGCGCGGCAGTGGGCGGGCTGTTCTCATGATGGCGGGCAGTTGGATTAACGGCCAGGCGAACGCGCCCGCTTTTCGCCTGACGCTTGCCGGGGCGGACGTTACGCAAAAGATAGAGCAGCGGCTTATCAGCCTGACGCTGACCGATAATCGCGGCTTTGAAGCGGACCAGCTGGACATCGAGCTGGACGACGCGGACGGCCAGCTGCTGATGCCGCGCCGGGGCGTTGAGCTGTCGCTGGCGCTGGGCTGGAAAGGGGAGGCGCTTTTCCCGAAAGGCACTTATACGGTGGACGAAATCGAGCACAGCGGCACGCCGGACCGGCTGACCCTGCGCGCGCGCAGCGCGGACTTCCGCCAGACGCTCAACACGAAGCGCGAAAAGTCGTGGCACCAGACCAGCGTCGGCGAGGTGGTGAAAGAGATTGCCGGGCGGCACAAGCTCAAAACGGCGATGGGCGACGACGTGGCGAAGATGGCCGTGGATCATATCGACCAGACCAACGAGTCAGACGCCAGTTTCCTGATGCGCCTTGCGAAACAGTGCGGCGCGGTGGCCTGCATCAAGAATGGCAACCTGCTGTTTATCCGGCAGGGACAGGGCAAGACGGCCAGCGGCAAAGTGCTGCCCGCCATCACCCTCGTGCGCAAAGACGGCGACGGCCACCGCTTTACGCTGGCTGACCGTGACGCCTACACCGGCGTGATTGCAAGCTGGCTGCACACCCGCGAGCCGGAAAAAAAGCCAGAAACCACGGTGAAGCGTAAACGCCGCAAGCCTGCTGCGCAGAAGAAGGAGCCGGAGGCGAAGCAGGGCGATTATCTGATCGGCACGGATGAAAACGTCCTGGTGCTGAGCCGCACCTATGCGAACCGGGCCAACGCCGAGCGCGCCGCCAAAATGCAGTGGGAACGGCTGCAGCGCGGGGTGGCGACGTTCTCTATTCAGCTGGCGCGTGGTCGCGCAGATCTCTACACGGAAATGCCGGTGAAGGTGAGCGGGTTCAAACAGCAGATTGATGCGGGGGAGTGGATTATCACGACACTCACACACAGCCTGAGCGCTGACAACGGTTATACGACCAGCATTGAGTTTGAAGTGAAAATAGATTTGCTCGAAATGGAATGAGTGCTATCTCAAAATGGTTAAATTAAGTATTACTCATTTCAATTGGGTTATGGAGACAACGCGATGATGAATTGCCCTTTGTGCGGGAATGCCGCACATACTCGCAGCAGCTTTCAGGTATCAGCAACCACTAAAGAACGTTACAACCAGTGCCAGAACATTAATTGCAGTTGTACCTTTAAGTCCCATGAGACTGTGTCTGAGATCATTATGAAGCCAGGTAGCGTTAAGCCAGTGCCGCCGCATCCTGGAAGAAATCAGCAGCAACCATTGTGGCTATGATCACTAAATTTATCTTAATTACTCAAACTGTATATGATGATGAGCAGTTATAAGATGCAATTTAAGTGCTTTATGGCGTGCGAGCACGCCATAAATATATTGATTTATTAATCTATTAATCTAAATTTTACTTTGATATTGCTAGGCTTTGGGTGGGTAATTAAACCTTCAGGTGGTCCATCGGAAGTGAAAAGAATTGACAAGACAGTAATTAACCCTCCTAACAGAAAATATCCATAAAGTACTTGTATTATTATTATACACTGAGCTATTGAACTTTTGGTTGCGTGCATGTCACCAAAACCTAAAGTTGTCATAGTCACAAATGAAAAGTAAATGCTGCTAACTAGATCATGACTATCAAGTCCATAAATCAAACATGGGAATGCAAAATATATTAAAGAAAAAAACAGATTAATAAAAAAGAAACATTTAATTAGTTGTTTTGCAGAGTGGCCATAATCAGAGTGCTTCCAAAAGGCTTTTGCTAAGAAAGCCTTTATTTTCCCTTGTTTGTCATACCAATCTTCCCAGTTGTGCCTTCGGTTACAGTATTGCAGCGTTTGTCTCAGGCCTATGGAGTAGTTTGCAGCTTCAAATGAAGTGGTCCTGAAATCAGTATTAATCGATACATAAAATAAGTCAAAATAGGTATCACTGTTGAATTTTGCATCGCGGAAAATTGCGCCACAAAGATTCATTCGTAGCTCTCGATTAACAAGAGGATTATTCCCTCCACCAATGAACTTTGTTCCTTCAAGGTTGGCGTTATAAAAGATAGCTTCATAGAAGTTGGAGTTAAAAAATTCAGAGTTTTTAATGTTGGCGTGATTAAGTTTTGCTCTATAAAAATCGACAAATATTAGCTTTGCATTCTTTAATTGTCCTCTATCAAAAGAGGCTTCATTAAAGAAAGAGTTAGTTATTTCAGAATGGTTGAAATTAGAGTTTATCAAATTGCATTTTGAAAAGTCGACTCTAGTTAACTTTGAGTTAACGAACGATGCTTCACTCAGATTTACACCAATACCACTTTCACGAGTGAAATTTACATCAGTGAAATCTATTTCGTCAAAATTGGCACCGGAAAGTTGTATTTTTCCATCTAATTTTTCAATATAATCATTCCACTCACTGAAATCTTTAAGCTCAGCACACTTTAAAATTAATTTATATTGTTCTGGATTAAAATACTCGTTGTCTTCCTTATTCATTCTTACATAAGTCCTTGTGTAATATTTTATTAAATAACAATATTTATATCCAAAACCTAGTTCTCAAAGCAACAAAAAATTTTCACTTAAAAATTTCATTGAGATCATCTGTGAAGCCCCCAGAATTTTTAGCTAGTTAATGTTTCTTAGTTTCAGGCCGATTATTAGTTCTCATCATCACACAAGCGGTAGTTAGTATCATCCATTGGCTATGCACCAATCCATGGAGATAGCAGCTAAGAAAAATTTTTTAGGTAGTAGTCGAGTAAGGCTTATGCCTTGCAATCATCTTACTTTTTATGTTGACGGAAGAAGATGAAAAAGATGACGCAGAAAAAATCTGCTGCCATTTTGCTGCCAATGACCGATTACAGAAACAAAAAAACCACCGTGAAAGGTGGCTTAACTGCATGATTTACATCACTAAATTTGGTGGCCCCTGCTGGGTTTGAACCAGCGACCAAGCGATTATGAGTCGCCTGCTCTAACCACTGAGCTAAGGGGCCAGCGGAGCGGGGATTATAAAGTATCTCTTCAGGGCGATCCAGCACTCCGCCATCGGTTGCTGAAATAAACAGCAGCGATTTACCTGCTGATTTCTATAACAAAACTGGCGAACGGCGTTAGCGAAGTTTTAAAACAGCGTGGAAAATGCGAGGCCATGCCTTTAACGAAACTGGACATCAGGCTGCAGCAGTCGTGTGCTGCCTCTGTCACGTCGATAGCGTAACGCGCTGAGTCCTGAAGGCTGGAATGTACTGAGCGTAATCACTACTATCTTAGCCAGAGATTACGCGGCAGAGAGCACAGGACGTTCTATGGAGAAGCAGAGCAGCAGAGCGCTTACGCCACAGCGTAGCGACAGCAGGGCGGGAAAGGCATGAGTGAACACGCTATCCGCGACATTATCACTCCGGGGCTTGATGTGCTGTTCTGCGGCATTAATCCCGGCCAGTCAACCGCCCATCAGGGCTTTCACTTTGCGCATCCCGACAACCGGTTCTGGAAAGTCATCCATCAGGCCGGATTCACCCGGGAGCAGTTGAAACCGGAAGAGGAACAGCGCTTAACCGAAACCGGCTGCGGTATCACCATGCTGGTTGAGCGACCCACGGTGCAGGCGAGTCAGCTTGCCACGGATGAACTACGTGAGGGCGGCAGACGCCTGATGGAAAAGGTGCTGAATTACCAGCCCGCCGCGCTCGCCATCCTGGGTAAGGATGCGTTTCGTCATGCTTTTCAGCAGCGCAAAGCGGAATGGGGTAAGCAGCCCGTCTTTATGGGGAAAACCCAGGTGTGGGTGCTGCCAAATCCCAGCGGCCTTAATCGCGCCTCACTGGAGGAGATGGTCGAAGCCTATCGTCAGCTTTACCGGGAGCTGCATCCGGGGAAGAGCAGGGCGGATAAATAGCAGGCATAAAAAACCCCGGCGAACCGGGGTTTTTGTCGGACTTAATCGTCGAGGAAGCTACGCAGCACTTCCGAGCGGCTCGGATGGCGCAGTTTACGCAGGGCTTTCGCTTCAATCTGACGAATACGCTCACGCGTTACGTCAAACTGTTTGCCCACTTCTTCCAGCGTATGGTCGGTGTTCATATCAATACCGAAACGCATACGCAGTACTTTCGCTTCACGCGCGGTCAGGCCAGCCAGCACGTCATGGGTGGCAGAACGCAGGCTCTCTGAGGTAGCAGAATCCAGCGGCAGCTCCAGCGTGGTGTCTTCGATAAAATCGCCCAGATGTGAATCTTCATCATCACCAATCGGTGTCTCCATCGAGATCGGCTCTTTAGCGATTTTCAGCACTTTGCGAATTTTATCTTCTGGCATCAGCATGCGTTCAGCCAGCTCTTCCGGCGTCGGCTCGCGACCCATCTCCTGCAGCATCTGGCGCGAAATACGGTTGAGTTTGTTGATGGTCTCAATCATATGCACCGGAATACGGATGGTACGTGCCTGGTCCGCGATAGAGCGGGTAATCGCCTGACGGATCCACCAGGTCGCATAGGTCGAGAACTTGTAACCACGGCGATATTCAAACTTATCTACCGCTTTCATCAGGCCGATGTTACCTTCCTGAATCAGGTCGAGGAACTGCAGACCGCGGTTGGTGTATTTCTTGGCAATCGAAATAACCAGACGCAGGTTCGCTTCCACCATCTCTTTCTTGGCGCGACGCGCTTTGGCTTCACCGATCGACATGCGACGGTTGATATCTTTAACCTGCTCAATGGTCAGGCCGGTCTCTTCTTCGACCTGCGCCAGCTTCTGCAGGGAACGCATAACGTCATCCTGCACTTCCAGCAGCTTTTCAGACCACGGCTTGTTCATCGCCAGCGCCGCTTTGAACCAGCTCTCATTGGTTTCGTTGCCGGTAAACAGCGTGATGAAGTTTTTCTTCGGCATTTTGCACAGCTCGATACAGAGCTTCATGATCAGACGTTCCTGAGTACGGACACGTTCCATCATGGTGCGCATGCTGCCTACCAGGTAATCGAACTGCTTCGGTACCAGGCGGAACTGTTTGAAGACGTCAGAGAGGTTCTGGATTTCAGCAACGGCGGCGGCATGGCTGCGGCCTTTGCTTTTAATCACGCTGCGGGTGGTTTCGTACTGCTTGCGCAGATCGGAGAACTTCTCGCGCGCCAGTTCCGGATCGATGGAGTTATCGTCCTCGGAGTTGTCGTCCTCGTCTTCGTCTTCATCTTCGTCGTCGTTACGATCGGCTTCAGACAGCTCAGAGCCCACGTGCGTAGCCGTTGGGGCCAGATCTTCTTCTGCGTTAGGATCGACGAAACCGGTAATCAGATCGGAAAGGCGTGATTCACCTGTTTCAACTTTGTCGTACTGATCCAGCAGGTAAGTAATCGCTTCAGGGTATTCGGCAACGGAACACTGAACCTGGTTGATACCGTCTTCGATACGCTTCGCGATGTCGATTTCGCCTTCGCGCGTCAGCAGTTCAACGGTACCCATTTCACGCATGTACATGCGAACCGGGTCAGTCGTACGCCCGATTTCAGATTCAACGCTGGATAACACCTGAGCGGCAGCTTCCGCGGCATCTTCGTCAGTATCGGAGCTGTTTTCGTTCAGCATCAGATCGTCGGCATCAGGGGCTTCTTCAACCACCTGAATACCCATGTCGTTAATCATCTGGATGATGTCTTCGATCTGATCGGAGTCGACGATATCTTCCGGCAGATGGTCATTGACCTCAGCATAGGTCAGATAGCCTTGCTCCTTACCACG